>Ga0210392_10000332_pt1 | contig 31938 bp, 32 predicted proteins | sample IncBWC30OmetaG_FD_161057 | JGI IMG/M metagenome (GOLD analysis project Ga0210392, IMG submission 161057) | Forest soil microbial communities from Barre Woods Harvard Forest LTER site, Petersham, Massachusetts, United States - Inc-BW-C-30-O ... | reverse complement strand
CACGAAGGCATCGCTGGAAACCGACAGCTTCCTGAGCGCGGCGAGCTTCCAGGACACGACCCGCGTACTGACCGAGGCCGCGACGCGTTCCAAGATCGACAGCCTCCGTGGCTTCAAGGAAAACGTCATCATGGGCCATATCATCCCGGCCGGCACGGGCTTTGACCGCCACCGCAAGGTGACCCTCAAGCCGCTGGTGGATCTGCCGGAAGAGCCGGAGATCGAGGAGTCAGCGCCGGAAGAGGCGGAGAACCCGTTGCTCGCCTGACGCCGAAAGAATCATCAAACGGGCGTCCGGCGAAACCGGGCGCCCGTTTTTAATCCAAAAAACGAGCCAAATAATCTAGAAAATAGGGTTGCAACGGGCGGAGGGTTAATTTAACTTCTGCATTCCGTTTCTCCCATACAGAAAAACGGTAATTTTACCGCGATTTTTAACGCAAATGCCGACAATCAACCAACTGGTCCGCAAGGGCCGCACCAAAGTCAACTACAAGTCCAAGTCGCCCGCCTTGGAAGGCTCGCCCTTTCGTCGCGGTGTGTGCATCCAAGTGATGACGCGCACGCCGAAGAAGCCTAACTCCGCCATGCGCAAAGTGGCCAAGGTCCGCTTGACGAATGGCTACGAAGTCATCGCCTACATCCCGGACGAAGGCCACAACCTGCAGGAACACAGCATCGTGTTGATCCGCGGCGGCCGTGTGAAAGATTTGCCCGGTGTGCGCTATCACATCGTGCGCGGCACGCTCGACGCCGCCGGCGTGGAGAAGCGCCGGGTCAGCCGTTCGAAATACGGCGTGAAGAAGCCGAAGGAAAAAGCCGCCGCCCCGGCCAAGTAAACCATTTTAACGAATAACTAATCATGTCCCGCAGACATTCAGCAGCAAAACGGCCCATGGCCAAGGACGGCAAATACCAGAGCACGCTGGTCGCCCGCCTCGTTAACACCGTGATGATTTCCGGCAAGAAGAGCACGGCGCAACGCATCGTTTACGGCGCGTTCGACAGCATCTCCGAGAAGAATCCGGCGAGCAACCCGATCGAAATCTTGCAGCGCGCGGTGGATAACGCCAAGCCGCGCATCGAGACGAAGGCCCGCCGCGTTGGCGGCGCCACGTACCAGGTGCCGCTGGAAATCCCGACGGACCGGCAGAACGCCCTGGCGCTCCGCTGGATCGTGGATTTCGCGGATGCCAAGAAGGGCATGCCGATGAAGGCCGCGCTCGCCGCCGAGATACTCGAAGCCTACCAGGGGCAGGGGAACGCCATCCGCAAACGTGACGAAGTACACAAGATGGCGCAGGCGAACAAGGCGTTCGCGCATTTCCGCTGGTAGAAAATTGCTTCCGATTTCAGAAAGCCGAGGTTTTAGGACCTCGGCTTTTTTATTTTTTGGAGAGGGTAACCACGGATGGACATGATCTGTAAATCCGAAATCCGAATCCCCGAAATCCGAATTTTAACCACGGATGGACACGGATGAACACAGATTGCTGAACTGCCTGTTTTCAAGGCCGAAGGCACAAGGGATGGATGCCCAACCGGGGGAATGCGGATTTTGACAGTTTTCGTTTCATGAGCCGGCGGGTTTCTGTTAAAAACCAAGGCACCGATCCAATGCGCGCAAATGCAGCCAGAGTATTGTTGGTGCTTGGCTGGTATGATTACCGGTTGCACCGGGGCATTGAAAAATATGCGCAAGAGCATGGCTGGCGCCTGTCCGAGGACCTGGCCCGTGAAAAAGTCATACCTTGGGGCTGGGAAGGGGACGGGATCCTGGCGTGGCTGGGCGCCGGGGATGACCTGGCTGATTTTGTGTTTCACGCGCAAAAACCGACGGTGGATTTCAGTTTCCGGCGCCCGCAGCTCAAATTCACCCGCGTGCTGGAAGACACCACCGGGGCGGCGCAGCTTGTGGCCGATCATTTCATCTCCCGCGGGTTCCGAAATTTCATTTTTTACAGCGATGCGGAAAACTGGGTCTATAACGAGCGCGGCAACGCCTTTCTGAAAATCCTGAAGGAAGCGGGCCGCGAAGGCGGCTGGTTGAGCTGGCACAAATCCCCGGCGTACCGCGTTGACCGCAAGGCATGGCAACGCAAGCGCGAATGGCTGGCGGCAGAGTTAAAACGCCTGCCCAAGCCGGTCGCGATTTTCGCCGCGTCAGACGGCCTGGCGCTGGAGGTGCTCGAAACGTGCGAAGCCGGGGGCATCGCCGTGCCGGAGGAAGTGGCGATCGTGGGCGCGGGAAACTCATTGCTGGCGGTGGACGCGATGCACACGCCGATTTCCAGCGTGGACACCAACCTGGAGGCGCTCGGCTATCGCGGCGCGGAGGAACTGGACAAGCTGATGCGGCGCAAGAAGGCGCCGGCCAGCCCCATCCGCGTGCCGCCGGCGCGATTGATCGTGCGCAAGAGCAGCGATTTGGTGGCGGTGAATCATCCGGGCATCGCGCGGAGCCTGCGTTACATGTGGGATCATTGCCATGAACCGATCGGCGTGGATGACCTGGCGCAGGCGGCGGCGATGTCGCGCCGCGCCTTTCATGAGGCGTTCGTCACACACATCGGACGCTCGCCGGGGGCGGAGCTGCAGCATATCCGCATCGAACACGCGAAGCGGCTGCTGACGGAGTCGGAAGAAAAAATCGAGGCGGTCGCAGAGAAATGCGGCTATCAAAGTTTGAACAGCTTCTGGGTTGCGTTCCGGCATGCGACGCGGATGACGCCTAAAAAATACCGGCTGCAATGGCAGCGGGCCGCGACAGATGTTTCATCTTCCCCAAGTTAAGGGCCGGCCTGCGGCCGGGTAATTTCCGCAGACTGCAGCCGTTCAGAAACAAGTGACGGTGGCCCCAAAACAGCGACGTGGGCCGGTTTTCCCGCCGGCCGAACCAGTGCCCAAACTTCAAACTAGATTGCCAAAAGGAGAAAGATAATCCGTCGCACGACCTGATACTGTCTTAACACCGCCCATGAATACCCACTGCCCGTCGCGCCGCCCGTTTCCCATTTTGGCGGCGATGTCGTTGAAAACGGTCCCGGCCAAATTTTTCTGCCTAATCCCGCCAATACACACAAACAACCTATGAAGAAGCAAAACCAGAATCATTCATCCTCAACTTGCAAGGTGGCCGCGGTGAGCATCCCGGCGTTCCGCCGTGGGCGGCCGGCGGTATTATTTGCCATGCTCAACCTGTTCCTCTTGTCCGGGCTGGCGAGCTGCTGGGCCACGACTTTCACCTGGACCACCCTCACGGGCGGCAATGCTGCCGGCAGCTGGACCACGCAAGGCAACTGGAACAACACCCTGCCGACGGCGTTCACCGATGTCGCGGACTTCAGCACGCTGGATATCACGGCCAATTCCCAGATCGGCCTGACGAACGCCAACGTGGCGATCAATATCAACAGCATGATCTTTGGTGACACGGATACGTCCACGCCCGCCGGCTGGACGCTGGTCTCCTCGGGCAGTGCCATGAGCCTCGCGCTGGGCGGCAGCAATCCGACGATCACGGTCAATGCGTTGGGAACCGGGGCGGGGGTCACCAACAATGTGGTCATGGCCGGCTCCGGTTTCACCAAAGCGGGCCCCGGTCTGCTGGCCTTGGGCGGCAGCAACCCGAACACGTTCACCGGAACCACCATGGTGACCAATGGCACCCTGGTGTTGAAGAAATCCGACAACATCGTGGCCATTCCGGGTGATCTGGTGGTGGCGGCGGGCGCAACAGTCTTGACGACCGGCAAGGCGCAACTGGCCAGCACGGCGAACCTGACGGTCAATGGCACCTTTGACACCGGCAGCAAGGTGTTGCTGGTGAATTCGATGGTGGTGGATGGCGGCAGCGGGGTGAATGTCATCCTGAGTTCCAGCAGTTCCGTGGCAATCACGAACGCGACCCTTTACGATCTGCGCAGCGGCAACATTGCACCCAACCTGGCGGGAACGGCCGCTTTGACCAAAACAACCCCCGGCACGGTGCTCTTGTCCAATGGCGGCGGGGCGAATACGTTTAGCGGGCCGATCCTCATCAGCGACGGCATACTGGATGTCGGCCATTCAGGCACGGGCAACGGATTGCCGGGAGTCGTGACGACCATCACGAACACCGGCGTATTGCGTTTGCAACATGACACCGAGTTCAATCCCGCCGCGACGGTGATTGTTGACAGCGGCACCTTTGAATTGTTCCAGCATAACGACGCCGTCGGCACGGTTGTGCTCGATCACAACGGCCAGATCCTGAATGGCGGGAACACCTCCAAAACCCTGACTGTGAGCAACAACATGGATTTCCGCAGCGGCACCTGCTCCAGCAAGCTGGGCGGCACGGGGATCATGACCAAGTCCACGGCGGGAACGGTGTTACTCACCTTGGACAACGCCAACACTGGCGGCACGCTTATCACCGGCGGCATCCTCCAGCTTGGCGATGGCATCGGCGGCACCCGCGGACAGTTTGGCACGGGACCGGTGACGAACAATTCGGTCATCGTCCTCAACCACGCAGGCGCCTTTACCGTGGCGAACATCATCAGCGGTTCCGGGTCGCTAACCAACCTGGCAGGTTCGCCCTCGCTGACGGGGGCGAGCACCTACACCGGCAACACCACGGTCAGCGGCGGCACATTGTTCGTGAATAACACTACGGGCAGCGGCACGGGCAGCAGCGCGGTCACCATCCAGTCCGGCGCCACGCTCGGCGGCACGGGCGTCATTAGCGGCACTGTCAGCGTTCAATCTGGTGCGAACCTGGCCCCGGGCAATACCGGTCTGGGCAGCATCGGCACGTTGACGATCAACGGCAGCCTCACGTTGGGCGCCGGTTCCGCCAACAACTTTGAAGTGAACGGCAGCACGCCAGCGAACGACAGCGTGGCGGCAGGTTCCAGCGTGACGTACGGCGGTTCATTGAACATCACACCCACCGGCACGTTCACCGCCGGCCAGCAGTTCGTGCTGTTCAGCGGCGCGGGGGCGGCCAATGCGAGCAACTTCGCCAGCCTGACGGGCAATCCCGGGGCCAATCTGGCATTCAGTTTCACCAACGGGGTGTTGTCCGTGGTATCCACGGGCGGCGGTTCACCCGTTCTCAACATGACGCAGTCCGGCAGCACCTTGAACTTCTCGTGGTCGGATCCGAGTTTCAAACTGCAATCGCAAACCAATAACCTCGTCACCGGGCTGAACACGAACAACTGGTTTGATTATCCCAACGGCGGCACGAGCCCGGTGGGCGTGACGGTTGACCCGTCCAAGCCGACGGTGTTCTTTCGGCTGTCGCAGTGAGCGAGGAAAGCTCCAAGCGTCCAATCCCGCGTGCGGGACTCCAGAGAAGCTCCAATTTGCCGGGCCGCTGGTGTCGCAGCGACGAGCGAGATGGTCACGCCAAGCCGCTTGGCCAGATTGAAGGCGGCTTTCAATTTGGACGTTGCTGCGGCCGGGGACGGCCGCACTCCGTATTTTGAATACACGCCCTGACAATCAACATCATGTCATGCAGGTTCACCGAATCATTCCAACCCTGAAATGGATACCCGCTTCGACGCTCCTGGTTTTAGCCGCCATGGCCGCAGCGCTGGCTGTGGCGCACGCGGAGCCGGTCACCTTGAGCCGCATCACCAACCTGCCGGCGGCGGAACAGGCGGCCTGGAAGGCGTATCTGGAACGGTCGCAGTCGAACGCGCTCACCGATGCCGCGGTGGTGCAGGCGGAAGTGGCGGCGAACAACCTGGCCAGCGCCAAGCGCGCGCCGAGCGGCGGCGATTTCAAACTGAAACCCAAGGTCAGCGCGGCCTGGTTTGCCGGGGACGAGGCGAAGCAGCTGGCGGATACGATCCTTTCCTTTCAGACGCCATCGGGCGGATGGTCCAAGCACATGGGTTTTACGAAAGGCCCGCGCAAACCCGGCATGTTGTGGACTTCGCAAAACGAGCCGGGCCAGCCGGCGCATTATGTCGCCACGTTTGACAACGCCTCGACCACGTCGGAAATGGATCTGCTGGCGGGCGTGTGGCTGGCCACGAAGCGGGAGGATTGCAAGGCGGGCTTCATCAAGGGGCTGAACTTCATTTTCGCCGCGCAATATCCGAACGGCGGCTGGCCACAGGTGTATCCGCTGGAGGGCGGTTATCACGATGACATCACCTACAACGACGACGCCATGACACACGTGTTGGAACTGCTCCAGGGCGTCACCGACAAGGAACCGCGCTATGCCTTCGTGGCCGAGGCGCAGCGGCAGCAGGCCGTCGGGGCGCTGGCGAAGGGGCTGGGTTGTGTGCTCAAGACGCAGGTGATTCTGGACGGCAAGCCGTCCGTATGGTGTGCCCAACATGACGCGCTCACGCTGGAACCGGCGGCGGCGCGCAAGATGGAACCAGCCACGTTGAGCGGTTTGGAAAGCGCGCACATCCTGAAATATCTGATGACCATCAACAAGCCGACGCCGGAAGTGGTGGCGGGCATCGAGGGCGGCTTGAAGTGGTTTGAAGCCGCCAAGATCACCGGCCTGGCCGCGACCAAGGCGAGCGGCAAGACGGTCTACGTGGCCGACGCGGCGGCGGGTGAAGACCGCTGGGCTCGGTTTTATGATTTGAAGACGGGCAAGCCAGTGTTTCCGGGCCGTGATGGCGTCGTGTACAGCACGTATGCGGAGATGGCGGCGGAAAATCATGTGGGGTATGACTACTACACGTCGCAGCCGGGGAGCATCGTGAGCAATGGGCAGAAGAAGTGGCGGAAGATGATGTCGGCGGGGGAGGGGAAAGTAGCAGATTGATGGATGATGGGAACAAAGCACCAAAGCGTCCAACATCCAAGCTCCAAAGAAGTTCCAAGGGCCTGCAACCTAGACTGTCACATGGGCGGCTTTCAGCCTCCGGAATCGGGTTTTTGGCGGGCGGTTTGTGGCGGAGTTGGAGACATCGGTTGCAGGCGGGGCGCTGCGAGTTGGGACAACTCGCGGTCCGAGGACGCCAGAAGTAGCAGGAGCCGACGCACGCCGGCTTACGGGCCGGAGCAAAAGGCCGATGACCGGCATCGCTCGGCAAATAAGGCAAAAACCCATGCTTTCCCGGATCAAGAAAAGCTTCTGATTTCCCAGCAAATCCGCATTTTTTGTCTGCCAGCCGTTACGCTCACATCATATATCTCCAGTGTTTATGGTGTGATTCTAATTTTCCAGGGATTTTTTCCGGGCGACCCCCTTCCCACTCCCGATTTTTGAAAATAAATGGCATAAATCTGCATTCTACATTCCCGGGAGAAATTCAACTTTTGAAGACCTGTGATATGGTCGGGGTGTGCGACACATATTGCATATAGGACACGATGGAAAATGACTAATGACTAAGACCTAATGTCTAATGAATGACGAAGCGCGAATGACGAATGGATCGGGCGGACGGTGTTCGGACGCAAGGAGGGTCTGGTTGCAGGCGAAAGCGGTGTCGACTCCCGCAGTTGCGGGATCTGCTACCGCAGTCCAAATTCGCGCCGGGTTGACCAGCGCCACTGGCGATAGGGACGCCGCAGAGGGCAAGTCCACCCAAGCCCATTTCACAGAGATTCACAAGCTTTCCCAAAGTTTCCCAAGGTTTCCCAACACTTTTGAAAAAATAATAACGCGATGAGCGCAAAATCTGACCAAATCCGGTTCGACCCGGTTCGACTAAATTCGACCACTTTTTTTTACCACGAAAAATATAAAATACACGGAAAGGCCAATGAATCGCGGGAAAATAGGTCGAACCACAGGTCGAACTGGCACCCGAACGCACCAGCTCATTTACGACACCGGATTTACGATTTACGAGCGGAGGGTGCGAGCGATGTTCCTGCGGGGCACTTGCGTACGGCCATCTGGCGCGACAGGCCAATCCGAACGAATCCAAGTAAATCCAACCAAAAAGTTAAAGCGGCAGTGGACAATCCGGTGGCGCTGAAATTGTTGAGGGATTTGTCAAGCCCCTCGAAATGGCCCCATCGTTTTCTGCCGGTAGTGGGCTACTTTGATTCTTCATTCAAAAGGGCCGCAATTTCTTCGATGCTCCACACATGGTTCGAGACGCCTGCTTGCATGGCTGGCGTGACTCGCAAAGTCTGATGGATTCGGCCAAAGTTGTAATGGAAAAAATGCAGGGCGCATGACCATTTGTGGTTCTCAAGCTTCTTGCTGAAAGCGTTGGTGAGCCGCGTAAACCGGCGGTTGTTCATGCGAAGCGTCAAGTTCTGGCGTTCGATGTAGCTGGTCGAGATTAGGCTTTTATCCGGTTTGCCGATGATCTTGCGCTTCTTTGCCCCGATGCAAACGGGCGGGGAATAGCGGGCTTCATTGTTCATTGGCTTGCCATATAACTTAACGAGCATTGAATAATCAATTTCAGCCCCAAAAGCATCTTCCACGGCCTGCAAATACGGCCTGTGTCCATCGCTGGTCAACTGGACCCTGCTCGCCAGCCTGCCGGCCAGATTGCCGATAAACTTGCTGGCGTCCAAATAATCACGCTTGCCGATGTGCCAGCATGGAATCAGTTTTGAATCGGCATCAATGGCAATCCATGTCCAAGTATCGCCCATGTCATAGCTGCCTTGAAGATGCTCAGGAACATTGGCCTGCTTGCAATAGGTGAAAGACCATACCTCATCCACCTGAACCACCTTGCATGGCAGATTACGCATCACCTTGTCGTGGTAAGCAAGGCAGGCTTGCCCAATCTCAATCTGTAGCCGTGCGATGGTCTTTTTGGCAAATCCAGTCATGCGTTGCGTGGAACGCAATGAGCAGCCTTCAACCAGGCATGTGATAATTTTTGCGCGTTCTTCTGTGGTAAGCTGATTCATAATCTACTTGACTAAGTGTATACATTAAGTCATCCTTGCTGTCAAACATTTTGTATACAAAAAATATGAAAACAAAAATGGGCAGGCCGGTCTTGCCGAAGGGTGAGGCCAAGAACATCGTGATATGCGCCCGGTTCACGGCCTCGGAAAACCGTGAGATTGAAGCGGCTATAAAATGCGAAAAGATCTCGAAACCCGAATGGGTCAGAAATTCTTTGATTTCTGCGGCCAAGCGTGGCACTGTAGCTGCATCGTAAGTGCAACTTCGGTTGTACCTGTCGGCGGTTGAGACCAGTTTTCCAATGGCCAGTCTCAACCGCCGTTTTCTTTTACTGGGCGACTTGTTGAGGTGTCACAAGCCCCCGAGGTGTTAATTTCATATCGGCTCCGGATTTAAACAAAAAAGGACGTAAGGCAGCCGGAGGTGCTGCTTACGTCCGCGCTGAATCTCCTTCATTTCATGGATTAGTCAAGTTTTCGTGTTTGACTGGCGGGGCCAATCCCGCTTTGATTTGGGCTCAATTTGCGTAGTCGGTTAGGGAAGCAGAAAACCTGAGAGACTTTCACGGTTCCCGAATTAACAAGACCGACCGAACACCGCGCCCACTGGCGCGGCTCGGCGTGTTCTTGTTAAGGCTGCCTCTCAGGTGCCTCTGCTCAATGCGCTTGGCCGCGCTCTTTCCTTTCGTCTGCGCTTTCAAACCTGAAAGCATGAACGAGCAAAAAGAACCGCCGGATCAGAATCCACGAACGCATTCAAAAACACCGCTGGTCCTGGCGGGGATATGGCTTCTGATGGTGATACACCGGGCCTATGGCGATGGCAGCGCGGGCGTTAACGGTTTGATTGCCGGAACGGTTCGGGGATGTGGCACGCCTGGTTCACTGCTCATCTTCCCAATCATGGCCTATTGGTTCATCGCTTCAAAATACTGGAAGAAATAAAGCCTATGCAAAGCGACAAGCGCACAATCTGCATTTTCTCAATCGGGCTAATCGCCGGATTCGTTTTCACGCTGATGCTGCAAGGAAGATTTTACTACACCCACCAACAGGGCGGATTCATTGTCAAAATCAACCGCATCACGGGAAGCGTGTACGAGTTAACCGAAAACGGCTGGTATCGGATTGATAAAAAAGAAACCCAATGAAGTCAGGCATTGGAATTTTGATTGCCCTTTTTCTGCTTTCGCTTCTTTGCGTATTTGTACACGATGTCCATCAACCGGCAAAAATCCCGGTATACTTTCAGATTGTAGCGTACAATCAGGCTCCCGATCAAGATGCCGCCAATGTAAAAAATGAAAAACACTCCATAGTGATGGACTTTTTTTCGCAAGTGCTGGGGGCTTTCTTGGCTACTTTTGGCGGCATTATCACGGCTTTCGTTGTTGCCCATTTCTCCACCAAGAACCGCGCTGAAGATCGGCTGATTGATTTCCGGGGATTTCTTGGAAGATGGGTGGGAGAATGTCAAAAAACCGGCTCCAAACCGTTCTCCGAAGTCTGCTTTGAGAACATCGAGCATTTGTGGGGATATTTTGGAAAATGCCGGCACGACTTCGAGAATCCGGTTAAGATTAAAATTCTCTGCGAAAGCCTCACCAAGGCCGCCAGAGAGGCAACTAACGACGATGCCTGCAAGAAATCCATTGCGGACATGCTTGACGAGATTATGAAGCTGTTTTGACTTTGCGCCTTGGCTTTGGGGCGGTAATCCGCTTTTCGGCTGCCTTGATGGCATCACCCACAACCGAATGTGCTTTTTGATTTTCATCTGCTGGTCGTTTCTTCTTCGGTTTAATCATGTGGCCAGATTACCAGAATCAAGGCAAAACTGGAAATCCCATTTCAAAGTAGCCCACTACCTTTCTGCCAATGGAATTGACACTGCTTGTGAAAATCGCTAAATCCTTCAGGATACCTTATGGAACCAATCCATCTCCACAAAATTGACTACACCATTCTGCTCGCCTATGTCGCTTTCGTAATTGGAATCGGCTGGATGCTGGCGCGCTACATGAAGACCTCGGCGGACTTTTTGACGTCCGCGCGTTCGATCCCGACCTGGGTGACGGGTCTGGCGTTCATCTCGGCAAACCTCGGGGCGTTGGAACTGGTGGGCATGGCGGCGAGCGGCGCGAAATACGGCATCGCCACGGCGCACTTCTACTGGGTGGGGGCGATTCCGGCGATGATCTTTCTGGCGGTGTTCATGATGCCGTTTTATTACGGGTCCAAGGCGCGATCCACGCCGGAATATCTTAATATGCGCTTTGACGGACGTGTGCGCGGGCTCAACGCCATTGCCTTCGCGGTGATGACCATTTTTGCCTCCGGCATTTCGATGGATGCGCTGGCGAAATTGTTGAACCAACTGTTAGGTTGGAATTACAACTTCGCACTATTGATCTGTTCCGGCGTCGTGCTGCTCTATGTGTTGAAAGGCGGACTGACCTCGGCGATCTACACCGAGGTGTTGCAGTTCTTCATGATCGTGCTGGGTTTTGCGCCGGTGGTTTATCTCGGCTTGAAAGACGCGGGCGGCTGGGGGGCGATGACGCATTCGTTGCAGGCAGTGGCGGTGAATCCGGCGGCACAGAACCTGAAGGATGTGGGCATCACTTACGCGCCCAATGCCTGGACGAGCGCATGGACGCCGGTGCTGGCGGGTCCGGCACACAATCCAATGGGTGTGGACTGGTTCGCGATGATCTTCGGCCTCGGTTTCGTGCTGAGTTTCGGTTACTGGTGCACGAACTTCCTGGTGGTGCAACGGGCGATGGCGGCGAAAAACATGACCGCCGCCCGCAACACGCCCCTGGTCGCTGCGGTGCCGAAGATGTTCTTTCCGTTCCTCGTCATCGTTCCCGGCATGATTGCAGTGGCGCTGACTTCGATGCCGGATAAAAACTACCGCATTCCGCCCCCCATCGTTTCGCAGGAAAATTATGCGAAGGCGATTGATGCGGTGAAAAGCGCCAGCCCGGCGGATTCAGTGGCCGCCGTGAAAGCCGTGGGCGACGCGCTCGGCGTGAAGGTGGCCCCCGATAAAATCGCCTCCTTGGTGGCCGCGAACGCCACGAGCAAATTGCCAGATGCCCAGATCAAGCAGGGGCTGTACAACAGCATCGCGGAAAACTATTACAGCGGCGTCATCCTTTCGCTGGTGACAAAATATTGTCCGCCCGGCCTGATGGGCCTGGCGCTGACGGCGCTGCTGGCGTCCTTCATGTCCGGCATGGCAGGCAACGTGACGGCGTTCAACACGGTCTTCACGTATGACTTGTATCAGGCCTATTTGGTGAAAGGGAAGAGTGACCGGCACTATTTCCTGACGGGCAAGGCCATCACTGTCGTCGGTATAATATTAAGCATGGGTGCGGCATATTTTGCCTCGATGTTTGACAACGCGATGGACGTCATCCAGCTTGTGTTCGGCTTCGTGAACGCGCCAATCTTCGCCACGTTCCTGCTCGGGATGTTCTGGAAACGCACCACCGGCACCGGCGCGTTTATCGGCTTGTTTGGCGGCATCTTCAGTTCCGCCCTGTTCCATGCCTTGACCACAACGCCCGGCAATCTCGACGCCGCCGGCCACGTCATTAACATTGCAAAAGGCGGCTACCTCCATGTGGTTCAGGTTTTTCCGAGCGAAATGGCGCAGAACTTCTGGCTCGCCTCCTTCGCGTTCATCGCCTGCTTTACCCTGACGCTGCTGATTTCGCTCGCCACCAGCCGCACAAAGTCGGATGCGGAATTGAAGGGCCTCGTCTATTCGCTCACGCCCAAGATCGTGGACAACAATATTCCGATCTATCAGAAACCCGCCGTTGTCGGCGTGGTGCTGCTCATTGTGTGCATCATCCTGAACTTCATCTTCTGGTGACCAAAACCAACCCAAACTGAAAGACTAAATATATGGGACTCGATATCCGTTGGCCGATTGGCCTCATGTTCACACTCATCGGCGCACTGCTCGTCGCCTTTGGGCTTACCAAAGCCGACCAGTCCATGATGCTTGGCAGTAACATCAACCTCATCTGGGGCATCGTGCTCCTGGTGTTCGGCGTGCTGATGCTGCTCGGGGCGATCAAGGGCAGCAAAAAGAATCCGCCATCCGCCTGATTTCGCGGCGGCCGAAAAATTAACAAAAGGCGGCTGGCCCTTGGCCGCCGCCTTTTTTAATCTGTCCTTCCAATTTATCTATGACGCTCAAAGAACTTGCCGCCCACGTGGCCGCTGAATTTCAAAAACATTACGGCCGCGCCCCGCGCTGGATCGTGGCCGCGCCCGGCCGCGTGAACGTGATCGGGGAACACACGGATTACAACGACGGTTTTGTGTTGCCGATGGCCATCGAACGTTATGCCATCATGGCGGCCGATGCCTCGGCCACACCGGGAAAGATTTCCATCTACGACACGCATTTCAAGGAGAGCGCGACGGTGGATGTGACGGCGCCGGTGACGAAAGGGCAGCCGAAATGGTCTAATTACATTCGCGGCGTGCTGGCGGGGTTTCAGCAGCGCGGCGTGAAGATTCCGGCGCTGGATGTGGCGTTCATGTCCACGGTACCGCTGGGCGGCGGCTTGAGCAGCAGCGCGGCGCTCGAGGTCTGCACGGCCACGCTGATGGAGGCGGCGACGGGCAAGGCGATTGATCCGATTGAGAAGGCGTTGCTGGCGCAGAAGGCGGAGCATGAATTTGCCGGCGTTCCTTGTGGCATCATGGACCAGTTTATTTCCGCGCTTGGGCGCGAAGGTCATCTGCTGTTGCTGGACTGCCGCACACGCAAGACGGAGCTGGTGCCGATGAGCGATCCGTCCGTGGCGTTGCTGGTCATCAACACGAACGTGAAGCACGAATTGAGTGGCGGCGAATATGCCGAACGCCGGGCGCAGTGCGAGGAGGCCGCGCGGAACATCGGGGTGAAGTCACTGCGCGATGTCACGCCTGAGCAATTGGAAAAGGCGAAGGGCAAGATGACGGAAGTGGTCTATCGTCGGGCGCGGCACGTGATCGGCGAGATTGAGCGGACGGTGCACGCGGCGGAAGGCATCCGCGCCTCGAGCTGGCCGAGCGTGGGCAACCTGATGTACGCGAGCCATGCGTCGTTGCGCGATGATTACGAGGTGAGTTGCAAGGAGCTTGATGTGGTGGTAGAGATCGCCGAGGACATCGGTTACAAGGGCGGCGTCTATGGCTGTCGCATGACGGGCGGTGGATTTGGCGGCTGCTGCGTGGCGCTGGTGAAAGCCGATGCCGTGGACAGCATTACGAAAAAGATCGCCGCGGATTACAAGGCGAAGACGGGGATCGAGGCGAGCATCTTTAGTTCGCGTCCGGCAGCGGGAGCGACAATAATCAAAGGATAAGGCGGGCGAATAGGCTTGCATTTACACCCCCTTTGTGAAAAATTTCACAAACAATTTATGGCACATTTAAAATTATTCATCCCGGGTCCGGTCGAGGTCAGCGAAAAGACTTTCAAGGCGCTTTGTTCGCCGATGATCGGTCACCGCGGCCAAGGTTTCAAGGACCTCTACGCGAAGATGCAACCGCAACTCCAGCAGTTGCTGTACACGAAGCAGCTGGTTTATCTGTCCACCTCCTCGGCGTGGGGTGTGATGGAGGGTGCGGTGCGGAACCTGGTGCAGAAGAAGGTGCTGAACTGCATGTGCGGCGCCTTCTCGGACAAGTGGTTTGATGTCTCGAAGAAGTGCGGCAAGCAGGCGGAAGCCTTGCAGGTGGACTGGGGTTCGCCCATCCGCGCCGAGGCGATCGACAAGAAGCTGGCCACGGGCGAGTTCGATGCGCTGACGCTGATCCACAACGAGACGTCCACGGGCACGATGTCGCCGCTGGCGGAGATCGCCGCGCTGAAAAAGAAGTACCCGGACGTGATGTTCATCGTGGACGCGGTGAGTTCGCTGACGGCGGTGCCGATCAAGTTCGATGAACTGGGCATCGACGTGCTGCTGGCGGGGACGCAGAAGGCGTTCGCGTTGCCGCCCGGCCTGGCGGTGTTCGTGGCTTCGCCGGCCGCGCTGGCGAAGGCGGCGACGGCGAAGGATCGCGGCTATTATTTCGACTTCGTGGAGTTCCAGAAGAACGCGGAACAGAGCATGACGCCGAGCACGCCAAGCATCCCGCACATCTACGCGTTGTCGTCCAAGCTGGACGAGTTTTTCGCGGAAGGTTTGGACAACCGTTTTGCGCGGCACAAGAAGACGAACCAGCTGACGCACCAATGGGCGGCGAAGCATGGCTTCACGCTGTTCCCGGAAAAAGGTTTCGAATCCATCACGCTGACGTGCGTGAACAACGGCGCGAAGCCGGGCGGCCGCACGGTGGACGTGGCGAAGCTCCAAAAGCTGGTGAAGGAGCAGGGGTTCCTAATCGACGGCGGCTACGGCAAGATCAAGGGCCTGACATTCCGTCTCTCCAACATGGGCGACGAGACGGAAGCGACGATGAACCAGCTCTACGCGGCGCTGGACAAGGCGATGACGTCGCTTTGATCTGATTCGTTTGAGTTTAAGCCGGCGGTCACGCAAGTGGCCGCCGGTTTTGTATTTTGCGGGTAAAAAGACTATCGCGGTCTGAGCGGGCCAACTTGGGAACGGCGTTTTTCGCTTTCTGGCGTTGCCGCGATTCGGCATGATTCGCGGATGTATCAGGGCAAGAAAATCGTAGTCGTCATGCCGGCTTACAAGGCGGCCCAGACCGTCACCATGACAGTGGACGAGGTCCTGCAGCAGGGCATTGTGGACGAGATCATCCTCGTGGACGACAACAGCCCGGATGACACGGTGAAGGTGGCTTCCCAGTTGCTGGGTGTGCGCGTGCATGTGCACGAGAAGAACAAGGGCTACGGCGGCAACCAGAAGACCTGCTACCGGCTGGCGCTTGAGGCCGGCGCGGACATCGTCATCATGGTGCATCCGGATTATCAGTACACGCCCAAGCTGATACCGGCGATGGCCTCCATGATCGCGAATGGGCTGCACCCGTGCATCCTGGCCAGCCGCATTTTGGGGAACTATTCACTGCAAGGGGGGATGCCGTTGTGGAAATACATCGCGAACCGCGGGCTGACGGCGGCGGAGAACATTTTGCTCGGGGCGAAGCTGTCCGAGTATCACACCGGTTACCGGGCTTTCTCGCGCGAGCTGCTGGAGAAGATCGACATCTCGGTCAACTCGGACGACTTCGTGTTCGACAACCAGATGCTGGCGCAGATCTTCTGGCACGGCTTCACCATCGGCGAGGTGAGCTGCCCGACGAAGTATTTCAAGGAGGCGTCCTCGATCAATTTCCAGCGCAGTTGCAAGTACGGTTTCGGCTGCCTCTGGGTCGGCACCAAGTACCGGCTGTCAAAGCTGGGGCTGTGGCGGTCGAAATTGTTCCCGAAAAAATGACTGGGGATGCTCTATGGTTGAGGAACGCCAATTGCAGGTCTAAAGGTTTGCCCCCAACTGCGATGCCAATTATAGGACCAGAGGTTTGGCAAGCGGGACAATTCAGCATGGCCGTCGGCCAGTCCGACCACGATGCCACCTTTTGCCGGCAGCGCTGTCGCGGAATTGATCATGACTGACTGGGCGGCGGTCTTGCCTCCATGGCGGAGGATGGTGAAGCGGCCCATCTCATTGGCATGGGCGGAGAAACTGCCGGTCCAAAGATTTTGCGCCGGACCGTCGTCTTCCGCCGGCCAGGTATCCACCCAAGGGCCATCCATAAAGATCGGGGTATTCGCTGACTTTTCCATGGATGATTCCTTGCGATAAAACCAGGCGGGGTCGGTTATGCCGTGCGCACTTTCGACGGTGGAACCGTCGCCCGATCCGCCGGAACCGTTGCCGGACACATAAAGCCAGCCATTATAGGTGTAACTGCAATTGATGCTTTGAAGCGTGCCGCTGTTAAAGAGGGTGGAAGTGTTGTTCAAATTGCGATAGTAGCAGAAATTGGCCGCGGCATTTTGTCCGCCGCCACCCATGGCGGCTGTCATGCCGGCGGGGAGTGGGTTGGGCGGTGGCGTCTTGGCCGAGGGACACAGTAACACATTCAGTGACTTGGCAAAATATTCCACCATGCTCCCCATCCATTCAGATTGGTTGCCATAGAGGGTGGGGCCGGCGGCGGTACCGCCATCGGGTTGCACGAAGGTTCCGTAATCACTGGAATACATGATGTTGGCCAGGCAAAGCTGCTTGAGATTGCTGATGCAAACCGCCTGATGCGCCTTGGTTTTGGCGGCGGCCAGTGCGGGCAATAACATGGCGGCCAGAATGGCGATGATGGCGATTACTACGAGCAGTTCGATCAGGGTGAAGCCGGCGGTCTGGCGGGCCTGGCCCTGTATCTTTGAGTTGGTCAGTTGCATGTTTCTTAATTATGTCAAAAGACGGCCCATGCTGAATAAACGGTTAACGGTTGGGCGGACTTTCATGCCAAATTATATTCCAGAAAACCGGACTCCGCAGTTGAATGAACGTTCTAGTCATAAAGTGATGAGTCCTGGTCAGCATGCATCCAAATTACCAGTACACACTGGGGCTGGTCCCAGCGATGGCCTTGATGTTGGAACTTGTCTGAAGCAAATTTAAAATCCGATTGGGTGATATTTTCCCAGTAGAATTTTGAGGCTTGGCCCATGCGCGATTGCCCGTGGAAGGGCACCAAATGCCGCCTGTCAAAGATGGGGTGTGGGGGTCGAAACTGTTTCCAATGCTTAGACCGTTTCAATAAGGAGTGCCGATGGCGGGCGGAGTTGACGCGCCCCAATTGCGATGCCATTCGTAGTTCCAAAGGTTGGGTATCTTTGAAAGTTCAACGTGGCCGTCAAAAAATCCCACATTGATGGCTCCGGGCGGTTTGTCGTTGGGCGATGTCCAGCCATTTGCCGCGCCGGGATTACATGCATGACGGGAAACGCACGTGCGGGCAATCGAACGGTTTGATCCGTATGCACCCTCTTGGGGATTGCTCCCGTTGGCCGCAATCGTCCCGCGCAAATCGCGACTGGCGGAGTCAGTTTCCCGCGGCCACGTATCCACCCAGATTCCATCTGAAAATACAGGTGTGAGGCTGGAATTTCTAACCGCACCCTCCTTTAGATAATAGAAATCTTGGTTTCCTGAACCATCACCAGCTCCGGCGGAACCATTGGCAGTGGTGCTGAACCAGCCGTTCATGATATAACTGCCAAAATATGCAGCACCATTGCCCAAATAGTCAGTCTTGCACCATGGCGTGATTGCATTGCCGCAATAATTGTTCATCGCCTGCTGCGGTTCGGTGGTGGTGGGGCATTTCAAGACATTTGTAGCCTTGGAATAATAATCGATGAAATTGATGAACCATGACCCGGTTGAGCCAGACGGTGCATTATCGGGTATGCCATGCCCATTATCATTGAAATACATGGCGTGGGCCAAGGTCATCTGTTTGAGATTGTTCAGGCAACTGATCTGTTGCGCCTTGCGCTTGGCCGAGGCCAGCGCCGGCAGAAGCATCGCCGCAAGGATGGCGATGATGGCAATGACCACCAACAGTTCAATCAGGGTAAAGCCGGTGGCCCGGCGGTTTGCACGGCCCAAGTCGCATGCGGTTGCTTTCATGTTCATTTCTTATTTGAAAGCCGGGTGCCCTTGACAGCAGGCATCAGCGGGCTTTCATGTTTAAACCTACAGCACAAAAATGCCTTGGGCAGTCAGACGAACGTTCTAGTCGCAGCCGGACTTTTCTGGTCATAAAAAAATGCGCGTGTGTTGGCGCACACGCGCTGGTCGGGAACCGGAATAAAATCACTTCTTCAGCTTCACCGCGTATTCGGCCACCCGTTTGCCGAGCAGTTCGCCGGTGAGCTTGTCCTGGGCGTTGGGGGCGACATCGGTCGCCTCCTGTCCGGCCTGGGCCATCACGCCGCTGAAACTGCCGAGGCGGTTGATGCCGTTGGCCTGCAACGGCATTTCACCCAGTCCGACCCAGATCATGCCGTGCTGCATCGCCAACGTGTGGAAGTATTGCAGCGTGCTGAACTTGTCGCCGCTTGGACTGCTGGAAACGCTGAAGCCCGACGCGATTTTGTCGCGCCACACGCTCCCAAACCACTTGCTGGCGGTCGCGTCGGCGAACGTTTTGAACTGCCCCGCCGGGCCACCCATGTACGTGGGGCTGCCGAAGATGATGGCATCGCTCGCATCGAGCTTGGCGAAGACCTCGTCGTTGGCGTAGCGGCCCTTGTTGATGTCGTCGCCGTTGATGGCGATGAGGTGAGTTTGGATGCCGGCGACGGACGCCGCGCCTTTTTGAACAGCCTCGGCGAGCTTGGTGGTGTGGCCGGAGCCGGAGAAGTAGATGACAGATACGGTAGGCATAACTTTATGGATTAATGGATAGTTGGATTGATGGATTATTTGGTGGCCGACACGTCGGCTTGGGTGACGGCCGCCCCGGCAATGCTCAAGGAGAGGTCGATCGTCGGCGAAACCTTGTCTTCGTACTGGCCCTTCTGGATGTTGAAATCTTCGCGGTTGATCGTGAAGTTGGCGCGGATGACGAGCAGGTCGCCCTTGAGGTTCGGCACGCGGGCGCTCAGCTTGTCCTTGAGGTAGGTGAGCTTGATGGGCACGGTGATTTCCTTGGAAACGCCGTGCAGGGTGAACGTGCCGGTGGCGTCGGCGGTGGTGGCATTGGCCTCGGTCTTCACGTTTGCGAGCGACTTGGCTTCGAATGTGATCTCCGGGTATTTCGTGACGTCCAGCCAGTTGGCGCTGTGCAGGTGTTCCTTCTGCATGGGGTTGGGCACGGTCAAGGATTCGGCCGCGATGACGATTTTGCCGGTGGTGGCCGCCGGATTTTCCGGGTCGAATGAAACGGTGCCGGTGACGCCGCTGGCGCTGCCGTTGATGGATTCCAGCGGGGCATCGAGCTTGAAGACGGCGTTGTTGACGCCCTTGGGGTCTTTGAAGTCAAAGGACTGGGGCGCGGCATAGACCGCCGTGGCCAGGGAAACGAGGGGGATGATATGTGTGAGTTTCATATTTTTTGTTTATGGTTGAGTGGTTGGTTCAGCTGTTGGTTTGGTTTGTGTTTGGTTTGTGTTTGGTTTGTGTTTGGTTTGTTGGATGGTTTGCGAAAAATGAACGAAGCGCCGAACAGTACGACGGCACCGCCGAAGCCGAGGGCTAGAAAATCCACGCCCGCGATGAACGTGGGCTTATGAGTGATGCCCTCAATGCCGGTGACTTCATCGAGCGTTTTGATATCTTTGCTCGTTTTGGTCCAGCCCCGATCAGCGCCGGTGGCAATCCAGGTGATCGCGGTGACCGCTACGGCCAACAGTGCAAGAATGCGGAGTGATTTTTTCATGTTATTGGATGATTTGTTATTTGGTTTCCGTGTCCTTGCAACTTAGACCGTGACGAAGACCTGTTCCTTCGGAAAGCGGGCCTTGGGGGCGCCGGCATATTTGTCCGCGGCAGAACGGTATCCGAGCGTGGCGATCACTGCCGAGGCGAGACCTTTGGACTTCAAACCGAGGATCTCGTCGTACTGTGCATGGTCGAATCCCTCCATCGGACAGGCATCAATACCCAGCACCGCCGCGCTCGTCAACAGGTTGCCCAAGGCGATATAGACCTGATTGCGGGCCCAGGCGGCGCGGGCCGGTTGATCCAAGCCGTTCACGATGCCGCCTATGATCATGTTGCGTAACGGCAGCAGCTTTTCAATGCCCACCCCTTGGATGGCGGCGACGTTCTTCAGGTGGGCATCCACATCCGCCTCGCCTAAATTCGTTTTGGCCGCGAAAACCACCAGATGCGAAGCGTCGGTAATCTGCGCCTGGCCATAGGAAGCCGGCTTGAGCCTGGCGCGAACGGCGGGGTCGGTTACGACGATGAATTGCCAGGGTTGCAGGCCGGCGCTGGAGGGTGAGAGTAATAATGCTTCTTGAAGCGCAGCCCAGTCCTGCGCGTTGATTTTGCGTTGGATATCAAACTGCTTGGTGGCATAGCGCCAGTTCAGTTGGGCGAGGAGTTGTTGGGAATTGATGGCGGACATAATTTTATTTTGGTTGGTTGGTTTTAGATTTGGCGGGGCCGGCCTTGCGGCCGGCCCAGCCGGTTGTTTAGTTCAGGTCAAACAGGAGCACCTGCGACGGCTTGGTCGCGGAGATCTCCAGCACGGTTTCATCGCTGATGGCGATGGCATCGCCGCCTGAAAGCTTCTGGCCGTTGACGGTCACTTCGCCTTCGGCGACGTGGGCCCACGCATGACGGGCTTTCGCCAGCGGATGCTTCACGCTCTGGCCGGCTTCCAGCTTCGCGAGCAGCAGGTCGGCGTCCTGATGGATCTCCATGGAGCCGTCGCGGCCGGTCTTGCTGGCGACGAGGTGCAGCTTGCCCGCCTCCGCCGTGGCGAGATTGCGCTCGGCGTACCGGGGCTTCACACCCTTCGTGTCCGGGATGATCCAGATCTGCAACAGGCGCAGCGGATCCGTCTTCGACGGATTGAATTCGCTGTGCTGGACGCCGGTGCCGGCGGCCATGTATTGGAATTCACCGGCGCGGATGACCTTGCCGTTGCCCATCGAATCCTTGTGCTGGATGGCGCCGCTCAGGACGTAGGAGATGATCTCCATGTCGCGGTGCGGATGCATGCCGAAGCCCATGCCCGGCATCACGAGGTCGTCGTTGATGACGCGCAGGCTGCGGTAACCTTGCCATTGCGGATTGTAGTAATCCGCGAAGCTGAAGGTGTGGTAGCTGTCCAGCCAGCCGTGGTTGGCGTGGCCCCGTTCATTTGATTTAAGTATCGTTTTCATGTGAGCACTATGGGCCCGGTTTGAGTTTTGTGGAAATATCATGTTTCTTGCCTGAGCATAACTTTTAGCTATGCTCGTATCCGCATGGAATTACGCCATCTCCGTTACTTTGTGGCTGTGGCCGGGGAGGAAAATGTCTCCAAGGCCGCCTTGAAGCTGCACGTCTCGCAGCCGGGCATCAGCCGCCAAATTCACGACCTGGAGGATGAAATTGGTTTCACCCTGTTCGAGCGCAGCGCGAAATCGGTGCGGCTGACGGCGGCGGGAAAAGTGTTTCTCACCGGGGCACTCGAAGTTTTGCAGCAGGTCGAGGCGGTCGTGAAAAAAGCCCGCGCCGCAGCCGGCGGCACCACGGGCGAGATCAACGTGGGCTATGCACCCTCGCTCACGGTGCAGATCCTGCCGCCGCTGTTGCGTGCTTTTCAGGAACAATTTCCCCAGGTGCGGGTGGCGTTGCATGACCTGTCGTCGGAAGAGATGCTGGCGCAACTGGGCGGCAAGAAATTGCAGGTGGCGCTCACGGTGCAGCCGCCGGAGAAAATGCTGCGCGAACTGGCCTTTGTTGAGCTGGCCCGTTATGCGATGTGCGTGGCGGCCGCGCCGGGGCATCCGCTCGCCAGGCTGAAGGGCATTACGTTGCAGCAGATCGCGCGCGAACCGCTCATCGGTCTTACGCGCCAGGATTATCCGGAATATCATGAGGAGATCGGGAAGTTGTTTGCCGCCGTCGGCGCCAAGCCGCGCTTTGTTGAGGAACACGAGGGTGGCAACAGCCTGAACGCCGCCGTGGAGGCCGGACGCGGCCTGGCCTTGGTGCCCAGCAGCCTGGCGTGCATGGTCGGCGAGCGGTTGAAACTGATTCCCATCAAGCCCGCCTTGCCGCCGATTCCCGTGGGGGCCGTGTGGCTCAAGGAGAATGAATCGGAACTGGTGAAACGGTTTATCGCGGCGGCAGCGCCGGTAAAATAAGTGGTTGCCACCGTCGCGCCCTGTCGCGCCGTAGTTTTACGAAGGCGGATGCGACGTGTCGGCCCGTCCGCCTCCGCCGGACCGCGGCTGTGTCCCGCAACTGCGGGACCAGCCGCAGCGCGTGAAAACCGCCGCGACTGGCGCATCACCCGTGACCATCCGGCGTAAAAGTTGGACGTTGTTGCCTTCATTCCCCCTTGGCCTTTTTCAAAGCGATAAACACGTCCCTGAACATTTCGGCCACCGCTGGATGCTTGTCCGCCTCTTTGAGGCACAGCTCCAGCGCCCTGGCTTCATCATCCTTCTTCCACTCCGCATGCTTGTCTTCCTCCATCACCAGCTTTCGCGCCCGGTACTCCACCCGGCTCGCCGTCCCCGCCAGCTTGTCCGCCAGCTTCAACACCTCCGGCGCCACCGTCTTGCTCGCGGTCAGCTCCACTATCAGCAGCTTGAACATCGCGATCACCGTCCCCAGATCCGGCTTCGGATTCTTGGCGAACCACTCCTCGAAAGCCGCGCATTTGTTCGCCCGGCTTGCCCATTGTTCCTGCAGTTCCTTCCGCTCCGCCTCCCCGCGTCGGCGCTTCAGGAAGTGCGACAAATTGCTGGCCGATGTGGTCACATCCCGTTCCTGCAGCCAGGCCAAAATCTGGGGAATGGTTTTCTTTTCCCCGTCCATCTGGACCAGTTGCGGGGCAAACGCATCCAGCCTGGACGGCACCCTTTTGCGGGAGGCCAGGCATGGCCGCTTCAGTGCATCGTTTTGCTTTTCAAGGGTGGTGTTCATGGTCTTGGTTTTTATTTTTTTCGAAATCATCGTAGATCATCGGATATCGTCGTAGATGATCGCAGTTCATCGTGGGCAGGACCGGCCGGCTGATGGTGGGGCGCGTGCCCGTCCGGACCCGTCCCTTGAGTCCTCTGCGTCCTTTGAGTCCTTTGCATGAGGCATCCCGCACCGGCCTCACCCCGTTTGGCATTCGCGCCCATTCGCGTAATTCGCGTCTCATGCCCCCGATTAAATCACAGTCCTTGAAAAGTTGAATTTCTCCCGGGAATGTAGAATGCAGATTTATGCCATTTATTTTCATTTTTCCCGGGTGGGAAGGGGGTCCGCCCAAAAAAATCCCGCAAAATTCAGAATCCCCTCGTAAAGATTAGGGATAATGGGTGTGCTAAAAAATCAGCCGGTGGCTGAATTGGCGGTTTTTCAGGGGAATTTGCAGATTTCCGAAAATCAAAAATTACGTCCCTCAGAGAACCTCAACGAGGTTCCGACCCAAAGCCAAGGGTTGTCCCGTCACTGCGGGAAACTACCCTGGGTCCGCGTCCCCAAAAATTCTCAACCGCAACCCGGTCGGCGGCGAAGTAGCTGCCGTATCCGTCCATCCCGCTTTTGGATCGTGAGCCGGTAGAGCCGGAGGAACCTGAGATATAATTTGTTTCTGATTTTTGAGGGGGCAGCCATCGCACGTCGCAATATGAATTGCGTCTTCTTCATCGTTTTTCGTCATCTGCGCTCAAATATGAGTCTCCGGTTAAATTTTAATGATTGACAGAAACATTCCAAACGGTATGTTTTGGGAATGACTGAGGCTCACCATCGTAAAAAACATCCAGCGCAAGTTCGGTTAGCCCTTCTTGAAGGAGCGGCCAGTATTATCGTCGAACAGGGGCTAACGGCCCTAAGTGTTCAATCGGTATCAGACGCCGCAGGGGTAACGAAAGGCGGGTTTTTCCATCATTTTCCCAGCAGGCAAGCCTTGCTTGACGGACTATTCGAATGGCTGCTAAGCGGCTTTGATGGGAGTCTTGATGCTTTGATAGCGGCTGATCCTGAACCCTTCGGATGTTTCACGCGTGCCTATGTCAGATCGGTTTTTGACGACGACAGGCCCGGTGGTCGTTGGGATAATGTTTGGATATCAACTATGTCTGATTCAGAACTTAAAATGAAATGGATGAATTGGTTCGAAGCACGCCTACGCCGACATCGTTTAACCGATGCTGGGCCGACATTGGAAGCCGTGCGACTCACAGTCGATGGAATCTGGCTTTCGCGCCTGTCAGGGGTGCCGCTTCGACATCCCGATGAAATACGTGCCTCTCTCATTGCTTCTACATACAAAAAATCAAGCGTCAGGAAATCGAAATGATACAAACAAAATGGCTGGCCATGGCCGTAATATCTGCGGCTCTTTTCTTGGTTGGAATAGACATGACTGTGCTCTACACGGCATTGCCGACACTGACGCATGCGCTAAATGCTTCAAATAGCGAAAAGCTATGGGTCATTAACGCATACCCACTCACAATGGCAGGTTTGCTTTTAGGACTCGGAACACTAGGGGATAGAATCGGCCACAGGCCTGTCTTCATGACAGGGCTATTTCTTTTCGGTCTGGCTTCTTTTGGCGCGGCCTTTTCGCCTTCCGTTGGCTATTTGATTGCTGGACGAGCCTTGCTGGCTGTTGGAGCAGCTATGATGATGCCCGCTTCCTTGGCCCTTATCCGGCAAATATTTGAAACAGACCATGAGAGAGCAATTGCGATCGGCGTCTGGGGCTCCGTCTACTCGGGTGCAGCAGCCGTTGGCCCATTGCTTGGTGGCCTATTACTGAGCAAGTTTTGGTGGGGATCGGTCTTTCTTATCAATGTGCCGGTCGTTATCATCGCGCTATTGCTTACTCCTCTGCTTATTAAGAAAACCTTAGGCAACCCCAACCGCGTATGGGATTTTATCGGCTCCCTTATTGTCATGGTCGCACTCGTTAGCCTGACCTATGCCCTTAAGGAGATTGTTAAGCCGACGCCGGATGTCCTCCTTGCTGTGATTTCGCTCCTGACCGGCGTTGTCTTCATGGCGTGGTTTGTCGGTCGACAAAATCGCTCAGCCTCCCCGACCGTAGATTTTGCACTTTTTAGGTCTGCGGGATTTCTGGGAGGTGTTCTGGCCATCCTCGTGTCGATGGTCGCGTTTATGGGCGTGCAACTGATTTTAACCCAACGTCTTCAACTGGTGCTTGGCTTGACGCCATTGCAATCTGGTCTCTTCATGTTGCCAATGTCTCTTGCGTCATTCTTAACCGGCCCCCTTATCGGCTCAAAACTGCTGCGATTGGGCGTCGAACGAGCATTGTGGATCGCCTTGTTGATCGGTGCCACCGGACTGGCTGGTCTCGCTTATTTCGAGCACGGCACCTTCACTCTACAAATTGTCAGTTTGCTCGTTTTCGGTTTTGGTGCTGGCGCGACAGCGAGCATATCGTCGACGGCGATTATGATTAATGCGCCAGAAGAAAAAGCCGGTATGGCCGCGTCCATTGAGGGCGTTAGTTTCGAAATCGGGGGCGCAATAGGCGTCGCGCTCATGGGAAGTATTGCCACCTGCCTGTATTCGTCATCAATCAAATTGCCAACCGACCTACCGGACGGTGGACGTGCAAGGGACAGCCTCGACCAAGCCGTTATGTTGGCAGGGCACTTAAATGCTAACGTCGCAAAACAGCTGATAGTCAACGCTGATTCCGCGTATGATATTGCCTATCTGGGGGTTGTTCTGACTGGAGCAGCTATCATGGCTGCATTGGGAATGATCTATGCGCGGTTTCTCAGGCCCACGAACACTAGAAGTGCCGACGCGCGGCGGCATTGATTTGCCGTCGTTCCGGCCAATATCTGGCCTAGACTATATCCCCGAACTGCGGACGAGGTAAACCGTTCCGGCATTGCAGCCTGGGGTTGTCCCGCAGGAACAGGAAGCTACCCTGGGTAAGCGGGAGAAAATTCACCAACCCTGAAAGAGACCTCTGCAAAAGCCGTCCACGCACGGAGCGCGGAGCATCACTCCGCTCGGATTTTCGGGGTTTCTCGCGGAGCAATGCTCCGCGCTCCGGCCAAACCGCGCCTTTTGCAGAGGTCTCTAAAAGGGTTGAATCAGCCCCCGCCGAAGACCGCAATCAAATCCCGCAACCGCAGCCTGACCTCTCCTCGCTGGCATCACTTCCCATTAGCGCGGCGGCATCACCGGCAAAGTGGACTCGGCGCTTTCCGGGTCCCGGCCGAAAAACCAGAACAGCGCCATCACGATGACGGGAAAGAGCAGGATGGCGAGCAACAGGAGGCGGGTGCGGGTGACGGGGTTCATCGTCAGGCCTTATGCTGCATCTCCCCATGTACCTTCACGATGGCCTTGAGCAACGCGTCCCATTCCGGTTCGGTCGTTTCCCAGCCGGCGCTGAAGCGCACGGCGCGCTGGGCGTGCGCGGCTTTGAAACCCATCGCGGACAGCACGTGCGACGGTTCCTCCTTGCCGGTGGTGCAGGCCGAGCCGGTGCTGACGGCGAAGCCGGCCTTGTCGAGGCGGATGACCCACTGGGATTTGCGGTCGCCATCCGGCATGAGCGTGGAGACGGTGTTCCACAGGCGCGGCTGGTTGTGGCCGAGAATCGTCGCGCCGGGCATGGCACGGAGGAACTGGGCCTCAAAATTATCGCGCCAGACCTTGCGCAGGAGATGTTCGCTGCGGGAAATCTGTTTCTCCCGCACTTCGAGCGCGGCCATCATGGCGGCGATGATGGCGACGTTTTCCGTGCCGGCACGCCGGCCGCCTTCTTGTTTCCCGCCAAGGAGCAGGGGGGTGAGGTGGCTGCGGTGCGGAATCTTTAAAAAGCCCACGCCGCGCGGGCCGCCGAACTTGTGCGCCGCGCCGCTGACATAATCGCAATCGCCGAGGCCCTTGCAGGGCAGCTTGCCGATGAACTGCACGGCGTCGGTGAAGAAGGGCACCTCGTAGGCCTGGCACATCGCGAGGATTTCCTGCCATGGCTGGATGATGCCGGTCTCGTTGTTCGCGGCCATCACGGCGACGAGGCCGGGGCGTTCATCCGCAAATTCCATCGTGAGCCAGTCCATGTCGATCACGCCATCGTGCGTGACCGGGATGTTTTTCACGCGCTTGCCGAAATAATGCTTTGAGGAATCATCCACGCAGGGATGCTCGATGGCGGAGACAAAAATCTTGTCCGTCGGCGCGAGCTTCTTGGCGAAATGGTGCATCACCATGTTGTTGGCCTCGGTGGCGCCGCTGGTCCAGACGAGGTCGAGCGGGTGGCAGCCGAGGATGGCGGCGAGCTTTTCGCGCGCGTCGGCGAGGACGATGGCCGCCTTCGTGCCGAACTGGTGCATGGACGACGGGTTGCCGCCGAGCTTCTCGGTGACATGCAACCACGCTTCGCGCGCCTCGCGCATCACGGGCGCCGTGGCGTTATAATCGAAGTAAATCATCGGTCTGACAGGATACTTTTTGCGGCGGCGCTGGCGAGTTTTTTATGGGCGCTGGAAAAGGCGAGTGAATCCAGTTCTTTGGGAGAAAACCACGCGCCGTTTGCCGTTGGCGTGGCTTTTCTAACGCGTACATGGAACGCCTGCAAGGTGATGCGATAGCGGGTGATGGAATGTTTCACGGTGCAAAGCGGTGAAAGTTCAGGGGCCGATACGCTGAACTGGGTCTTGAAAAGGTCGCCCGGTTTCATCGGTTTGCCGTTGGCTTCAAAATTGGGGAATTCCCACAAATGCGCGTTCACCACCCCGGCGGGGCGTTGCCGGACGAGGAACTTGCCTTTGTGTTCGATGGCGAAGGCGGTGAAGTGCCGGGCCGTGGCTGCCTCGCGCTTTCCGAGGTTGGGTAACTCCTCCGTGCGGCCTTCTTTGAACGCGACGCACAGTTTTTGCACCGGACAAAGCAGGCATTGCGGGCTGCGGGGAGTGCAGACCAGCGCGCCAAGTTCCATCAGCGATTGATTGAGATGCGAACAGCAGAGTTTTAAATTTTTAATTTTTAATTTTGAATTCCGAACCAGTTCTTCCGCCAGCGTCCAGAGCCTTTGATTGGTGGCCTTCTCCTTGGGATTTTCCTCGATGCCAAAGATACGCGTGAGCACGCGGATGACATTGCCATCGAGGATGGGCGTGGGCTGGTTGAAGGCGATGCTGCAGATCGCCCCGGCGGTGTAACGGCCGATGCCGGAAAGCGCGAGCACTTCCTCAAACGTCTCCGGGAATTTGCCGTCATGCCGGGCGACGATGGTCTGGGCGGCTTTTTGCAGATTGCGGACGCGGGTGTAGTAGCCGAGACCTTCCCAAAGTTTGTGCAATTTGTCCGAACCCGCGGTGGCGGCGGCTTCAATGGTCGGCAACTCGGTCATCCACCGGTTCCAGAAGGGAATGACGGTCTTCACCTGCGTCTGTTGCAGCATGATCTCGGAGACCCAGATGGCGTAGGGATCATGAGTGCGCCGCCAGGGCAGGTCGCGGGCGTTGGTGGCGAACCAGTCGAGCAGGAGCGGGACCAGCTTTTGCAGTTTGGAATTGGCGGCGGCAGTCATTTTGTCGGCACCACGAAATACACCAAAAACGCGAAAAATGAACGGAGAAAGATTGATTAACACAAGTGTTTTAAAATCCTCAAATCCTGCCCCGGAGTGCGCCCGTCCCCGGGCACAGCAACTCTCGTCAACCAAGCCGCGGGAAATTCACGGAAGCTCTCCGCACTTTGGATATTGCTGCGGCAGGGGACGGCCGCACTCCGTGTTTTGAATACACGCGCTAAATGTTGTCGCGTGCATGTTTGCCGGTTGCATCTTGACACTGTCCTTGTTTGGAGTTCCGCCTTTAGGCGGTTCGGGTGAAACGACGCGCCTGGCCGCCTAAAGGCGGAACTCCAAACGGGCAGACGCCCGCGCTTTTAAGGACAGTGTCAAGATGCACACTGTTTGCCGGTTGCGCTGTAAATCCTTTGTGTCCTTTGTGCCTTTGTGGTTATGATTTTTCGCAGTGAAGCCGCTCACCATCCACACGTGCAAGCTGACCACCGACCAGGCGTCGGCGCTGGACGCCGCCTTGCGCGCCCGCAACTGGAAGCCGCGCACGGTGCCGTATGCGCGTTTTGCCTTCGAGTCCGACAAGACGAACATCGTGTTCTACGAGAGCGGCAAGCTGGTGGTGCAGGGGAAGGGGACGCAGGAGTTCGTGGAGTTCCTCCTCGAGCCGGAAATCCTGAAGCAGGTGAAGCTGGGCTACGAAACGGTTTTGAATCCCGAACTGCTGCTGCCGCGCTTCGGCGTGGATGAAAGCGGCAAGGGCGATTTCTTCGGGCCGCTGTGTATCGCGGGCGTCTACGTGAACGAGGCGGTCATCACGGCGTGGAAGGATGTGGGCATCCGTGATTCCAAGAACATCTCCAGCGACAAGAAGATCCACGAGCTGGCCGATGTCATCCGCCACACGCCCGGCTGCGTGGTGGACAACGTGACGATTGGCAATCCGAAATACAACGAGATGTATTCGAGGATGAAAAGCGTGAATGCAATGCTGGCGTGGGGGCATGCACGGGTGATCGAGAATCTCATGGGCAAGCGTTACCAGATGAACCCCGCGCCGGTGAAGGCCATCAGCGACCAGTTTGCCGCGAGCAAGACGGTGATTGAGAAGGCCTTGATGTCCGCCGGTCGCGAGATCGAACTGGTGCAGCGCCATAAAGCAGAAGAGGACATCGCGGTGGCGGCGGCATCTATTATGGCCCGTGATGCGTTTGTTAATGGACTGACGAAGTTGGAACACCAATTTCAGACGAAATTTCCCAAGGGCGCGAGCGCGGCGGTGGATGCGGCCGCGAAACAATTTGTGGAAGCGCGTGGTGCGGAGGAATTGGCGAAGGTTTCCAAGCTGCATTTCCGGACGGCGCTGCGTGCGCAAGGTCTGCCGGAGCCGCCGAAGACGGAATGGAGGAAACGGTGAACAAGCTGTTGCATAGACAAGTGGCAATCTTTTCCTAATTTAAAATCGTTATGATGAAATATGCGGATTTAAGGGACGAGATGATCAAACAGAATGGCGGCGAAAACATCATCTCTAAAGGTTAAAGATGAAACAGCACGACTTGCTTCACGTCCCCAAATAAGATACTTTCTCAGCATGAGCACGCAGGAAATACTGCTTGAGGAAATCAAACATCAGCCGGAGCCGGTGTTGCGCGAACTTCATCAGTATCTCAATTTTCTGATACGCCAGCGCGCCACGGAAGCGCCGATGGATGGCCTCGTCGCGGACACTTGGGAAAAAATTGGGCCCGCTCCGGACGTGGATTATGACAAGCTTTAGTCGCGGCGACGTGATGAAACGGCTGCTCGGTTTGTAGTCTGACAACCAAGTTGCGACGCGGCGTGCCGGATTGAAATCCTTCCATAAAATTTCATGCCCAGCGAAATTAAAATCCCGCACGCGCAACTGGTTGCCCTCATCGCCAAAGCCCTGACCGATGCCGGCGTGCCGGCTCCGGTTTGCGCTGTTGAAGCCGAGGTGATGGCCGAGGCGGATCTTTGCGGCGTGCCGTCGCACGGTGTGCGCATGTTGCCCGCTTTGATTGAGGGGATTCGTGATGGGCGGGTGACGGCGAATCCGCAGCTCAAAATCATCCGTGAACGTCTCGCGACCTGCGTGCTTGATGGCGATAACGGGCCGGGCCGTTTTGTTTCCGTGCAGGCGATGCAGCACGCCATTGAACGTGCGCAACGCGCCGGTATCGGCGCGTGTCTGGCAACGCGCGTGTCCCATTGGGGTCGCGCCCATGCGTATGCCTGCCGCGCCGCGCAGGCGGGGATGGTCGGCATCTGCACGACGAACGCCATCCCGAACATGCTGGCGTGGGGCTCGACGAAACCTTTGCTGGGTAACAATCCGCTCGCCATCGCCGTGCCGCGCGGGCGCGGGCAGGAGCCCATCGTGCTCGACATGGCGATGAGCCAGGCGGCGGTCGGCAAAATCAGAACATATCTGCGTGAAGGCAAAAGCGTGCCCGATGGCTGGGGTCTCGATTCAGCCGGCCGGCCGACCAATGACCCGGCGGCGATTCTTGGTGGCGGGAAAGTCCTGCCCTTCGGCGATCACAAAGGCGCGGGGCTGGCGTTCTTCATGGAACTGCTCACGGGCGCGTTGTCCGGCGGATTGTTCTCTTATGAAATTGCGCAGGCGGATGCGACGGGACTGGATTCCGGTTCCTCCAAGTTATTTCTCGCCCTAAACGTCGAGGCGTTCGTGGACGCCGAACGGTTCGGTGAACGGGTGCAGGATTTGGTCGCGTGGTTGCGTGAAGTTGAGCCCGGCCTGAACATCACGCTGCCGGGCGAACGCGGCTGGCAAGCGCGTGAACAGCATCTCGCCGAAGGCATTTCCCTCCACGCGGAAATCGTCGCGCAACTGGAAGCGATCGGGGTCAGCTT
>Ga0210392_10000331_pt1 | contig 31965 bp, 26 predicted proteins | sample IncBWC30OmetaG_FD_161057 | JGI IMG/M metagenome (GOLD analysis project Ga0210392, IMG submission 161057) | Forest soil microbial communities from Barre Woods Harvard Forest LTER site, Petersham, Massachusetts, United States - Inc-BW-C-30-O ... | reverse complement strand
AAAGGTTGTCATTTCGTCCCATGAACGCGCGCGTTTCTTGTAAACCCACTCGAGGATCTGCTTCGCGCGAAACGCCGGCTCGCCGGCGGCGCGGAGTTTTTCTCCGAGCGAATCGAGCGTCTCGCCGGTGAGCGGCGCTTTGGCAGGCGTGAATTTCATCGGGCAAAAACGATCAGGATAGGGACGACAGGAGCCCCGTCAATCCATCGGCCGATGGTAGGAGCGAGCTTGCTCGCGATCAGATCCTTAACAAATCGCCTGCAAGCAGGCTCCTACAGGGAAGGGGTCATCACCAATTACCAAATCCCAAATACTAATTACCAACAACCGCAGGTTGTCTCGGCTCTTCGCAGTAATACACGAAAGCGGGGGGCAGGTTGCCCCAGACGACCGGGCTGGCGGTGATCCGGCCGAAGCGCGCCGCAAGCTTGCGCTTGAATTGATTGGAAGAGGGCAGCCCCTTCGAATGCAGGTAAACCATGGCGCTGAACACGCCTGCGGGGTGCAGCGTGTCGAGCACGGCGTCGAGGATCCGGTTCTGCAATTGGTCGGACATCATGCTCCACGGCAGGCCGGAGATGATGCAATCGGCGTAGCGATGGCCGAGGCGGTCGAGATGCGGGCGCAGGTTTTCCGCGGTGTCGTGGATGACGTGGATGCCGGGAAATTTCTGGCGCAGGCACTCGGCGGCGTCCGGGTGCAGTTCGAAGGCTGCGAGCTCGGTGCTCGGCGCGATGCGTTGCCGGATTTCGTGGGTGATCGCGCCGGTGCCCGCGCCCAATTCGACGACGATTTGCGCCGACTTCAAATCGTTGGGCGGCACCATGGCCCTGGCCAGGGCCGGGGAACTGGGGGCGACGGAGCCCATCGTAAATGGCCGGCGCAAAAACGCGGAGATAAAATGCCAGTATTCGGCTGGTGACGGGTTGGGCGAGCGAACGGGCGTTTTTACCAACGAGGCAGGCAGGGTCGAGGAATCGCTTGTGACTGGCTGGGATGCGATCGATGGGTTCCTCATGGCTGGCGGTGCAGGCGGTTATTCGAGGTGGGGAAGATCCGCGTTAGCGGACAGACACGTAACGCCAACCACTGTTCGGGAGATCCATGCGGCTTTACCGTAAGGTGGTATTGGGGAGCATGGCAAGCAGCAGAATGGGAATTTTCCAGGGTGGGATGAGGGGGCGGGAGGGATGCAACATCGTTCTCGTTCTCTTAATCGTTCTCATTCTCGACTTCGAAAATCCAAATTTCTGGGAGAACGAGAAAGAGTATGAGAACGAGAACGATTCGGCACGTCCGGAGGTCGCGCCCTACCTGCCACTTGATACCTGGTACTTGTTACTTTTTTGCACCAGCCCGATTGAGCGCGCTGACAATGGCCTTGATCGAGGCGAGCTCGATGTTGGTGTCGATGCCCGCGCCGAAAAAGGTGTGGCCGCGTTCCGTCTTGATTTGAATGTAGCTGACCGCCTGCGCCTTGGCGCCCTGGCCGAGCGAGTGCTCGGAGTAACTGAGCACGTCGAACTTGGGCAGCGGGGTGGCGCCGAGCGCGCGCACGAAGGCGTCGATCGGGCCGTTGCCGCTGCCGGTGAGTTTGTGCGGCTGGCCGTCGATGGTGAGGGCCGACTCGCATTTCACCGTGCTGTCGCGCTCGGTCGTCTTGAAATGCTGCAGGGCGATGGGCGCGGTGCGGTCGAGGTATTCGCGGCGGAAAATATCGTGGATGGTCTTCGGCGTGAGCTCGGTGCCCTCGGTGTCGGCGATGGCATTGATGATCTTGCCGATTTCCTTGTGCATGAGTTTCGGCAACTGGAAGCCGAACTCGTGTTCGAGCACGTAGGCGACACCACCCTTGCCGGACTGCGAGTTGATGCGGATGATGGCCTTGTAGCTGCGGCCGATGTCGGCGGGGTCGATGGGAATGTAGAGCACGTCCCACGGTGCGCCGGGTTTTTGCGCGGCCCAGGATTTCTTGATGGCGTCCTGGTGCGAGCCGCTGAACGCGGTGAAGACGAGTTCGCCCGCGTAGGGATGGCGCGGCGGGACGTCGAGGCGCGTGCAGCGCTCGTAAACTTCGCGGATGCCGTTGATGTCGCTGAAGTCGAGGCCGGGATGGATGCCGTGCGTGTAGAGGTTCAGCGCGAGGGTGACGAGGTCGAGGTTGCCGGTGCGCTCGCCGTTGCCGAAGAGCGTGCCCTCGACGCGGTCCGCGCCGGCGAGCAAGGCGAGCTCGGTCGCGGCGATGCCGGTGCCGCGGTCGTTGTGCGTGTGGAGCGAAACAATGGTGGCGTCGCGGCGCGTGAGGTGCGTGCACATCCATTCGATCTGGTCGGCATGGACGTTGGGCGTGGCATACTCGACGGTGGCGGGGAGGTTGAGGATGATTTTGTCCTGCGCGGTCGGCTGCCAGGTGTCGGTCACGGCCTCGCAAATTTCGAGCGCGAACTCGAGCTCGGTGCTGGTGAAGCTCTCGGGCGAGTATTCGAGGCGCAGCTTCATGCCGGCGGCGATGAGCGGCTGGCTGTCGCGCTTGAGCTGCGCCACGGCGCGCGTGGCGATGGCCACGATGGCGGGCTTGTCCGCGTTGAAGACGTAGCGGCGCTGCGCGGGCGAGGTGGAATTGTAGAGATGGAAGATGGCGTTCTTTGCGCCGCGGAGCGACTCGAGCGTGCGCGTGACCAGGTCCTCGCGGCACTGGCAGAGCACCTGGATGGCGACATCATCGGGGATGCGGTTTTCTTCGATGAGGCGGCGGGTGAAATCAAATTCGATTTGCGAGGCCGACGGGAAGCCGACCTCGATTTCCTTGAAACCGATTTTCACGAGCAGCTCAAAGTATTCGAGCTTCTCCTCGACGCTCATGGGCTGGGCAAGGGCCTGGTTGCCATCGCGCAGGTCGACGCTGCACCAGATGGGCGGGTGGGTGAGCGTGCGGTTGGGCCATTGCCGGTTGGGCAAGGGGACGGGCGGAAATGGGCCGTATTTGGTGACAGGTGGAGCTTGCATGGAAATCAGCGAAAGGTGTTGTAAATGGGAAAATTCAGACGCGCAACAGCCGCGACAAAGGCGGCGGACAAACCAACAGGCGGGCGCACGATCGGCTGCTACGCAGCCCTTTCAGGGATCGTGCGGCTAAATAAGTCGAAGTGCCTGGAGAAATCGTGACATTAACAGCCGTGAAGAAAATCCCGCTGGTCGCAGTGTGTCAAGGGCTTCCTCGGCAGCGTGACCACCCGGAAAAAATCGAAGTTTTTATGTAACTAATTGTAACCGGCTGCCCGCCAAGCTCGTCTTGCCTGATGTGTATGACGCTGTTTCCATAACCATATGCCTGATGAGACGTTCGACCTGGCAGGCTGCCTCGAACGCGTTCACCGACGCGATCAGGCAGCTGCACGCGAACTGGTCGAGCACCTTTACCCGCTTGTCATCCGCATCGTCCGCGCGCATCTCCCGCGACGCGTTGCTGAGGAAGATCTGTCGCAGGAAATCTTTTTAAAAATGTTTACCCGCATCGACCAATATAAAGGCAGCGTGCCTTTCAGCCATTGGGTCTCACGCATCGCGGTGACGACCTGCATCGACCAGTTGCGCGCGCAAAAGCGCCGTCCCGAGTTTCGCTGGGCCGATCTTTCCGAAAGCGAGGCCGGAGTGCTCGACAGCGTGCTGACCAACGAGCGCGACGTCGCGCCGGATGACGCCCTTGCCGCCAGCGAACTGGTGCATAAGCTGCTGGATCAGCTCAAGCCCGAAGACCAACTTGTCATCCAGCTGCTTGATCTCGAGCAGAAATCCATTGCCGAGATCAGCGAGACCACCGGCTGGAAGCAATCGCTGGTCAAAGTCCGCGCCTTTCGCGCCCGTCGGAAATTGAAAAAACTTTTTGAAGAACTTAAACGAATGGAGAAATCATGAACACACCCGAGTCCCAATGGCAGCGCCTTGCCGCTGCCGCCCGTCAGGTCCGCGACGAGCGTGACACCGCCGCCCCCAGCGGCTTTGCCACGCGCGTGGCCGCGCACGCCTTTGCCCGGGTGGAACAGCCGTTCTCCGCGCTCTTCGCCCGTTTCTCGTGGCGCGCACTCGGTTTTGCCGCCCTCCTCGCGCTGGTCAGCGTGGCGGCCAACTACTCCTCCATTTCTGCGCTCGTTTCGAGTTCGGATGACGATTCCGCCTCGAACGAAATTACAAACGAAATTGTCAACCCCTCCTAAATCCATGGGTCGTTCGCTCCAAGTCGGGTTTGTTTTTTTCGCCATCTTTGTCGCCGGCATCATCACCGGCGGGTTTCTCATGGCGCGCTGGGCCAGAAATAATCAGGCGCGGTGGCAAAGAAACAATCAGCAGCAGGTTGGCGTCCCGCCCATCGTCCCCATGGTGATGAGGCAGATGCTCGGTCAGCTCGACCTGACACGCGACCAGCGGAAAGAATCCAACCGGATTCTCTTTGAAAGTGCCGATACCTTGCGCGTCCTGCGCCGCGAGGCGGACCTGGCCATCGATCGCATGCAGGATGATATCGATAAAATCCTGACGCCCGACCAGCGAGTGGAGCTTGGCAAGCTCAAGGATGCGCAGCGCGTCCGCCTGTTGGAACAGCGCGACGCGGTTCAGAATTTCCTCAAACAACGTCGCAACGCTGAAGCGACTCCGGCTGCCCCGGCTCCAAGTGGCAATGTGCAATCGCCGCCGGCCGCGGCGCAGACCCAGCCCGCGCCCGGGAAAAACTGAAAGACTGAAGGGCTGAAAGGCTGAAAAACACAGCCTGTATTTTTCTAATGGGTTTTTTGGTTATTCAGCCTTTCAGTCCTTCAGCTTTTCAGCCCTTCGCGTAAGGCTTGCGACTTGCCCGCGATGCGGCTTTGGTGAGCGCATGGATCAACCGCTCCATGGCAAGACCATCATCCTCGGTGTCACCGGCTCCATCGCCGCCTACAAGGCCGCCGATCTCACCAGCCAGTTGCGCAAGCAAGGCGCGGACGTGTTTCCCGTGCTGACGGCCGGCGCGCAGAAATTTATCACGCCGCTCACGCTGCAAACGCTGGCGCGCCACCCGGTGGCAGCCGACCTCTGGACCGAAGGCAGCGGCGGCGGCTGGCAACCCGGCCATGTTGAGCTGGCCGACAAGGCCGACCTGCTCCTCGTCGCGCCCGCCACGGCCGACGTGCTGGCGCAGTTTGCGCACGGCCTCGCCCCGGATTTCTTGAGTTCGCTCTACCTCGTCTGCCGCGCGCCGGTGCTGCTGGCCCCGGCGATGAACGGCAAGATGTGGGAACACCCCGCGACCGTCGCCAACGTCGCCACGCTCAAGGCCCGCGGCCACGAATTCATCGGCCCCGAGGAAGGCATGCTCGCCTGCGGCTACGAAGGCCTGGGCCGCCTCTGGTCGGTCGAGGGCATCGTCGCGCGCGTCGAGGCGGTGTTGAAATCCAAGAAGCGCAAATAGCGCTTTTTGCCGCGCGAGCCAGGGTCAGAAATGGTAGGTCGGGCTTTACGCCCGACACGTCGGGGATAAACCCCGACCTACAAGCGCAGGGTGAGAGTGTTCAAAATATAAGTTGAACCTCGCGCTGAAGTGCCCACTTTTCGCCTTGGCCAGGCGCCATGCATGGGCAGGCGCGTGAACTCCGCCAGGGCCGGAAGGCAGCAACGGCAACGACGTCCTCCCAGTGCCGTGGAATGCCTGGCCACTTTGTTTTCTCGCCCAGCGCGAAAACAAAGTGGCCAGGCCGAAGGGCTGAAAAACTGAAGAGCTGAAAGGCTGAAAAAATTCAGCCTATATTTTGATCCGGCTTCAGCCTTTTTTCTACCACGACCCCCAATGCATGGGCGTGCTGCCGGCTGGGAGCATGATGGTCTGGTAGCCGTTGCTGGAGGCCCAATCACGGGCGGCTTTTTCCAACTTGTCATTGCCGCTGTTCAGAAAGGTTTCGGCCATGTCCTTGTCACCTTGTTCATCGAGGGCCTTCACCAGGTCGTCCACGACCTTGGGATCGCCGATGGCCATGAAGCTATAAACGGCGTTTGCCATTTTCTGATGATTGCTTGAGCTGACATCGTCCAGCAGCACCTGACGGGTCTTTTCCCATTCCTGCTTCAAGTGGGCGGAATCTTGTTTGCCGATCCATGCATAAATTTGCTCCGCGTCCGATGTCGGTTTCCAGCCAAGCTTCTCCAAGGCTGACACCAATGCGCCGTTCAGATTCCAATCAGGGAGGGCCTCGCTCAAGGGAGAAATTGCGCGCTTGTCGCCCAGGTCGCCGAGGGCTGCGATGGCGCTCTCATGAACGTCACGGTTTTGATCTGACAGGCAAGCGACCAACGGATCGAAAGCGGGTGGCCCCATTTTCGCCACCCTGTCCCAGTCTTGGAGGGCGATCAGGTAAGTAATATTATCTTCAACTTTCTCCGGTTGATAGTGCAATTTGTCCAGGGCCTGCGCGCAGGCCTGGCGCAGCCCGGCATCTTCATCGGTGAGGGCTGCGGCCAGCGGCGCGACCGCGGCGTTGTCGCCCAGCGAACCGAGCGCCTCGGCTGCGACTGTTTTTATTTCCGTGTCCTCATTTTTTAAAACGTCGATTAATGGTGCGACTGCGCGTTTGTCACCCAGGGCGCCGAGGGACTTTACGGCGTTTTTCTTAACATCGGCGTTGTCGTCTTGCAGGCAGGCGATCAACGGATCGACCGCGCGCTTGTCGCCCAATTCGCCCAAGGCCAGGGCCGCTCCTTGCCGCCGACTGTAGTCCTCATCTTTAAGGCAGCCCAGCAAAGGCACGACTGCGGGTGCGCCCAGCTCGACCAATTTATCCCACGATTGCAGCAGGATGAAAAAAGTGACTTTCGCATCCAGGTCTGGCGGGAGGTAATGCAATTGGCTGAGCATGTCCGCGGCATCCTCCTGCACATGGACGTCTTTGTCTTTCAGGCACTCCAGGAGAGGTTTTATTGCGGGCTCGCCCAGGTTGGCCAGCGCATCGCGCAGGGCGTCATGCACATTTACTCCGGCGGAATTTTCTTCGTCGGTGACGTCTTTTCCCGACAGCTCCACCAGGTGGGCGATTAGCGGTGCGACCGCGCGGGCATCGTGAGTTTGACCCAGGGCGGTCGCGGCCAGGCAGCGCACGGAGGGATCCTTCTCGTCGAGGCAGGCCAGCAGTGGTTCCACCGCCGGCTTGCCCAGTTTTCCCAATGCCTCTGATGCCTTTTGCCGGACGTGGGTATCGTCTTCTTCGCGGGCCTTTTTTTGGTCGTCGCTTTCATCGCTGCTGGACATGTCCTGTCCGTCAGCTGCAGGCTGATCCAGGCCGGGATTTTTCAGGCAGGCGATCAATGGCTCGACGGCGCGGGCGTCGCCGATCTGGCCCAGGGCTTCTGCCGCCCGCTCGCGGACTTGGGCTTTCGGATCCTTTAGGGCGGCGATGAGCGGCTCCACCGCCGGGGCGCCGATCTGGCTCAAGGCATCGATCGCCGCGTTGGAAATTTCGTCAGTTTCGCTCGCCAAAGACGGGAGCAGTGCGTCCACCGCGGGCGGATAGCGAAGTCCGCCCAAAGCCTCGATCATGGCCGCGGCCATGTCCGGGGCCGTATCTTTGTTTTGCAAGTGGGAGATCAGTCGGTCGCCCGAGCGGGCGCGGCCCAGTTTTCCCAGTGCGTCAATGATCGTCTGCCGGTCATCCGTGGCCAGGCAGGTAATGAGCGGTTCGATGGCCCGGGCATCGTTGAGCTCGCCCAGGGCTTCAATCACCGCCTTGCGCACATCCGCATCCTGATCTGCCAGGCAGGCGATCAACGGATCGATCGCCCGCGCATCGTGCCGCGACCGCAATTTTTCGACTGCCACCAATCGCACCGCCGCCGTCGGGTCTTTCAGCTTTTTGATCGCCGTTCCAACCGGGTCGATGAGGCCGCAGCCGGTGAAGCCAAGCAGGAGAACACAGGCAAGCCAGCGGAAAAAGAAGCGGGACGTCATACGGGAAAGGCTGAAGGGCTGAATAGCTGAAGGATTGAAGAACTGAAAGATTGAACTTCCTAAACATAAGCTGGATTTTTCAGCCCTTCAGTCTTTCAGTCCTTCAGCTTTTCTCATGTCCTACCAAGTCATCGCACGCAAGTGGCGGCCCCAGACGTTTGACGACGTTGTCGGCCAGGACCACGTGGTGCGCACGCTGAAGAACGCCATCGCGCGCGGCCGCATCGCCCACGCCTACTTGTTTGTCGGGCCGCGCGGCACCGGCAAGACGAGCATGGCGCGCATTTTTGCCAAGGCGCTCAACTGCACCGGCGGGCCGAAGGCGGATTTCGATCCCAACGACCCCCTTTGCCAGTCCATCGCCGATGGCACCTTCCTCGACGTGATCGAAATCGACGGTGCGTCGAACAACGGCGTCGAGCAGGTGCGCGAGCTGCGCGACACCGCGCGCTACGCGCCGGCGCAGGGAAAATTCAAGGTCTACATCATAGACGAGGTGCACATGCTCTCGACCGCGGCGTTCAACGCGCTGCTCAAGATTCTCGAGGAACCGCCGGCGCACGTGAAGTTCGTCTTTGCCACGACCGACCCGCAAAAGGTGCTGCCGACGATCCTGTCGCGCTGCCAGCGCTTCGACCTGAAACCCATCCCGGCCGGGCTTATCGTCGAGCGGCTGGAAAAAATCGCCGCGGCGGAAAAAATCAAGGTCACCGCGCCCGCGCTAGCCTGCATCGCGCGGCTGGCCGATGGCGGCATGCGCGACGCGCAGTCGATTTTCGACCAGATGATTTCCTTCTGCGGCAGCGAAATTGCCGAGGCCGACGTGCTCGACGTTTACGGCTTGGTGGCGGAGGAAAAAATCGCCGCGCTGGCTGGCGCACTGGCCGCGGGCGACCACAAGAAAATCATCGAAATCGTCGACGACTGCGACGCCAACGGACGAGACCTCGTGCGGCTGCTGGTCGACGTGCAGGCGGTGGTGCGCGGGGCGCTGCTCGACTCGATCGCCAAGGGCGGGGCGAGCGACAGCCTCGGTTCAACCGAACTCACGACGGAGCAGATCACGCGCATGCTCGATGCGTTGCGCGAAGGCGAGGGCGGCGTGAAGCTGGGCCTGGCGGAAAAAATCAATTTTGAAGTCGCGCTGCTCAAGGCCGTCGAGGCCAGCCGTGCCCGGGCCATCGACAGCCTGATCAAGGAACTGTCGGCCCTGGCCGAGGAAGCCCCGCTCGCCGCGGGCGAAGGCAGCGAAAAAAAAAAGGACTAATGGCGGAGCTTGAGGCCCGACTCGCAATGCGAGTCGCACTTCAAGCTCCGCAAGTGTCAAGTGACAGGTACCAAGTGACAAGAGGATCGGCGGCGGAGGTGGTAGAGGATGATGTGGCCGCAATGTCGACCGAGCCAACGGCGGCGAACGGAATCGCCGCCCTACCTTCTGACGACAGCTCCCCGTGGCCGGGCTCGACGGACGAGGCATCGTTCTTGGCGGACCAACGCGGGCAGGGTATCGTCCCGCCGGTTGGAACGGCTGGATCCGCGAACGAACCTACCGACCTGTCGCCGCTGCCCTCGCTGGAGGAACTGGTTCAACGCATCCCGGCGGAAGCCCGCGCGGCGCTGGACGATCTCTTCCGCGCGAAATTTACCGGCGTGCGACGGATATCGAAGAAATCGCTGAAGACTTGAGGTGGGGGTTGAAGGATATTTTGAACAGAAGATCGAGAAGCGTTGTTGGAATTTCGCTATCAAAGGCCATGCTTCGCCAAGGCTGCGCATGGCACAGCAAAAGCAGGGCTTGCTTGGAAATTTGATGTGAGCTGACACCAGGCTCTTCGTTACCTTGGCGACCTTCTGTAAAAATGCTGGGGGATATCGCGGCGCGCCCGGCGGTCGCGCCCTACCTCAATACAAGTTTAATGAAACTGTAGGTCGGGCTTTACGCCCGACACTACTTGCGACGGATGTCGGGGATAAACCCCGACCTACAATCGTGCGCGGCAAATCTTTCGATCACACCACGTATTCCCCGCCGAGGTCGCGCAGGCCTTCGACCGAGCGGGCGTAGATATAGCCTTCGACTTTGCGGTCGGCAAAGGGAGCCAACAGCGGCACCGGTTCGCGGCGGTAGAGTCCTTCTTTGAGGCCTTCGAGCAGGTCGAGGTGCTCGAGGCAGTCGGTTTCAACCGACCAGACTTCGCCGGAGACGCCGTCGCGATCGTCAGCGAAGGCGACCATCCCGGGATATTGGCCGAGGTCGAAGAGCCGGAAACCGGGCGTCGTGCGCGCCACGCCGATAAATTTCTGCCCGGCGAGATAATGCTGGTTGCTGCCGCCGCGCTTGAGCGTGCCGTAAACGAAGATGAGGGTTTCTTGGCTCATGGTGCGGGTGGGGCGGCCGGAACCTCGATGACGACCGCGGTGGTGTTGTCTTGGCCGGAGGTTTGCACGGCTTCTTCAACGAGGCGTTGGGCGGGAGTCTGGTCGGCGAGTTTGGGCGGAGGCGTGCGGATGAGTTCCTCAAGCTGGCGGTCCCACAGTCCCTCGTTCAGGCCGTCGGAGCAGATGAGAAAACGGTCGCCGGGCTGGTAGTCGAGCGCGCCGACGTGCGGTTCAATGAACTGGTTGCCGGCGCCGAGGGCTTGCTGCAGGGCGTTGCGGCGCGGGTGTGTGCGGCTTTCGCGCTCGTTGATCTGGCCGTTGCGGCGCAGCCAGCCCACGTGGCTGTGATCATGCGTGAGCTGGGTGAGGCTGCCATCGCGCGGCAGGTAATAGATGCGGCTGTCACCGATGTGGGCGAAATACATTCGCTGGGGCGTGAACCACGCAAGGCTGAGCGTGGCGCCCATGCCGGCGCATTCCTCGGCGGCGCCAAATTCGATCAGGTCGTTGTGAATTTGCGAAAAAAGCTCAACCAGGATGTCCTTGGATCCGCCTGCTATGCCGGCGGCGGAAAGCCGGAAATTCCGGGGCAGCAGGCGCGTGATGCGGTCGATGGTGATGCGACTGGCGAATTCGCCGGATTTCTCCCCGCCCATGCCATCGCTCACGGCGAAAACAAAATCCGCCCCGGCCAGCGAGGCCTGTCCGGTCTTGCCGAGATAGTGCACTTCGTGACCATCGAAGGTGAGGGCGAGAAACGCGTCTTCGTTGTTGCGCCGGACGCGGCCGATGTGGGTGAGGCCCGACCAGCGGAGCTCGGGTGACGGCGGAGCGGCGTCGGCCGGGGTGGATGATGGGGTGGGGTCCATTTCAGGGTTTCAGCGAGATACCATCCGTGTCGCCTTCAATCAGGGTGGCGAACTCAAAGTCGATGATGCAGAAGCGTCCGTCGATCGGGCGGTAGGTGACGTTGCGCATTTCGCGATCTTCGTGGCGAACGCCATAGCGCTCGAGTTCGGCGAACAGCTCCTTCTGATGTTCCCCGCCCAAGTGCTCGATGCGGCGGCCGCAGTTGGTGGTGACGATTTTCAGATTCTCGGGCTCGACCTTGAGCAGCCGGGGCACGAACGGGCAGCCTTTGGTCTCCAGATGCCGGAGCACGCGCACTTCCTGCTCGAAGCGCTCTTTCGCCCGGTGTCCGCGGAACGTCTTGTAAACCAGCCCGTCGTAACCGATGCGCACGAGGGCGCGAACGGTGTCTTTCATTTCGTGCATAATGGCTCTCACCACAATTCCTTACGATGACAACGCTGGCAAGCGTCGCCTAATCGGGTAAACGCTGCTGATACGGGTTATGTCCCTATCTAACAAAGCGCAATAAATGGATTTTTTTGTTATTTTTGGCCCACAAGATGCTAAAAGCATATTCCTTCGCCAATAAAACCTGACGAAAGAATAAGCTCGACGCCCGACTCCCCAAAACCTCAGAAACTTCCCTTCCCTCAACCTACCTAATCATGGCCAAAATCAAACTCGAATACATCTGGCTGGACGGCTACACGCCGCTCGCGAGCCTCCGTTCCAAGACAAAAATCATCGATGGCGATACCGCCAAGTTGACGCTTGCCGATATCCCCATGTGGGGTTTTGACGGCAGCTCGACCCAGCAGGCCGAAGGCAAAAGCTCGGACATCCTGCTCAAGCCGGTCGCCCTTTATCCCGACGCTACGCGCAAGAACGGTTTCCTGGTGATGACCGAGACCCTCCTGCCCAACGGCAACCCACATCCAAGCAACTCCCGCGCGACCATTGCCGATGATCCGGACACCTGGTTTGGCTTCGAACAGGAATATTTCTTCTGGCAGGACGGCGCCCCGCTCGGCTTTCCCCAGGACGGATTCCCCTCTCCTCAGGGCCCGTACTACACCGGCGTCGGCTACAAGAACGTCGGCCCGATTGCCCGCCAGCTCGTCGAGGAGCACATTGACCTGTGCATCGCGGCCGGCATCAACATCGAAGGCATCAATGCCGAGGTTGCCAAGGGCCAGTGGGAATTCCAGATCTTCGGCAAAGGCTCCAAGACCGCCGCTGACCAGATGTGGGTCGCGCGCTACATCATGACGCGCCTCTGCGAACCGCACGCCATCGACATCGAGTGGCAGTGCAAGCCCGTCCGCGGTCCCTTCAACCAGCCGCTCGATTGGAACGGCTCCGGCATGCATACTAACTTCTCCAGCAAATACCTCCGCGAAGTTGGCGGTAAGGAATACTTCGAGAAACTCATGGCCGCATTTGCCAAGAACGTGGACGCGCACATCGCGGTCTATGGTCCCGACAATCACCTCCGTCTCACGGGCCTGCACGAGACCCAGTCGATCGACAAGTTCAACTACGGTCTGTCCGATCGCGGCGCCTCCGTGCGCATGCCGGTCAACTTCATCAAGGACGGCTACAAGGGCTACCTCGAGGATCGCCGTCCGAACTCGGCGGCGGATCCGTACCTGGTCGCCGGTCGCATTATCAAGACCATCCAGTCGGTGCCGACGAGCTAAGCCCGGTCTTACGAAAATTGTTTCCAACGGCGTCATCCCTCGGGATGGCGCCGTTTTTGTTTTTGGGAAGGAGAATGACTTTTACTGTGGGCGGGGTGCCGCAGGGAAATTTTGAATGGATTTAAGGTGGAGCGCGGCGTCCCGACGCGCTTTCTGTACCGTGCTAGATTGTGGGTGAAGCGTGTCGTCCCGACGCGCTCTCCGCACATGCACACACTTTACCACGGTGATGGACGGAAAACCGTGCTAAACTGACGCGCTTACATTTTGTATCAAATGAATGAATTTCCCGGCCGTCTTGCGCATCAGATCCCGACCTGGGTAAAGCCTGGTAGTATCTTCCATATCCGACTGCGCTGTGATCCAGCCCAGGGCCCGCCGCTTATCAGCGAGCCTCTGGGAAATTTGTTACTCGATGCGTTTGTGCACTATCATCGCTCAGGTCGTTGGTTCTGCCGGCTTGCGATGATCATGCCAGATCATGTGCACGCGTTGCTGGCATTCGATCGCGAGGCGGAAATGAGCCGTGTCATTGGCACATGGAAAAATTACGCCGTCCGAACGTTGGGCGTGTGTTGGCAATCGAATTATTTTGATCATCGCATTCGCTCACCAAAAGAGCTGGATGCAAAAGAGGGGTATATTCGTTGTAATCCGGTCGCCAAAGGATTGTGCATCAAGCCGGAAGAGTGGGCTTGGGTGATTGCGCCGCCGCCTGAAGACTATGCGAGTGGCTGCGCGGAGAAGTGACCAATCGAGCGCGTCGGGGACGCCGCGCTCCACCTTTTCGGAGCATTGCAGATGTCGAGTATGACAAATTTCAGTCAGGATTTAGGGTGGAACGCGGCCTCCGGACGCGTTTGTTTGGTCGTTTCCCTGTGCGGATGAGCGCGTTGAGGTCAACGCGCTCCATCTGGCAGAAACGGTTTGGAATCCCGCGCCTATTCGTGTAATCCGCGGTAAAAAATCTGGATCTTCGCGCCTTCGCGCTTCTCCCGAAAATTACTTCAGGATCATGTCCTTCACCGTCTTGCCGGCGGGGATCATTGGCAGCACGTGCTCGGTGTAGGGCACGATGACGTCGAGGACGAACGGACCGTCGCAATCGAGCATTTCCTGGATTGCGTCGCGCAGCTCGGATTTTTTGATCACGCGCCGGCCTTTCACGCCGAAGCCTTCGGCGATTTTCACGAAGTCGGGATAGAGCGCGGAGGGATTGTCGGGGCCGCCGACATTACTCTCGTCGCCCAGGATGGTGTTGCCGCGCACGCTGCCGTAGAAGCGGTCTTCCCACTGCACGACCATGCCGAGATGCTGGTTGTTCAGGATCATCGCCTTCGCGCCGATTTTCTCGATGTGCGCGGTGGCGAGTTCCTGGATGTTCATCGCGAACGAGCCGTCGCCATCGATGTCGATGACCTGTTTGCCTGGGAAGGCGACTTTCGCGCCGAGTGCGGCGGGATAGCCGAAGCCCATCGCGCCGAGGCCGAGCGAACTGATGTAGCGGCGCGGTTCGTTGAAGCGGTAGAATTGCGCGGCCCACATCTGGTGCTGGCCGACGCCGGTGGTGATGATGGCATCGCCCTTGGTCAGTTCGTAGAGCGCGGCCACCGCCTCCTGCGGGAGGATGTGCGGCGATTTGCCGAAGCCGGCGGAGCTGTCGAAAGGCTGCTCTTTTTTCCACTGCGCGATCTGCGCGTGCCACGCGGTGGTGTCGGGCGGCGTGAACTTGTGCGCGGCGATGAGCTCGTTGAGGCGGCCGAGCGCGTACTTGATATCGCTGACGATGGGCAGGACGCCGCGTTTGTTTTTGTTGTGCTCGGAGGCGTCGATGTCGATGTGGACGATCTTGGCGTTGGCGGCGAATTTGCTGACTTCGCCGGTGATGCGGTCGTCGAAGCGTGCGCCGAGGACGATCAGCAGGTCGCACTGATCCACGGCCCAGTTGCCGTAGGCCGCGCCGTGCATGCCGAACCATTGCATGGAGAGCGGGTGCGACTCGGGGAATGCGCCCACGCCCATGAGCGTGGTGGCGACGGGAATATTGGTCTTTTCCGCAAAAGTTTTTAGCTCGGCGTGGCCATCGGCGGAAATGATGCCGCCGCCAACGTAGAGCACGGGCTTCTTTGCCCCGGCGATGAGCGGGAGAATTTGTTTGAGCTGCTCGTCGGTCGCGCGGTGCACGGCGCCGATGTAGGGATTGCGAAACTCGACCGTGGCGGGATACACCGGGGTGATCTTCGCCTGCTGCACGTCCTTCGGGATGTCGATGACGACGGGGCCGGGCCGGCCGCTGCGCGCGATGTGGAAGGCCTCCTTGAAAATGCGCGGCAGGTCCTGCGCATTCATCACGAGGTAGCTGTGCTTCACGACCGGCAGGGTCATGCCGTAGAAATCGGTTTCCTGGAACGCCATCTTCCCGATGTACTTCGAGTAGACCTGGCCCGTGATGGCGACGAGCGGGGTGGAGTCCATGAACGCGTCGGCGATGGCGGAGACGAGGTTGGTCGCACCTGGGCCGCTGGTGGCCATGCACACGCCGACCTTGCCAGTGGCGCGGGCGTAGCCCTCGGCCGCGAACGAGCCGCCCTGCTCGTGGCGGGGCAGGATGGTGCGGATCTTGTCGGTGCGCGCGAGCGCCTGGTGCAGCTCTTGCGACGCGCCGCCGGGATAGGCGAAGATGACATCCACGCCCTCGCGAATGAGGCATTCGACGACGCATTCGGCGCCCTTCATTTCGTGGCCGATTTCAGCCTGGGGAAATGCCGTGGTGGTGGTGGATGTTTTCATGGCGGGAGAGAGTCGGAAACTAAAACGCGATTTTTAGAGCCGGGCAAGTCTAGGTTTTGGGGGTGTCAGGCCACCAAAATCGTTCTCGTACTCATAATCGTACTCGTTCTCCGAATGCCCAGAATGCCCAGAATCGATTATGAGAACGAGAACGAGGAATGAGGTCCCGGCGCTTGTTGCGTACGATTGTAGGTCGGGGTTTATCCCCGACATGTCGGGCGTGAAGCCCGACCTACCAGATCCCACTTGACCGATCTCATCATTGGTAGCGCAATTTCGTTGTGCCTGAACTTCCCGATCGTGATATCGAGCCCGCTGACCCTCAGCGCGACTTTCTCGCCTATCTCTGGAGCATTCCAAAGGATGAAACCATCGAGTTTCCGCGTGCCACCGATTTGCCACGCTCCGGCGTCAACACGCTGAATTCGTTTTCCTGAAAGACTCAAAAAAGGCTAGAAATGCCAAATCAACTGAACTCCAAACAAAAGCAATTCATGTCGCTTTTGGTGAAATACGTCGACGCGAGTAATGCAGTAAGTTATGCAACTTTGCGCGCTAAGGGAGTCCCGGAAATGGTAAAAGCAATCTACGGTGGCAGAGCCGCGGTTCTCGATAGCTTGGTCAATCGAAAGCTCCAAGAATTGAGGGATGGGGGCTGGATCAAGATGAGCCACGGCGTTTATACGATCCTCCACCAAAACTGGCAATAGGTCTTAAATTAGCACGCTTTGCGGTGAATATAATCAAAAGTATCATATATGGCAGTGACCAACCCGATGGCGTGTTCATGGCGAATGCCATGTTTGATAACTTGGTTCAATCTCAGGCTCTAAAAGAGGTTCTCAAATGTTTTGATCCAAGCTCTTACTTTTACACGAAGATGCAGGTTTCCGCTCTTCTTACCTCTCATCAGCTTGCGATGCGTGTCATCGCTGACAACTACCCCACGTTTATGTCTCCGTTGGCTCTGAGCATGTTTTTTAATGTCATGAGCGACGAGACGAAACGCCGGCTCGTTTTGCATGACGCCGGTATGTTAGCCCCAATAGAAGCATTTCAAAACCCGTCCGTTCGACGACCAATTATCAAGTTGTTTCGAGGCGAGTCATTAATCGATTCGCCCGTTCCTTCAATCAATAGCGGCACGTTATTTGGGATGATGCTGAGCGCTTACTTAAAACCTTTCTTAGAGATGTTTCCGCAGAATGGAATCCCGCTCGTAAAGATTTCTGCTTTGTCGGTGAATCGGATCGCGGAAATTTTAGCTAAGTTTATTATCACTATTTCAATCGAGCCATCTCAAGCCGTGCCTGAAGAGATTTACGGCCAATTTCATCAATTAGGTGCAGGTATAGCTGGCACCGTAAAAGGAGTCATCGATTCGAGTCCGTTTCGCTAACTTTTATGAAACTTCTTTTCATTGGCGACATCGTGGGGTGGCCGGGGCGCGACATTGTGATCGAGCGCGTGCCGCAGCTGCGCACGGAGCTGGGGCTGGACTTTGTCATCGCCAACGCCGAAAACGCCGCGGCGGGCGCGGGTCTGACCGGCATGCTGGCCAAGTCGTTGCTCGCGGCGGGGGTCGATGCGCTCACGCTCGGCGACCACGTATGGGATCAAAAGGGCTTCGAGGCCGAGATCGGCACGCTTGAGCGCGTGTGTCGTCCGGCGAACCTGCCCGCAGTGTGCCCGGGACGGGAATTTTTAATTTTGGAGGCAAAGGGTTTCCGGCTCGCGGTGTTCACCGTGCTCGGCCGGCAGTACCTGAACATGAAGGCGGACTGTCCGTTTTTGTGTGCGGACAAACTTCTCGCACAGCTGGCGGGCCAGGCCGACGGATTTTTTGTCGAGGTGCACGCCGAGGCGACATCGGAGAAACAGGCGCTCGGCTGGCATCTCGACGGGCGCGCGCTGGCGGTGGTGGGCACGCACACGCACGTGCCGACGGCGGACGCGAGCGTTTTGCCCAACGGCACGGCGTTCCTGTGCGACGCGGGCATGACTGGACCCTATGCGAGCGTGCTCGGGCGCGAGGTGAAGCCGGTCATCGGGCGCTTTCTCGACGGGATGCCTCGGAAATTTGACGTGGCCGAAGGCGATGTGCGGCTATCGGCGGTGCTGGTGGAGTTCGATCCCGCGACCAAACGCGCGACAAAGTGCGAACTCGTGACCGTGCGGAAGTGATTTTTTGGAACACAGAGGGCGCGGAGGGAAAATTTTCCCCGCGGATAGCGCGGATTAGAGGTGATGCAGCTGAAGTGATCCGAGGTGGAGCGTGTCGTCCCGACGCGCTCCACCTATAAAACAAACTCCGCGCCTTTGCGTCTTCGCGCTTAAAAACTCCGATCTCAATTATGCGCGGTGCCGGCTTCTTCGTAAACGCCGAGGTGGCGGTAGCGTTCGTAGCGGGTTTCGCGCAATCGTTCCGACGAAAGCGAGACCAGGTCGTTAAGATGTTTTTGCAGCGCGTATTTCAGCGTGGCCGCGGCTTGCTGGGGATTATTGTGCGCGCCGCCGAAGGGCTCGGTGATGATTTCGTCCACGATGCCGAGTTTTTCGAGGGTGTCGGCGTTGAGCTTGAGGGCCTCGGCCGCCTTGGCCGCGGCATCGCGGTCTTTCCAGAGGATGGCGGCACAGCCTTCGGGTGAAATGACGGAATAATAGCTGTTTTCGAAAATGAGCACGCGATCGGTCACGCCGATGCCGAGCGCGCCGCCGGAACCGCCTTCGCCGACGATGACGCAGATGGAGGGCGTGCGCAGCATGGCCATTTCGCGGAGATTGACGGCGATGGCCTCGGCGACGTGGCGTTCCTCGGAGCCGATGCCGGGGTAGGCGCCGGGCGTGTCGATGAAGCTGAGGACGGGCAGGCCGAATTTCTCGGCGAGGCGCATCAGGCGGAGCGCCTTGCGATAGCCTTCGGGTTGCGGCATGCCGAAGTTGCGTTCGATTTTTTCCTTGGTCTCGCGGCCTTTTTGCTGGGCGATGATCATGACCGGCTGGCTGCCGAAAAAGGCCGTGCCGCCAACGAGGGCGCGGTCGTCCTTGAACTGGCGGTCGCCGTGCAACTCCTGGAAGTTTTCGCAGATGAGGCCGACGTAATCGAGCGCGTAGGGGCGCTTCGGGTGGCGGGCGATTTGCACGCGCTGCCAGGGTGTCAGGCTGGTGTAGATGGCGCGCTGGGTCTCGGCGAGTTTGCGCTCGATGGCCGCGATTTCGTTCGAGACGTCGAGTTTGCTTTCGAGCGCGCGCTGATTGAGATGCTCGATCTGTTTCTCGAGTTCGCGCAGGGGTTTTTCGAACTCGAGGGTGTAAGTGGGTTTGTCCATGAAGCGGAAGCGGGAAAGGTTACAAACTCGAAACGAAGCCTGTCAACCTGCCGGTCCAGCGGCTTGGTCGGCGGGATTTTGGAGCTGGTCTTTCCAGCCCAGAACCTTGGCGCGGGCGCCGTATTTCTCGGCCGTGGCCTTGTCGCCCTTTTCCATGAAAATGCGCGAGAGCGTGGTATGGATGAAAAGATCGTCGGGCCGCAGCGCGAGGGCGCGTTCGCCTGCGGCGGCGGCGGCATCGAGGCGGCGCAGGGAAAAATTGATCTCGGCGAGGGCGTGCCAGGCTTCGAAGGAGTCGGGTCCGAGCGTCGTGGCGCGGTCGAGCTTGGCCAGGGCGGCATCGGTGTCGCCAAGCGTGTAATCGAGCGTGGCGTCTTCGATCAGCGTCTGGAGGTCGGGTGGGGCCATTGGGTGATTGCGAATGACGAATTCAGAATGGCGAATGACGAATGATCAACGCCGAACGCTGAACGTCGAACACCGAAACTAACTACTAAATGCCAACTACCAACTACGAGCGAGGATCACCTCAATGGCATCCGCTGCCATGAAAGCATAGACCTGGCCCGAACATCCGCGTGCCCCATCCCATGGGGGCAACCCCGGTAAGCTGACGATGGTACGAAGGATTTTCATTGCGGGCCTCTTTCTGCAGGTCGGCCTCGACGTCGATGGTGACGGCAACTTCATCGCCGAGTGCCGTGCCAAGTATGGCCGGACCATTTACGCCGAAATCGGCCTTATTAAGCGTGGTCGTGGCTTCCCATCCGGAGAGCTGCGCGCCTTTCATGCCGGGGCCGAAGCCGAGGGACGTCACATGCAATACGACGGATTTGGTGGCATCTTTGATGGTGAGGTCGCCGGTCACATCGTAAGTGGTGTCGCCAGTTTTTTTCCATGATTTGCTCTTGAAGGTAATGGTGGAGAACTTTGCGGCATCGAAGAAATCGGGCGTCTTGAGATGCGCGTCTCGCTTGTCATTTTCGGTGTTGACGCTGGTTACGTCGATACTGGCCTCGACCGAGCTGTTCTCGAGATTGTCGCGGTCAACCGTGATTGTGCCGCCGCACTTGGTGAAGCGGCCCTGCACTTTGCCGACAAAATGGCGGATACTGAAGTTCACGGACGAGTGCACCGGGTCGATTTTATAGGTTTCGACGGTGGCAAGCGCGGCGGAGGTAAAACCGAGGGTGGCGAAGAGGAAGAAAAGGCGTTTCATTATGGTTTTTGGGGTTGTTGAGTAACAGCGATACCAAAAGCAGCTTTGCGCTTTCCGCAAGCGACCAGGTCACGCGAAGGGTTGCGCGGTATTCAATGATTTGTAGGAGCCTGCTTGCAGGCGACTTTCTTGAACAGCCAAAGTCCAATAAACCTTGAGCCTTGAATTGTTGAAGGATCGCCTGCAAGCAGGCTCCTACATGGGGATATTTTGTCTCACAAAATCAGCATCGCGTCGCCATAGCTGAAAAAACGGTATTCGCGGGCAATGGCCTCGGCGTAAATCTCCTTCAGCCAGGCGATGCCGTCGGTCGAGCCGGGCGCGAGAAAGGCGGCCACGAGGCAGAGCAGGGTGGAGCGAGGCTGGTGGAAGTTGGTGATGAGCGCATCGACTCCGCGGAAGACGCGGGGCGGGTGGATGAAGATGTCGGCCTCGGCGATGCAGGGGTGGTCATCAGGTGTGGCGTTGGCCTCCAGAAAATCCTCGATGGCGCGCACGCTGGTCGTGCCCACGGCAATGCGCCGGCCGGCGTGCCGGAAGAGCGCGCGTTGCGTGGCGACGGGGAGTTCATAGATTTCGTGATGAATGGCGTGCGCCTCGACCGTGTCGGTGGCGATGGGGCGGAAGGTGCCGAGGCCGACATGCAGCGTGAGATCGGCGGTGTTCACGCCCTGCGCGCCGAGCGCGGCGAGAAGCCCGGGCGTGAAATGCAGCCCGGCGGTGGGCGCGGCCACCGCAACCTGCCGCGCGCGGTCGGCATAAACTGTTTGGTAACGCTCAAGGTCGGCCGATCGTTCCTCGGGTGTGCCGCGGCGCTCGATGTAAGGCGGCAGGGGGACGTCGCCGAGGCGGTTGGCGATGGCGGTGATGGGTTCGCCGGTGCGAGTGGCGAAGCCGACGAGTGCGCCGCCGCCGCTTTGTTGCTCGAGGATTTTCCCCTGAAAATCTCCATCCGGATGCGCGAAAGTCGCACCCACCGGCAATTTTTTCGCCGGGCGCACGAGACACCACCAAACCTCGGCACCGCGAGAAGGTTCGGGCCGCAGCAGCAGGCATTCAATGGCACCGCCGCTCGGGCGGAAGGCGTGCAGCCGCGCGGGCAGGACGGCGGCGGTGTTGCGGAAAAGCGTGTCGCCGGCGCGCAGGAATTGCGGCAGGTCGGCGAAGACGTGATGCGCAACGGTGTGAGCGGCGCGATCGACCACCAGCAGGCGCGATTGGTCACGGCCGGCCGCGGGCGTTTGCGCGATGAGGTGCGCCGGCAGCTCGTAGTCGAAAAGTTCAGTGCGAAGGGTCACGTCCAAGAGAAAGACCGTGTCCCATGCCTATGACGACGCAGAAAAATTCCAAACACCAACCATTTTGGCGTTTGGTTATTGGCGCTTGTGATTTGCGCGCGTCAACGCGCGCCAGAGGCCGGCGAACGCCAGGAAGCCAAGAAACCAGTCATCGAATGCGCCGCCACCACCGCCGCCGCCGGAACTTGCCGGGCTGGAGCTGGTTGAACCGCTGCTGCTGCTTGTTGCGGATTGTATAGTATAGGCAGGGGTGACCACGGCGCTGTCGGCCATGCCGCTCTTGAAGGCAATGGCATTGAGTGTAGTCGTGCTGCTGATGCTCATCGGGCCCGAATAGAGCGTGCCAGTGGTTTCGGTGGGCGTGCTGCCGTTCGTGGTGTAACGAATGGAGGCGCCGCTAGTCGCTGAGGTGATCGTCACGGTTTGCGCACCGGTGTAGGTTCCTGGGGCGGGGCTGAAAACCGGCGCGGCGGTGCCCGAAGGAACGATCAGTTGGAAAACAACCCCTACGCCCACGCTTGAGATGCCTCCTAGGACGGTCGTGCCGTAAAAGTTACCGTCGGTGCCCTGCACCAAACCCGCCAAAGGTTCGTTTCCATTGGCACTGTCAAATGAAGCCAGAGTGGTCAGGACGCCTGCGGGAGTGATCTTAAAGACAGTGCCATAGCTCCCTCCACTATCCGTCCCTTCGGTTGTGCCGTAGAAATTTCCATCGCTTCCTTGAACCAACCCATTGGGGAATTGTCCACTGGTGCTGCTAAAATAAGCCAAGGTGGTGAGGACACCCGCCGGGGTCATCTTAAAGACGGTGCCATCATTGTTGACATTGTCCCCTGTCGTCGTGCCGTAAAAGTTTCCATCATTGCCTTGCACCAAGTTAGCGGCAGGAAATGACCCATTGGCACCGGTGAATGAAACCAAGGTGGTCAGGACGCCAGATGGAGTCATCTTAAATATAGTGCCCTCACCCAGATTGTTCGCGGAAACGTAAGTGCTGCCCCCTTCATAAGTCATGCCGTAAAAGTTTCCATCGCTGCCCTGCACCAGATTCGCGTTCGGCAATCCGCCATTGGCGCCGGCAAACGAAACCAAGGTGGTCAAGCCGCCGGCCGGGGTCATCTTAAAAACGGTGCCATAGCTGCCACTGCCTGCCTCAAAGGTTGTACCATAGAAATTACCATCGGTGCCTTGGATCAGGCCGGCAAAGGGGAATATTCCATTGGCGCTGCTAAATGTGACCAAGGTCGTCAAGCTGCCCGCTGGGGTCATCTTAAAGACGGTGCCGGGGTTGTTGAGGGAAGGGGCAGAAAGCGAAGTGTTGGTTGTGCCATAGAAGTTGCCATCGGTGCTCTGCACCAAGCCCGCGAAAGGAAAGGCGCCGTTGCTGCCGGTAAATGAAGTCAGGGCGGTTAGGCTGCCGGTCGATGTGATCTTGAAGATCGTGCCATCGTTGTTACTGCCTCCCTCATTGGCTGTACCGTAGAAATTGCCGTCGGTGCCTTGGACCAAACCCGCGTAAGGATGGAACCCTCCATTGCCGGATAATGATGTAAAATTATAAATCACGTTCAAGATGGCGGCTGGCGAACTGGTAATGTTATAGATGCCGCTCGTCACCGCCGTGTCTGGATACCCCGTCTCGTAGGCGATGGCTTTTAAAATTTTAGAACTGCTTATGCTCACCGGGCCGGAGTAAACGGTGCCGTTGGTTTCGGTCGGCGTGCTCCCATCGGTCGTGTAGCGGATGGTGCTATTGCCGATGGAACTGATGGTCACCGATTGTGTGGTGCCATAGGTGCCGGCACTGGGATTGAAGGTCGGCGTGGTCGGGGCTATATTAATAGTATAACCAACCAGAGGCACGCCACTGTCGAGATAGCCGTATGCGAAAGCAATGGCGCTGAGGGTGAGGGATCTGTCGATTGTGATTGGGCCGGTGTAAAGGGTTCCATGGGTGACCGTGCCGCCGCTTTCGGTCGGGAGGGAGCCGTCCGTGGTGTAGACGAACGACGCGCCGCTGGTGGCGGAAGTCAGGGTCACCGATTGCACGCTGGTATAAGTACCGCCGCCCGGGCTAAAGTTTGGCGTGGCTGCCAGGGGAAGGTGAACGATAATGCTTGTGACGCCTACGTTGCTGTCGGCCAGGCCACTCTTGAAGGCAATGGCGTTTAAGGTGGTGGTGGTGCTGACGGTGATTGGGCCGGAGTAAAGGGTTCCATGGGTGACCGTGCCGCCACTTTCGGTTGGCGTGGTGCCATCCGTGGTATAGACGATCGATGCGCCGCTCGGCGCGGCGCTGATGGTCACTGATTGTATGCTGGTAAAGCCTCCAGGTGATAAGCTGAAGGTTGGCGTGGCTACCTGGAAGGAATAAGTGCTGCTGGCCACCGTGCTGTCGGTCAGGCCGGTCTTGAAAGCGATGGCATTGAGGGTGGTGGTGCCGGTGATGGAAATGGCTCCTGAATACAACGTGCCGTGGGTGACCGAGCCGCCGCTCTCGGTCGGCGTGGTGCCATCCGTGGTGTAGGCGATCGCCGCGCCACTGGTGGTGGAATTGATGGTCACCGATTGTGCGCTGGTATAAAAGCCTGCCACCGGACTGAAGGTTGGCGTGGCCGCCTGAATGGCATAGGTGGCGGTGGCCACCGTGCTGTCGGTCAGGCCGGTCTCGAAGGCAATGGCATTGAGGGTGGTGTTGGTAGTGATGGAAATGGCTCCTGAATACAACGTGCCGTGGGTGACCGAGCCGCCACTCTCGGTCGGGGTGGTGCCGTCCGTCGTATAAGCGATCGAAGCGCCGCTGGTGGCGGTGTTGATGGTCACCGATTGTGCACTGGCATAAGTGCCTGCCGCCGGGCTGAAGGTTGGCGTGGCCGCTTGAATGGTATAGGCCCCAGTGGCCACGGTGCTGTCGGTCTGCCCGATCTTGAAGGCAATGGCCTTGAGGGTGGCGCTGGCGCCGATGGAAACGGATCCGCCGTTGGATAACAAGGTACCATGGGTCACCGAGCCGCTGCTTTCGGTCGGGGTGGTGCCATCCGTGGTGTAGGCGATCGAGGCGCCGCTGGTGGCCGAAGTGAGGGTTACCGATTGCGCACCGATATAAGTGCCGCCACCCGGGCTGAAAATTGGTGCGGATGTTACACCTGGAATATTTATATTATAGATGGCGGGAGTCACGGCGCTGTCGGCCAGGCCGACCTCGAAAGCGATGGCATTGATGGTGGTGGTGCCGGTGATGGAAATGGCTCCTGAATATAATGTGCCATGGGTGACCGAACCGCCGCTTTCGGTTGGCGTGGTGCCGTCCGTGGTGTAGGCGATCGAGGCGCCGCCGGTGGCCGAAGTGAGGGTTACCGACTGTGCGCTGGTGTAGGTACCGGCAGCGGGGCTGAAGACCGGCGCGACGGTGGTTGGAACGATCAGTTGAAAGATTACCCCGGCAATATTAGAGCTGCCGCCAGAATCACTCCTGCCATAGAAGTTGCCATCGCTGCCTTGGACCAAGCCGGTGAGAGGATGGGCCCCGTTGGGGCCATTAAATGAAACCAGCGTGGTCAGAATGCCCGCCGGGGTCATCTTAAAGATGGTGCCATCGCTGTTACTGCCTCCATTTGAGGTCGTGCCGTAGAAATTGCCGTCGCTGCCCTGTACCAGCCCCTTGGGAGATTGTCCATTGGTGCTGTTAAACGAAACCAAGGTGGTCAGGACGCCTGCCGGAGTCATCTTAAAGATCGTGCCGTCGTTGCTGCTGCCTCCTTGCCGAGTCGTACCATAGAAATTGCCATCGCTGCTCTGGACCAAGGCTGTGTCAGGACCGGTCCCATTGGTGCCGTTAAACGAAACCAGGGTGGTCAGGACGCCGGTTGGCGTCATTTGAAAAACGGTGCCATCGCTGTTACTGCCTCCATTGAGTGTTGTGCCATAGAAATTGCCATCGCTGCCTTGCACCAAGGCTGTGTCAGGACTGGTCCCATTGGTGCCGTTAAACGAAACCAGGGTGGTCAGGACGCCGGTTGGCGTCATTTGAAAAACGGTGCCATCGCTGTTACTGCCTCCATTGAGTGTTGTGCCATAAAAATTGCCGTCGCTGCCTTGCACCAAGCTCGAAGTAGGATTGGCCCCGTTACTGCCGGCAAACGAAACCAAGGCGGTCAGCACACCCGCCGGAGTCATCTTAAAGATCACACCATGACCAAGGTCGGACGGATAGCTATAACTGCTGCCACCCTCAAAGGTTGTGCCATAAAAGTTGCCGTCGCTGCCTTGGATCAGGCTGGCGAGAGGATATTGTCCATCGGTGTTGCTAAATGAAACCAAGGTAGTCAAAACGCCCGTGGGAGTCAGTTGAAAGACGGAGCCACCGCCGTTACTGCCTCCAGCGGCGGTTGTGCTGTAGAAGTTGCCATCGGTGCCCTGCACCAGACCCCCGAGACGACCGAGTCCTGGGTCGGTGTACACTGTAAAATCATAGATGACATTCAGTGTTGCGGCGGGCGAATTGGTGATCGTGTAGAGACCGCTGGCCACCGCGCTGTCGGTGAAGCCGGTCTCGTAGGCAACAGCTTTGAGCATCGTCGAGCTGCTGATGCTCACCGCGCTCGTATAAACGGTGCCGTTGGTTTCGGTCGGTGTGCTGCCATCGGTCGTGTAGCGGATGGTGGCACCGCCGGTCGTGGTGCTGATGGTCACCGATTGAGCGCTGGTATAAGTGCCGGCCGCCGGGCTGAAGGTGGGCGCGGCGACTAGCGGGACGGTCAGTTGAAAGACGGAGCCACCGCCGTTACTGCCTCCAGCGGCGGTTGTGCTGTAGAAGTTTCCGTCGGTGCCCTGCACCAGAGCTCCAAACGGATTGTTCCCATTGGCGCCGTTAAATGAAGCCAAGGTGGTCAAGGTGCCCGCCGGGGTCATCTTAAAAACGGTGCCATCGCTGCTGCTGCCTCCAGCGGTGGTTGTGCCGTAAAAGTTGCCATCGCTGCCCTGCAGCAAGGCTGCGAAAGGCCCGTTCCCGTTGGTGCCGTTAAACGAAACCAAGGTGGTCAAGATACCCGCCGGGGTCATTTCAAAGACGGTGCCCTTACTATTACTACCTCCAGCTGAGGTCGTGCCATAGAAATTACCGTCGGTGCCCTGCACCAGAGGCGCTTGCGGATCCGATCCATTGGTGCTGTTAAACGAAACCAAGGTGGTCAGGACACCCGCCGGCGTCATCTTAAAGACGGTGCCATAGGTGCCGACTTGTAGACCATAGGTCGTGCCATAAAAATTGCCGTCGCTGCCCTGTACCAGGGCTGTATTGGGATTGGCCCCGTTGGTGCCGGTAAACGAAACCAAGGTGGTCAAAACGCCCGCTGGGGTCATCTTAAAAACTGTGCCGTCGTTGCTATTCCCACCATAGAAGGTCGTGCCATAAAAATTGCCGTCGCTACCCTGCACCAAGGCTGAGCCTGGCGCCTCCCCATTGGTGCCGTTAAACGAAACCAAGGTGGTCAGGGTGCCCGTTGGCGTCATTTGAAAAATGGTGCCATCGCTGTTACTGCCTCCATTTAGTGTTGTGCCATAAAAATTGCCATCACTGCCCTGCACGAGAGATGCATTGGGATTGGCGCCATTGGCGGTGCCAGTAAAAGTGACCAAGGAGGTCAAGACGCCAGTCGAGGTCAACTTAAAGACAGTGCCATCGTTGCTACTGCCGCCATGATAAGTTGTGCCGTAGAAGTTCCCGTCGCTGGCCAGCACCAGACCCGCCGGAGGATCGATCCCTCCATTGTTGGCGGCGTTGAAATTATATAGGATATTCAAGCTAGCAGCGGGCGAACTGATGATCGTATAGAGACCGCTTGTCACCGTGCTGTCGGTGAAGCCGGCCTCGTAGGCGATGGCATTGAGTCTCGTGGTCCCGCTGATTGTCACGGCGCTGGAGTAAAGCGTGCCGTTCGTGATCGAGCCGCCGCTCTCCGTCGGGGTGCTGCCGTCAGTGGTGTAGATGATGGTGGCACCGCCGGTCGTGGTGCTGATGGTCACCGACTGTGCACTCGCATAGGTACCAGCCACTGGACTGAAGGTGGGTGCGGCCACTTGGGTGGCGTAGGCGGATACCGCCGAAAAAATGCAGGCAAACCAAACCGTGCGTCTGAAATGACGCAGCAAAAGGGGGATTTTCGCGATCATGGGGGGGCGCGCTGACAGATTCTGAGCGGGAAGCTGGTTGCGATGCATCCCAATGGACCTGACCAGCTCAACTGTACCGCAGTTTTAAATGAACATGCACTTCAACTTTGGCTTGGCGGAGGGGTCAATTAAATTTTATCCAGCGGTTTGCATCTCCATCGTGATGGCTGAGGAACGACGATAAAATTTACCGATTGGTATAGGTACGATTTATCGGCGGAGCCGGGAAAATGGCCGACGGGAGCGCTACGACGAGATCTCAGCAGCCACGCGCGGGTGGGGTGGCGGGCAAAACAGGCTTGCTCTCACGGGCAGGGCGGGTTTCTTCCACTGTTCCACTGACGCCAACATAGCTCAGTTGGTAGAGCAACGCTTTCGTAAAGCGTGGGTCGTCGGTTCAATTCCGACTGTTGGCTCCAGCCTTCGCCCGTTTGGGCTACGGCTTGGCGGGCCAGTTCCCGAAGGGCGGAAGGCTGCCACGCCGAAGTGCAACGAAGGCGGGCCTAAGATAAAAGAATGCGATGCATGCCCTGAGCGAGCCCGCGAGTCGAAGGGCAGCCGCCTTAATCCGCTCAATCCGCGTCATCCGCGGTAAAAAATGTCTTCAGGCTTATTCCACAAAAATAGTTGAGCCGGAAGTTTCGGAAAGTATCGTGTCGCCATGTACCTCAAAGCCCACCCCATTGCCTGGTTCGCGTTGTCCCTGTTCTGCCTGGCCCGGTTGGACGCCAGCACCCTTGTATGGGAAAAAGACAAGATCAGCGCGGAGGTGATCGAAGGGCAACAAACGGAAGTGAAAGCGTCCTTCCCTTTTAAAAATACGGGCGACCATCCTGTGACCATCACCGACGCTCGACCCAGCTGTGGGTGTACGACGGCCGCATTGACCAAAAGCACCTATGCTCCCGGCGAGAGCGGCGAGATCGCGGTGGTCTTTCATCCGGCCGAGCGCACCGGCTTGCAGGAAAAAACCATCACCGTCACGACCAACGAACCAAGCCAGCCACCCACGAAGCTCCTTTTTGAAATAAACATAAAACAATATTTGGAAGTTACGCCGCGCCTGGTGGCTTGGAGGGTGGGAGACAAACCATCGGAAAAAATGGTGATCCTTTCAGCTTTGCCCGCATACCCGATCACTGAAATCACCGCACAAGACGAACCGGCGGGAACGTGCGTGACCCGGTTCGAAGTCGTCGAGAAAGGGCAGAAGTACAAGGTGTACTTGAAACCGACCTCGACCGCGCAACGGGAAAATACGAGCGTGACGATCAAGGCGAAACTGGCCGACAACACAGAAAAGAAGACGGAAGCTTATATTTTCGTGAACCCATCGGGCCCGAGTCAGTCGGATGATGATTGAATCGAGGCCGGCCGACTTTGGTGAAACCACAAAGGCACGAAGAACACGGAGATCGATCCAGAAGTTCGAGCTCTTGGTTTCCGGGCTTACTGTTGGTAGGGGCGGCTGCCCCCAGCCGACCGTTGGTTTCGGCCCGTTGAGGGCAACGGGCCCTACCGAAATGCTCCGCGATGGGTGTGCCAACGCATGGCACGGTTGTTGGGTGAAGTGTGCCATGGTGTGACAGGCTGGCTGCTTTTGACGGACATCCCCGTAACTGGAAAACCAGCCGAAAAACTTTCTAACTGCTTTCCTAAAGTAAGTTACAAAGACATTCGAGGGTAGGGCACATGCATTGCTAGCCAATGGGCATGAGCCGTATTCTAGGTATCGATTTAGGCACCACCAATTCCTGCATGGCCGTCATGGAAGGCGGGGAACCGGTGGTGATTGCCAACGCCGAGGGTGGTCGCACGACCCCTTCGGTCGTCGCGTTTACAAAATCAGGCGAACGCCTCGTGGGCCAGGCCGCCAAACGCCAGGCCGTGACCAATTCCCAAAACACCGTTTTCTCCTCGAAGCGCCTCATCGGACGCAAATTTACCGAAGTGCGCGAGGAAGCAAAAAATTTCCCGTTTAAAGTCGTCGAGGGCAAGAACGGCGATGCCTACATCGAAGTTCGCTCCGGCGACAAGACCGAGCAGCTGGCGCCGCAGCAAATTGCCGCGTTCATTCTCGGCAAGATGAAGGCCGATGCCGAGGCCTACCTCGGTGAAAAAATCACCCAGGCCGTCATCACGGTTCCCGCTTATTTTAACGACGCGCAGCGCCAGGCCACCAAGGACGCCGGCAAGATCGCCGGCCTCGAGGTGCTCCGCATCATCAACGAGCCCACCGCGGCCTCGCTCGCTTACGGCCTCGACAAGAAAAAGGACGAGGAAATCGCGGTCTTCGACTTGGGCGGCGGCACGTTCGACGTGTCCATCCTCGAAATCGGCGACGGCGTGTTCGAGGTCAAGGCCACCAATGGCGACACCCACCTCGGCGGCGACAACTGGGACGAAGCCATCATCACCTGGCTCGTGGATACTTTCAAAAAGGAAAACGGCATCGACCTGCGCAAGGACCCGATGGCGCTCCAGCGCTTGAAGGAAGAAGCCGAAAAATCGAAAATCGCGCTCTCCTCGACGCAATCCGTCGACATCAATCTGCCGTTCATCACGGCCGACGCCAGCGGCCCGAAGCACCTCAACGTGCAGCTCAGCCGCGCGAAGATGGAGCAGATCTGCGACTCACTTTTCCAACGCTGCATCCAGCCGTTCAAGAATTGTATGAAGGACGCCGGCCTCACGGCCGCCGACATCGATGAGCTCGTGCTCGTCGGTGGCATGACCCGCATGCCCAAGGTCGTGGACATCGCCCGCGAACTCGGCGGCAAGGCCCCGCACCAGGGTGTCAATCCCGACGAAGTCGTCGCGGTCGGCGCCGCCATCCAGGGCGGTGTGCTCAAGGGCGAAGTGCGCGACGTGCTGCTCCTCGACGTCACGCCCCTCACGCTCGGCATCGAGACCGCGGGCCAGGTCGCCACGGCGATGATCCCGCGCAACACCACCATTCCCTCGAAGAAGACGCAGGTCTTCTCGACCTACAGCGACAACCAGCCCGGCGTCGAGATCGTCGTCCTCCAGGGCGAGCGCCCGATGTCGCGCGACAACAAAGTCCTCGGCACGTTCAAGCTCGACGGTATCCCGCCCGCACCGCGCGGCGCGCCGCAGATCGAGGTCACCTTCGACATCGACGCCAACGGCATCCTGCACGTTTCCGCCAAGGACCTGGGCACGGGCAAGGACCAGAAAATCACCATCCAGGGTTCGTCCGGCCTCTCGAAGGAAGAAGTCGAGAAGATGACCAAGGAAGCCGAGCTCAACGCCGCGGAAGACAAGAAGCGCCGCGACGCCGTCGAGGCCAAGAACCAGCTCGATACCACCATTTACCAGCTCGAGAAGACGCTCAAGGACACGGGTGACAAGCTCCCGGCCGAGACGAAATCGAAAATGGAGTCCGCCCTCGCCGAAGCGAAGAAGGACCTGGAAAGCAACGATGCTGCGCGGATGAAATCCGCGATGGAGAAACTTACCGCCCTCGGCGGCGAGCTCTACGCCGCGGCCCAGAAAGCCAACGAAGCCGCCGGCGCCGGTGCCGCTCCCGGCCCGGACGCCTCCGCCTCATCCGAAGGCCCGGCCCAGAAGGCCGAGAAAAAGGCCGACGTGGTCGATGCCGACTTCGAAGTCGTCGATGACGACAAGAACAAGAAGTAACTTTTAACCCTTTCGCGCGCTCGCCGTTTCCACGTCGGGCGCGCGTCGTTTCCGCTAAACAGTAAATCTCTCAACCCACATACATATATGGCTAACGTGAAAATCAAACCCATCGGTGATCGTGTTCTCGTCGAACACATCGAAGAAAAAGAGCAGGTCCGCGGGGGAATCATCATCCCGGACAGTGCCAAGGAAAAACCGCAGGAGGCCAAGGTCATTGCCCTCGGCACCGGCAAGAAAAACGAGGACGGCAAAGTCACGCCGTTCGAGGTCAAGGTCGGCGACCGCGTGCTCATCAGCAAATACGGCGGCACCGAGGTCAAACTCGAGGACAAGAAATACACCCTCGTCCGCGAAGACGACATCCTCGGCGTCATCGCCTGATACATTCAACTTAGAACTTTCAACTAAATACTCAATAACATGGCTGCTAAACAACTCCTGTTCGACGAAGCCGCCCGCGCAAAAATCCTGCGTGGCGTGGAACTTCTCTCCCGTGCCGTCAAGGTCACGCTCGGCCCCAAGGGCCGCAATGTCGTCATCGACAAGAAATTCGGTTCACCGACCGTCACCAAGGACGGCGTCACCGTCGCCAAGG
>Ga0210392_10000330_pt1 | contig 32008 bp, 31 predicted proteins | sample IncBWC30OmetaG_FD_161057 | JGI IMG/M metagenome (GOLD analysis project Ga0210392, IMG submission 161057) | Forest soil microbial communities from Barre Woods Harvard Forest LTER site, Petersham, Massachusetts, United States - Inc-BW-C-30-O ... | reverse complement strand
TACGCGGGGAAAAACATCGACGATGATGAGCTCGTGCGGGCGCAGCGGGCCGGTGCCGCGGGCGTGCGGGTCGCACGCCTGGTCGCCGCCGGCCGCGATGGTGTCGAGCGAAACGCCGCCGGCCTCGAGGCAAGCGGTTTCGATGGCGACCTTGAGGCGTTCGGATGTGAGCACGGCGTCGCGCCAGAAAAGTTTTTTGCCCTTGATCCGGCTGGCGCGGAGGATGCGCTCGGCCGCGGCGATGCCGGCGGCGGCGCAGCGGTTGCCCTCGCGGATGGCGCGCGCCTCGGCCTCGGCCTTGATTTCCCGGGCGGGAAAAAACGCGCCCTCGGCCACGATGAGGGCGAGGCCGTGCGCGCGAAGCTGGTCGGCCAGGCTGACGGGAAAGTCCTGCGGCACGGAAAACTCCGTCAGTTTGTGCTCCGCGGCGAGGAGTGCGATGATCTCGGCCGGGCCGCATTTGCGGTCGGGCCAGCGGGATTTCGCCCGTTCGAGGAGCGATTCAAGCGGCAACACGACATCGAGAGAGGATTCCTTTTGCGCGCGGCCGAACTCGAGGCGGTTGAAGACGCCGTATTTCTTTCCGCCCGCCGCGAAGGAGATGAACGGGTCGGGCACGTAGAGGCGGCAGAAGTAAAGCTGGTCGGCGCTATGTGACGTATCGGCGTAGAGCAACGGGTCGGCCATGGCGGTTTTGTTTGAACAGGACGCTGGGGGCCTTTAGCGAGGGGTTCCATCGCAAAATGAAAAACGCCCGATTCCTCCTCGTCAGCCTGGCCTTATTGCTGGCGTCGGGCTGTGGCCGCAGTCAGCCGTCAGGCGACGTGCCGGCGTCGCCACCGGCTGGAGCCACCAGTGAAACTATTCATTATTCCTACGAAATCATCCAGGCCTGGCCGCACGATACGACCGCCTTTACCGAGGGCTTGCTCTTTCGCAACGGCGACCTGCTGGAGAGCACCGGGCTCAATGGGCAATCGACGCTGCGCGATGTGGACCTTAACACCGGCCGCGTGCTCAAGGAGATTTCGGTTCCGGCGCAGTACTTCGGCGAAGGGCTCACGGTGGTGGGTTCCCGCGCCTATCAACTGACGTGGAAGACCGGGGTCGGCTTCATCTATGATGCCGATACTTTCCAGTCGGAGGGTCAGTTCACCTACACCGGCGAGGGTTGGGGCCTCACGACCGACGGACATGAGCTGATTCTCAGCGACGGCACTTCGCGGATCCGCTTTCTCGATCCAGGTACATTCAAAGTCGTGCGCACGATCGACGTGACCGAGGCCGGCCAGCCGGTCGAAAACTTGAACGAACTTGAATGGATCAAGGGCGAGATTTTTTCCAACGTCTGGCAAACCGATGAAATTGTGCGGATCGATCCCGCGACCGGGAATGTCCGGGGTGTGATCGATTTGTCCGGCTTGCTTTCGCCGGAGGATCGCCGGCCCGATACCGACGTCCTGAATGGGATTGCTTACGACGACGCCCGCGACCGGCTGTTCGTCACCGGCAAGCGCTGGCCCAAGGTGTTCGAGATTCGGCTGAAACCGAAACCTTAGCACGACACAATTAACCGTTATCTGTGTTTGGCAGGTAGGGCGCGTTGCCCTCAACGCGCCGCGGCCCGCTCGGGGAGCGAGCCCTACCGGCGCTACCGCGCCAAAACAAAAAATCGATGACAACCGCGGTATTGCGTTACTCCCGCGGGATTTCGTTGTCGGTCTTTAGGATGAGGACGGGGGTCTTGGTTTTTACCCAGAGTTCGGCGTCCTTGAAATGCTTGGCGGGGACGTTTTCGAGCGCATCGCCGACGGTTTTGGCCGGGAGCAGGCGGCCTTTCTTGCTGGCGTTGAATTCGTAGGTGGCGCGGAAGACGCGATCCTGCGTCGTGGCGGGGCTTTCGTTCTCGGGGAGCTGCAGCACCCAGCCGACGAAGTCATGCTTCGGCATCTTGCCATCCGGGTCGGAGACGAGGACGACGAACTGCTTTTTCACCGCCGGCGGCTTGTCCTCATCGGTGGGATCGGGCTGGACGGCGAGATTGAGTTCCTCGATCACGCGGCGGAGCAGGGCGGGGTCGAGGTGGTTTTTCTTTAAAATTTCAGCGACTTTGCTGACATCGATTTTCGGCATGGCTTTTTTGGTGGAACAGTCACGAATGGACGAATGCACGTGAAAGTAAAGGAAACCTATGCCTGAAGAATTTTTCGATGTGGTGAACGAGCGCGACGAACCGGTCGGGCGGGCGACGCGGCGCGAGGTGCATGCCCGCGGTTTGCTGCACCGGGCGGTGCATATCCTGGTGGATGACGGCGAGGGGAAGATTTTCCTCCAAAAACGATCGATGAAAAAAGACACGTCACCGGGGCGGTGGGATTCGTCCTCCTCGGGGCACGTCGATGCGGGCGAGGACTACGACACGACGGCGGTGCGCGAGCTGGGCGAGGAGCTGGGTCTGCACCCGGCGGTGGCGCCGGCGCGGTGGTTTCGCGTGGAGGCATGCGCGGACACGGGCCAGGAGTTCGTGTGGGTTTACCGGCTGCGCTCGACCGGGCCGTTTACGCTCAATGTGGAGGAGATAGAAAGCGGCGGATGGTTTACACCGGCTGAAATCACGGCGTGGGTGCGGACGCGGCCCGAGGAGTTCGCGCCGGCCTTCCGGCTCATCTGGGGCCTCTCACAAAGATAAACCTCTGCGTCCTCTGCATCACCTCTGTGCTCTCTGCGTTAAAAAACTGAGCAAGGCATAAACGGCGTTTTGCCTACTGCGGGCGGAGGCGCTTGATCGTGTCGAATTGCTTCTGCGAGAGCAGGCGGCGCGGAAGGCGGCGGGTCGCCTCGGCCAGGAGTCTGTCCCAATCCTCGTCGGTGGGCGGATGCGGTTCCCACGATTGGTGGTGGCCGGACTTGCGATGCCATTCGAGGGTGCCGCCGTGGAAGTCGGCGCAGATTTGAAATTTGTCGCCGTCAGCGTTGCGCGACCACCAGCCAAATTCAGTACTCATATCGGGGAAACCATGGTCGGCGATGTTGCGGCCGACGCGAGCGCAAAGGTGGCCAGCGTCTCGCCAAAGCGAAATCCGCCGCCGCGGCTGACAATACGGCGCAGGATGAGTTTTTCCTCGGTGAGATCGACGGCACACGCTTTGGCCGGCGCGCAAAAAGACCCGGTGTTGATGACGATGAGGCCGCCGGGCGCTTGCACGACGCCGGGACGGTGGATGTGACCCATGAGGAGAAAGCGCGCGTGCGGACGATGCGTGCGCAGAAACGCGGAGGCGAGGGCGGGCGTCTCGCGCCAGGTGCGGAGAACGGCGAGGGTGCGGGTCGGCCAGGCGACATCGGCTAAAAGGCCGAAAGTATAGAGGAAGGGGTTGCGCTCGGCGTGATGCCCCCGCTGCGGCACGTTGGCACAAACGCGGCGGAAGGCGGCGAAACGAAGGTCGAGCCGCCTGCGTTCATCCGGCGTGAGCCCGGCGAATTCACGAGCGAGGAGCTTGCGCATGATGGGCGTATCGCGGCTCCATGGCACGATGTCATCGAAGAAGATGTCGCCGTGCGTGACGAAAACTTGTCCGTCGGCGAGATCGAGGATGTGCTGGGCCGAAATATCCGGGTCGTGGTTGCCAGTGAGGAGGGTGGTGGGTGGGGCGTGGTGCGCGAGGAAGTCGAGGAACCCGGCGCGCTGCGCGGCCGTATCGGCATTGGCTGCGGCCAGTGCCGTCGCGGACAGGTGCACGGGGCCGGGCCGCGTGTCGAGGCTGTCCCCATTGAGCACGAGGGCATCGGCTCCGTCGAAAAGTGGTGCGAGCTGTCCCAGCGTGCGCACGCGGCAGCCGCGGTCACCCAGATGGAGGTCGGAAAAAATGCGGAGAACGCCAGTCTTCGCGGTCATTGCAAAAGAAAGAAGCGAGGAAGCCAAAAAAGAAAACACTAAGTTTCATCGCTTCCTGTTCCAATCCGTCGGACCAGCCTGTTTCACGAGACCGCAGCCCGTCAGCTTTGTCGCACACACGTTGCAGGAAAGTTTCCAAGGCGCCTTCACCCTGTAACCAATAGAAGGCAGGCTGATCATTCACATGAGAAATATTGTCTGCCCCGCATTTGCGTTCAGAAACCCCGATGCCTTGCTTGAAAAACGCTCTTTTCACGCTCTGCGTCGTCTGACTGGAGCACGGTTTGGTGCATCCTTCGTCCTGGCTCTGGCCGCTTTCGGCACTGGTCAGGCGCGAGCACAAACGGTTACGACATTTAGCACCGCAGGCAACCAGACTTGGACCTGTCCCGCCGGCGTTACTTCGGTGCAGGTGGAATCCTATGGCGCCGGTGGCGGCAGCGGCGGCGTGGGCGCGCATTTCGCATCGACGGGCGGCGGCGCGGGCGGTTCGTATGTAAAAGTCACGAGCGTAGCGGTTACGCCGGCGACGGTTTATCAGTTGACGGTCGGCGCGGGCGGAACGGCCGGAACCGGCGGCGCGGCTGGAACTGGCGGCGCGGGCGGCAGCGGCGGGTCTTCTTATTTCGGCAATACTTCGGCGGGGAATTCTTCGGGCGCCTCGGTTTTGGCGGTCGGCGGTCCGGGCTCGGTGGGAAACAACACTGCCGGTGTTTCCACCACGAATCGCACCGTGACGGCCGGCGCAACGGCGACAAATTCCGGCAATATTCCCAGCTCAGGTGCGGTGGCAAACTTAGCCGGCACCAACGGTGCAACGCCGGTGACCAATGCCAACAATTCCGGCGCCGGTGGCGCGGGTGCAGGGCCTTCCGGCAGTTCCGGCGGTGGCGCGGGCGGTGCGGCCTTGACCAGCGCGGGCAACGGCAATGTGGGATCGGCGCCCGGCGGCGGCGGCGGCGGCGCGGATCAATCATCGAGCTCGGGCAATGGCCTCGGCGCAGCCGGCGGTGCGGGCCGGGTCGTTCTCACTTACACTGCCACCACTCCCACGATCAGCACCACCGGCACTCCGTCGGCGGTTTCCGCCGGTCAAGGCACGCCTTCGCCAGCCACGACCTTCTCTGCTTCTGGCAGCAGTCTCTCGGCCAATATCACAGTCACTCCGCCGACGGGTTTCGAGGTGTCGACCAGCGCGAATTCCGGTTACGCGACCAGCCTCTCGTTGACGCCAAGCGGCGGCACGGTGACGGCCACCACAATTTATGTGCGCCTCGCTGCCTCGGATTCGGTCAACAGCTACTCCGGCAACATCGTTCTTTCCAGCAGTGGCGCGACCACGGTCAATGTGGCGATTCCCGCGTGTAACGTGGTGACGGCTTTTACCGCCGGCGATCTGGCGGTTGAGCAATTGGCGAGCAACGCAACCTCGTCGACGTTTTCGATTATCGAATTGAATGCTTCCACCGCCAACCAAACGGCGCCCGTCAATACGTACCTCATTCCGTCGACCACGGGGAACACCACGCCTTTGCGCCAAAGCAGCGCCGGCAGCACCGGCCGGCTGGCGCTCAGCAATAACGGAACCTTGCTGGCCTTTACTGGCTTCGAAGATCCCAACGGCGTGGCGGATGAGACCTCCATTACGCAGCGCGGAGCGGCATCGCTCAGCAATGGCTACGCCTACACCTTGCAGGCCTCCTACAACAGCACCACTGGAACGGGTGACCAAACGCGCGGTGCGACCTATAATAATGGCACATGGTATATGTCCGACAAAAACGGCATTTGGCTGAATGGCGGCCTCACCGCCGTCAACGCGACGAATATTCGGCCGCTGAAGAGCTTTGGGGGCACGGTTTATGCCATGTCAGCCAACGCTGACGTCGTCTCAACCGTGTCGACGGATGGAACGACCCTCACCACGCTGCCGGGGCTCACGACCGATGCCAATGCGGTCGATTTCTACATGCTTTCCTCCGGCGTCAATGGCAGCGCCTTTGATATCTTGTATGTACTCGATGGGACTACCGTCACCAAGTATTCCTTGGTGGGATCCACCTGGGCTGAAAATGGCAGCGGCACTGCCATTGGGGTGACCGGTGACGGCTTCTGCGCGACTGGCACGGCCACGGGCGCCAATCTCTACACCTCAACCGGAACCGGCAATACTGTGGTCTGGGTCACGGATACAGCCGGATATAACCAAGCCCCGAGCATCAATACCGCCAACAATGTTACACTTTATACGGGTACCGAGGGCTATTTGAAAGGTGTCGCGCCTGCGCCGTTGTCCGCCCCGTTGCCGGACCTCACCATTGGTGTGTCCGCGCCAGCCACTGTTTCTACAGGGACGAGCTTTAACTACACGATCACCCTCGCAAACTCCGGCGTTGCCTCGGCCAGCGGTGTCACCGCCCAGTTTACGCTTCCCAGCGGCCTCACTTTTGTCTCGGCGACCGATAATGGCAGCGCCGGCTTTTCCAGCGTCTATAACAGTGGCGTGGTTTCGTTCTCTGGCGGCACGCTTGCTGCGGGGGCTTCCGAAACCCTCACGGTCGCAGTCACCGGCTCCACCGCAACCACCTACGTCGTAGATGCCGGCTCGACGCCCGCCACCGGACATGGTGCAGCTGTGATCAATACCCTGGCGACCACCGCCACGCCGATTGCGGAATCCAACGCGGCAAACAATTATTCCGATATCTCCGTTTCAACCCAGATTATCTCGGGTCCCGACGTTACCATCAGCGTCACCGGATCGTCGACCGCCGTCGCCAACTCAACCGGCAGTCCCATTACTTACACGATCGTTGCGCAAAATATCGGCGGCTCGACGGCCACAGCGGTGAATGTGCAGTTCACGCTTCCAGGCGGACTCACGTTTATTTCCGCGATCGACACCGGCAGCGCCGGATTTACCGACGTGAACAGCAGTGGCGTGGTCACTTTCTCCGGCGGTACGCTCCTGGCCAATTCTTCGGAGACGCTCACCGTTACGGCGGAGGCCACGACTTCCAACTACCGCATTTTCTCGGTGAATCTGCCGGCCGGGGCTGCGGTCATTACGGCCAGCAACGTCACGGGCAGTCAGTCGTCCGGCGGAGCCGTCACAACGAATGTGACCCTTCCGGCCGGATCGGACCTGGTGGTGGCGAGCACGCCGAATGGCCCGTTCCTCGCGGGCGATGCCGCGGATACCTTCACGCTTTACGTGACCAACAACGGCACGAGTGCCACCAGCGGCACCGTGACCCTCACGGATGCGCTTCCCACCGGATTCACGCCTGCCGCTTCCATGAATGGCTCGACCATCAATGGTTGGTCGGTCGCGGTGAGCGGCCAGACCGTGACCGCAACCCGCAGCGATGTCCTTAACCCCGGCGCACAGTATCCGACGACGCCGACCGGGCTGAATTATTATCCGGCGCTGACGCTGACGGTTGCCGTTGCGTCCAATGCCACCGGATCGCTCACCAGCACTGCGACTGTCACGGGCGGCAGCGACGCGTTCGCGGCGAACGATTCGATTACGAACACCGTTTCAGTTAACGCACCCGCGCCGATTTCATCCGCAGGCTATCTGCTCATCAGTCGCGCGCATTACGCGGGAGCGAGTATCACCGCTGGAAGCACGGTGTTGCCGAACGGGGCCACCGCCACGGCTTCGGGCACTTATCCGCAAGTGTGGGGCAATGATGCCGCGGACGCGAGCTTCGGCGTCACGGCTCCGATTTATCTCGATGTCGTCAACAAGGGCACCGGCGCCCTGGTCAACAGCACCAATCTCACGACGTTGGTCGCCGGCGAATTGGGCCTCAATATTAGCACGAGCTTCTCGTCGAAGTCCGAGGTGGGTTTGAATCTGACGCCCGATGGCACCGCGGTGACGTTCTCCGCCTACATCGCGCCCGCCGGAACGATTGACGTATCCAACGCCAACAATCTTTACCATGAAGATCCGACCTGTCCCATTGGGGCAAACGGAGATTTCCAACGCGCGATTGTTCGGGTGGATTATCTCGGCGACGTCACCGTGACGCCGAACGATTCCTACTGCGGCGACAACTGCCGCGCGGCCCTTCTGGCCAATGCTCCCGACGGCAATGCCTATTACTTCACCGCGGGCAGCGCAGGCAATTCCGGCGCAGGCGTCACGGGCACGACGATGACGATGCTGGCCCGGTCCACCGGCATCCAAATGGTCCTGCCCGGTGCGGGCGGGCTGACGACTGCCGTGGGTGAAGCGTTTGGCACGGCCAACAGCACCACGGGCTACCAGCTCGGCTACGCCGGGCAGCCCTCGGACAAGACCGGCAAGGATATGAACCTCCGCGGCCTGGCCTTCAATCCCTACAACGACACCCTCTATACATCAAAGGGCAGCGGCGGCAACGGCGTGGATACCATATATAAAATCGGTTCCGGCAGCGTTCCAACCGCGGCGAATGCCAATACGCAAGTCTTCAACATCCTGAATGGATTCCCCACGTCCAGTGGCACCGATTATCCATTCGGCATGTTTTTCGCCAATGCCTCCACGCTTTACGTGACGGACGAGGGCCAGCCGGGCGTTCCGAGTCCCTCGGACTTTTCCGGTGGAGTTTATACCCAGGCGATTCCCGCCAACAATCCGAGTGCGGGTCTGCAAAAGTGGGTCAACAGCCAGCCGGACGGCAGCGGCACCTGGACCCTGGCCTATACGCTCACGAACGGGTTGAACCTCGGCGTGCCGTACTCGTACACGATTGCCAACTATCCGACCGGGACCAATTCCGCCACCGGCGTCCCGTGGCAGCCCGCCAACAACGGCCTGCGCAACATCGCCGGTCAGATCAACGGCGACGGCACGGTGACTATCTATGCCGCGACCGCGACCATCAGCGGCGAGACCGATCAAGGCGCCGATCCCAACGAAGTTGTCGCGATCACCGATACCGTGTCGGCCACAAGCCTGCCATCGGGCGAATCCTTCGCCGTCCTGGAAAATGCAAACGGCTTGGACGCTTACCGCGGCGTGGCGCTTTCCACTCCCTACACGCCCAACCTGGCGGCGACATTTAACTCCGCCACGTTCGCGCCTGTGACCTCCGACGGCTACACGGCCAACGGCGTCACGCTGGATCCGATCGGCCTTGGTTTCGCGCCGATCGTCGGGCAGGTGCTCACGCTGGTGAATAACACCGGAACAGGGGCCATCGTGGGCATATTCACGGGATTGCCCCAAGGAAGCACCGTTATCGCCAGCTTTGGAGGAACGACCTATTATTTCACCATTAGTTATGCGGGCGGCGACGGTAATGACATAACCCTTACCAACCAGCCGGCACCCGTGCCCACCGACATTCAGTTGAAAGGAACCACGGAACTCCGGCGCCCGGCCCCAACGTTGCACCGATAATCGGAAACCAAATTTAAAACGTTCACTTTCACGCTTGCCCGGGCGGCTTTTAAAGCCGCCCGGGCAATTTCGTTTCCGATAGCTTGCTTGCCAGCGCGCGTGGCGGTGACTGGAGTGGCGGATATGGCGATTTTCGGAACCCTCGACACGTTGCGCGCCCAGCTTGCGCGGCCGGAGCATTTTGCGGCGGCGCTCGCCTACATGGCGGAGATGCTGCAGCCGGGCAGCGTAGCGCAGGCGCGCATCAGCAGGATCGCCGCCGGCGTGACGGAGCGCGTCGAGCTGGCCGGCGGCGCCTTTGCGTTGGAGCAGGTCTATTTGACGAAGCCGCGCGTCGAGGGCCGCTGGGAATCTCATCGCGCCTACATCGACGTGCAGGTGGTCGTGGCCGGGGAAGAGTTGATGGAAGTGGCCGACGTGGCGCACCTGGCCGTGGCGGAAGACCTCCGGCCGGCGAAAGATTTGATTTTCTACCAGCCGTTCGAGCGCGGTTCGGTGCTGTGTGTGCACGCCGGCGAAGCGGCGGTGTTTTTTCCATCGGACGCGCATCTGCCGTCGCTACGCACCGGCACGGCGGCCACGCTCGTGCGCAAAACAGTCATCAAGGTGCCGATTTTCGCGTGAACTACCGGCACGCATTTCACGCGGGCAATTTTGCCGACGTCTTCAAGCACGCGCTGCTGGTGCAGCTCGCGCGTGCGCTGCAGCGAAAGGAAAAGGGCTTTCTGTATCTCGACACCCATGCGGGGCGGGGCAGTTACGACCTCGCGGCGGCGGCGCGCGGCGACACGCTTGTGCGCAAGCCGGAGTGGCCCGACGGGATCGGGCGGTTGTGGGAAAAGCCCGACCTGCCCGCGGCGCTGGCGGACTACGTGGCGCTGGTGCGCGACTTCGATCGGGATAATGGAAACGCGACGGATGAGCCGCGTTTTTATCCCGGTTCGCCGCGGCTGGTGCAGCGGCTCGCGCGGCCGCAGGACCGGCTGGCGCTGTGCGAGAAGCAGCCCGGCGAATGCGCGGCGTTGCGCGCGGAGTTTGCCCTGGCGCATCGCGCGACGGTGCAGGAAATGGACGGCTATGTCGCGTTGCGCGCGATGCTGCCGCCGCCGGAGCGGCGTGCGCTCGTGCTCATCGACCCGCCGTTTGAATCGCAGGACGAGTTTGCGCAGGTCACCGCGGCACTGCGCGACGGATTGCGGCGGCTGCCGGGTGGAACGTTTGCCGTGTGGTATCCGCTGACGGCGCGGGCGCGGGTGGACGATTTTTTTACGGAGCTGCTGGCGTTGAAGCTGCCGCCGACGCTCGCGCTGGAGCTGGCCATCGCGGGCGAAGGGAGCGGCCTGAAGATGCGCGGCTGCGGACTCGTGGTGGTGAATCCGCCATGGCAATTCGACCGCGAGGTGGAAAAGTTTTTTCCGGCGCTGGCCGAACTTTTCGCGCAAGCGCCCGGCGCGGAGGCAATCGTCAATTGGCTTGTGCCGGAGTGACACGGAGATTTTTTACCCGCTAATCTTCGCTAATTGGCGCTAATTCGGATGAGTGAAACAACCTGGCGCACCGCGTTTCTCCCAATCATTTTTTACAGAAGATCGCGAAGCGTCGTTGGATTTTTTCCATCAAAGGCAAAAACGGAGTCTGCTTGGAAATTTGGTATGGGCTGACACCAGTCGCTTCGTTTCCTTTGCGACCTTCTGTTAAACTGCCTTGGGAAAACCGCGGCTCGCCCGGAGGTCTCGCCCTACCGGCGCTACCGCGCCAGACCAATACGGATAAAAATAATCCGCGCCCTACCTTTTACTCCTTGCTCGATTTCTTCTTTGGAAAACGCGCAACGAAGGGCAGGTCGCCACCCGCCTGTTTTGGGATGGGCAGCGCGGGAGCTTTAAAAACCGGGCGATTCCATTGCACATCCTTGCGCGCGACCACGCGCACGCTCTCCGCGCTGGGATGCGCGGAGCCGCGTACGCGACGGAGGCGATAGAAGAGCAGACGCATGGGATGATGTTGGTCGAAGGGTTTTCGCACAGAAGATTGAGCGGTTATCAGCCAAGGGCTTAAGCCACGTTCAACGCGCGGACAGGTGTGGTGACACCGTCGGCGGCGATTTGTTTCTTCGGCAAGGTGATGGTGAGCACACCTCCGGCGATCTCGGCTTGCAGGATGGCATAGTCGAGGCCGTGGCCGAGCCGCAGCCGGAGCTGGTAATCGCGTTGCGAGTTTTCAAGGTGCAGGGCCTTGAAATTCACGCGCACGAAGTGAGCCTTGCGCGCCGTGACGGTGAGGTCCGGGCCGCGCGAGGTGATCTCCACGCCGGCCGCTTCAACGCCCGGCACGAACACGGTGAGCTTCAGCGTGTCGCCGAGGTCCTGGCAGTCGTAGTGCGGCTTGCGGTAAAGCCCGGTGGAAGCCGGAGCTCCAGCGCTGCTGCGAACAGGACTGAGGGAGTTGGTGGATGGGATGATCGTTTGCATGGGAAAAAGTGTGTTAATGAGGAAGTGGAAAATGAAAAATCCAGCCGGTCTCGAAAGAGAACCGCCGGGCGTTTCTTGGTGGCTAAACCTTTTCCGCTAGGGCGGAATATTTAGGCCAAGCAGCCCGTGCGCGTGGATTTATGCCACTGCTGGGCGACGACCGGACGCATCTGCGCACAGCAAATCGCAAGGCGGGCCTTCGTAAACGAAGTGCCAGCCGTGCTGCGCGTGATGTTTTGATAAATCCGGTTCATGGGAAGACAGGAACAGGATGCATATAGCAGCTGTGATGCCAAGTTTTTTTCTGCGTGCATGGGGGCGGGCTGCGTATCAGCCTCACCCGCATGAACCCGATGACCGATGCGACGGCGACGTTTGCCGAGACGAAGGCTCGCGTGCTGGCTTTTGCGCGCGAACGCGACTGGGAGCAGTTTCACGCGCCGAAAAACCTGAGCATGGCACTCGCGGCCGAGGCCGCCGAGCTGATGGAACACTTCCTCTGGGGCACCCCGGAACAATCGCGCGACATCGCCCGCGACCCGGCCAAGCGCCAGAAAATCGAGGAGGAGCTGGCCGACGTGATCATTTACGCGCTCGAGTTTGCCAACATGACCGGCCTCGACGTGGCGGCGGCGATCGAGGCGAAGATGGCGGCCAATGCCAGGAAATATCCCGTCGAAAAAGCGCGCGGACGCTCGGAGAAGTATACGGAACTTTGAAGCAAGGTTCCAAGTAGCAAGTGACAGGTATCAAGTACCAGGAGGAAGTATCAGGTGGCAGGTAACAAGTAACAAGAGCGACGCACATCGAATCTTGTCACTTGATACCTGTTACTTGTTACTTCGCTCGCTATGCCTTCATTTATTCCGAAAACCGACAAAGTCGTCCGCCACTACTACGTGCTGCCGTGCTGCCTGCTGCTGCTCAACCTCGGCAACTCGATCATCACCTACAAGGCCGGCGTCATCAGCGACGTGCTGGAGCGCACGCTCTTTGTGATCGGCATGGTGTTGTTCGGCAGCTCGGTGGTGGCGTTCGTCGTCGCGCCGGCGATCGAGGCGTTGGTGCGGTCGCTGCACCGCACCAGCCGGAAGGGCGGCGGCATGCTGGGTGAGATCCTCTTTCTGGCCGCACTTGGTTTGGGAATTTTCCTACTGTATTATGTAGCCACCATCCACGGGGCGCAGGCGCTCCTGCCCGCGGAATGGAGAAACTGAGGATGACTTAAAAAGAATTTGGGTAGGGGCGGCTGCCCTCAGCCGCCCGTTGGTTTCCGCCTTCGCCAAGGCAATGGCAGACAAGGCGGCCCGTTGAGGGCAACGGGCCCTACCAATGACGCATGCCTTAGATGCGGCTGACTCAGTTGATCCGGACCATCTGCTTGCGCTCGTTGTCGGTGATCTGCGAGACAAGCACGACGACAAAACCCTTGTGATCACGGATGAGCGCAGTCTGGGACGACGAAAGGGGTTGGTCGATCTTGTCCGGTGCAATATTCCACATGGAGCCAGTGAGGGGATCGACGATCACCAAGCCGATGAGGCCGCCAAACACGATATTTCCAAAGTACCAACCGGACAGCTCCGGTTGAAGTTCGACCTCGGTGGACTTGTAGCCCGCGAGCTCCAGCTTTAAAGTGTAGCTCTGTCCCTTGAAATATCCCCGTCTTGGATCCAGGGAGAACGTGCACGGAGTGGTTTGCACTGAAACAACGGTGCCATCGGGCTTGCTCATGGTCGCCTTTGCTCCGACTGGCTCTGTATTTATATTGATCGACCGGTTGCCGCTATGGACGATGGAGGCACAGCCGCCTGCGAACAGGGCCGCGAAACTTAAGACGAGGGTACTGATGATCCTTGCTGGATTCTTATAGTTCATGGGGGTTTATTGTTAGAAGAAGCATGGCAACTCTCACTGCATTTTGGCCTTCGATGGAAGCGCAAACTGATGGCAACGCTGCAGATGGTAAATCCCAACTTCTTCCGCCTCTTCGCGCTTAATCCAAAAAACTCAAATCACCCAATTACCGAAGTCCACCGGCTTGCTGGTTTCGACCAGGGTTTCGTCTTTCTGGCGGGTGCGGATGACGAGGTTTTCCCCCTTGAAATAAACGACGCTGTGCGGCGGTGCGCTTTGCAGGAGCCACACGCTGGCGCCGACGACCGAGTGTTCGCCCACGCGCGTCTCGCCGCCGAGGATGGTGGCGTGCGCGTAGATGGTGACGTGGTCGCCGATGTCGGGGTGGCGCTTGACGCCTTTCACCGGGTTGCCGGCGGGATCGAGTTCAAATGATTTCGCGCCGAGCGTGACGCCTTGGTAAATCTTCACGTGGTTGCCGATGGTCGCGGTTTCGCCGATGACGACGCCGGTGCCGTGATCGATGAAAAAATGCGTGCCGATCCGCGCGCCGGGATGGATGTCGGCGCCGGTGCGTTCGTGCGCGTACTCGGTGAGCATGCGCGGGAGGAGCGGCACGCCGAGATGGTAGAGCACGTGGGCGAGGCGTTGCAGCGAGATGACGAGGACGCAGGGGTAGGCGAGGATGATTTCCTCCACGCTGCGCGCGGCCGGGTCGCCACTGAAAGCGGCCGCGACATCGGTCTGGATGATTTTGCGCAGCGCGGGGAGCTGTTCGAGGGTGGAGTCGGTGAGTTCGCGGGCGCGGGCGGCGGCGTTGGCGTCGCGCGCGAAGCGCAGGCTTTTTTCCACCTCGGATGAAAGGCGCGCTTCAATGGCCTTCAGCAGTGTGGTGACGTGCGCGGGCACATCTTTCTTGGCCAGGCCGCGATCCTCGAAATAGCCGGGAAAAAGCAGATGCATGAAATCCACCGCGAGCTGGTTGACGGAGGCCTGCGAAGGCAGGTTGGTCCCGTCGAGGTGATTGATGCCGCCGTCCGCTTCGTAGGAAGCGAGCAGGGCGCGCTGGATTTCGTCGTGGTGGGTCATGGCCGGGTGCGGATAAGCCGAAGTATCAGGTATCAAGTGACAAGTAACAAGAATCGCTGCGAACATATTCCTGATACTTGAAACTTGAAACCTGACACCTCAAAAAGATTTCCGGGCTGGACAAGGTCTGGGTGATGGCTCTTAGTGCGCCTTCCCTGTTTGGAATCGCTCGGGTGGTGGAATTGGTAGACACACACGTTTGAGGGGCGTGTGCCGTAAGGCGTAAGGGTTCGAGTCCCTTCCCGAGCACCATGCTTCGCTCCTGCGGAGCTTCGCATGGCATGGCCACACATCGCCCATTCGGCAGGTTCAGGGCGATGCGTGCCACGAGGAAGTAAAACGGAGGCGGGCATCAATCGTGAGACGACACAAAAAAATAAAAGCCCATCCTGCCTCTGTCGCAAAGGCCGCCCCCGCTTGGCAACGTTGGTGGGCGAGCAAAGGCCCGCTTTTCCGTGTGGGCGCGAGTTTTATGGGGCTAATCATTCTTTTCTCTGTGATTTCCCTGGCGCCGTTTTTTCAAAACCTTCTTGCGGAGTGCGTGCAACTCGATGCGAAACTGGCGGGTAAAATCCTCAATGGGCTGGGGCAGGGAACACATAGTACTGGAACCATGGTTGTTTCTTCACGTTTTGCCATGACTGTCATCAACGAATGCTCCGCCAGTGAATTTGTCATCTTTCTCTGGGCCAGCATCCTCGCCTTTCCCGCCACCCTGCGGCGTAAAATCGTCGGCCTTGCCTTTGGCACGTTGGCCGTCGGATTTGTCAACCTCGTGCGTCTCGTGACGCTTTTTCTGGTCGGGGTATATCGTCCGCACTTTTTTACACCAGCGCATGAAAAGCTTTGGCCGGGATTGTTCGTCATCGCCGTGATCTTTTTTTTCATCGGCTGGGTGTCGTGGGCCATGCGCAAGGAACAAGGCCATGCTGCCGCATAAAACCATTACCATCTTTGGTGGGTGTTTCCTGCTTCTCTTTGGACTCTCGCTTATTCCATGGCCGGGATTGCCTGCGGTGTGCAGTGGTTATTTTCGAGCCGTCAGCCAATGGGTTTTTGCTTCCCAAGCCGGTCAGCGCAGTTTGGAATTTCAACCGCTCGACACGCACGACACACGCATTGTCATCATTAATCGTGAACTTATGCAGCCCGACGGCTCCGGCCCGGTGCGTAACCTTGATTTGGATTCGTTCGATTTCACGTGGCGGCCGGGATCCCTCCTGCTTGCCCTGATTCTAGCCAGCCCGGTTTCTTGGCCTCGACGTGGATGGGCTCTTATCGTGGGTGGCATTTGCCTTCAGATTTTCCTGTTATTTGTCCTTGGCTTCGCCATCTGGAGTCAATCCACCGAAGTTGCTTTGGTGTCGCTTTCACCCTTTTGGAAGCAGGCGGCTGATAATATTTCGCATATTCTTGTCGGGCAGCTCAACATCGCGGCGCCTTTTTTCATCTGGCTCATGGTGACTTTCCGACGTGAAGACTTTCGGCATTTTTTCGTTGGCCCTTCGGTCGCCCAATGATCTTCATCGAACATCGCGTTTGGCCTTGGCTTCTGGGGTTCCCTCTTAAAACACCCTGTCGTTTTCCCTCCTGTTGCTCCGCTGTAACCTTCGAGACGTATTCGGGTGTAAATATCCTTGCCACACCCAACTTCCCCGAAGAGATTACCCCTCCGCTATTGCGCAACTTTGCGCGGGCCCCGGCCCGCTTTGTCATTATTTCATGGACGAACCTGCAGCTAAGGAAAATCCAGCCACGGATTTCAACAAACTCGACCTAAGCCAGCTCCAAAGCTTCAGCTTCGGCACTCAATGGACGCAGGACAAATCCGATCCTGCGGGCCGCGCCAGCCCTCGTGGCCGACGCGAAGACCGCCCGCATCGCGAAGGCGATGACCGCCGTCCCGATTCTCGCGATGGCGCTGCGCTGCACCGCGACCGCCGGGCCTTTCGCAAGCCCGCTGGCACCGCCGCACCTGCGGCTGCGCCTGCCGGCGGCGAAGCCCCGGCGTCCGCCAATCGACCGCCCCGCCGCGATCCCCGTGATGCTCGCGACCCCCGCGATTCCCGCGGCGGCCCGCGTCAGTTTTCGCCGCGCGGCGCGCCTGAAGCACCGCGTCCGCCTTACGACAGTCCGTTTTTCAACGTCGCCTTTTATCCCGAGGATACGAGCTTTGCCGCGCTCGCGAAAACCATCCGCGCTTCCTGTCGCACGCTCGAACTCTTCGATATCGCGCGCACCATCTTGGCCAAGAACGATCGCTTTGTCGCCGTCGTCCAGCGCAAGCCCGCGGCGGCGACCGAAGCCGCAACGCCCGCAGCCAAACCTTCACCGCTTTACCTTAGCGTGCTCGACGGCCTGCCGTTCGAGACCGATGCGGCCGTCATCGCCCACGTGCTGAGCAAGCATCTCGACAAATTTTTTGACCTCGCCGAGGTCGAAATCGAGCCACCCAAGGGAAATTTCCAAGTCATCAACCGCTGCACGATCACGGGCGAACTTCTCGGCCCGCCCAATTACCACCGCTATAGCCAGATCATCCAGCAGCACCATGCCGCCAAGGTGGCGCGCATGCCCTTCGAACAATTCCGCGAGCGCATCGAGTCCGTCCGCGATCCCGAGCTCATCAACCAGTGGCTCGAAAAAATGAAGAAGGCTACGCGGTACACGTGGAAGTCCGGCAGCCTGGCTGCGGCCAAGCCAACGGCGCCTGTGGTTGCGGTCGATGCCGCCAAGCCAGTCGAGCCTGTCGCGTCCGCCGTCGAACCTTCCGGGATCAAACCTGATGCTCCGGCCCTTGAAACTCCGGCGGCTCAACCGCCAGCCGAGCCCGCGGCCCCGGCTTCCGAAGCTCCGGCGGCAGTGCCGACACCCGCGGTGACCTTCGATTCGTTCGAAGAGGCGCGCACTTATCTGCTCACGCACGCGTCCGATAAAGTTTTCCGCGCGCTCGATCCGATCCGCTTTCCCGGCAAGCTCCTTGAAACGATCGCGCCCGGGGAGATCCGCCGTGCGGTCGAAGGCCATCTCGAACGCCAGCGCCGCTTCCCGCTCGACACCGCCAACGGCCTCCGCGGCCGCCTCCGCCGTGAGAGCTTCACCATTTTCAAAAAAGGCTCCAAGGGCATCAGCTACGTCTGCGCCGTGAAACGCCGGTTCCGCGTCCCTGGCCAGGTTTTCGCCGACAGCATCGGCACGCTCATTGCCTTCATCGAGGCCCACCCAATGGTCCGGGCCAGCGAACTCCCGGAGAAATTCCTCGGCCTCGGGCCGATTGCGACCCTCCAGGCCTCCTCTGGCGAAACGTCCACCGGGGAAATTCCGGCGATCCCCGCGCCCGCGCTCACGCCCGAACAGCGCGGAAAACTCGTCCGCTTGCAAGGCGACCTGCGCTGGCTTGTGACCGAAGGTTATGTGACCGAGTTTATCGACGGACGCCTCTTTGCGGCGCCGCCGATTGCCGAGGCCAAGAAAAAAGAAGCCGAGGCTTCCGAGAACGACCCGGAAAATTTCCCCGAAGCCGCGCCCGAAGAAGCTGCGCCCAGCGAGCCAGCCGCCGCCGAAACCAATGGCGAATCACCGGCACCGGTGAGCGAACCTGCCGCGGTGGTGGCCGAAGAGCCTCCGGTTGAGGAATCGAAACCGGAAACCCCGGCGAGCTGAAGATTGGCAGAACGTGTGTCATGGGTAGGGCCCGTTGCCCTCAACGGGCCAAAACGAACGGGCGGCGACAAGTGCGAAGCCTTGTCGGCTGAGGGCAGCCGCCCCTACCTAAATCATCGAATCCGAACGACGATCAATATTACTTTAGCCGGATCGTGTGCCGGCCGTCGTCGGTGATGCCGAGCGCGAGGTGGAGGGCGGTGTCAGGAAGCCAGGCGGCGATTTTCTCGGGCCACTCAACCGCGAGGCACCACGGGCTCACGAGGAAATCGTCGAGCATGAGCGTCTCGATTTGCCGCGGATCATCCAGGCGGTAGGCGTCGAGATGCACCAACATCCCTACTGTTTTGCGATGCAGCGTGAAGATGGTGAACGTGGGGCTGGTCACTGGTTCGACGATGCCGAAACCGTGGGCGAGGCCTTGCACGAAGGTTGTCTTGCCCGCGCCGAGATCGCCGTGCAGGGCGAGCGTGGAATCGGGCGGCAGCGCGGCGGCGAGTTCCGCGGCGAGCGAGCGGGTCTCCTCGGCCGAGGCCGTGGCGACGCCGGCGCGGAGTTTTTCAAAAATAGTCACGAGGAAGGTTTGAACACGGAGGCACGGAGGACACGGAGCAGGAAAATCAGTATTCTCTGCGTTCTCCGTGCCTCTGTGTTCAATAAAAACATCTTATTGAAAATGTTCGTAACCGGCAAACTGCTCCAGTCGAAGCGCGTTGGCCGGCAAATTTTTAGCCCGGAAGAATTGCCCGATGCGGGTGAGGCGGGTGCGCGGGAAGGCGCGGCGCCAGGTTTTCTCGAACGCGGCACGGTCGGCGGCTTTCGCAAGGGCGAAGACGAGTTCGTAATCCTCGCCGTCGCAGAGCGCGTGGTGCAGCGGAGATTTTTTCGTGCGCGCGGCGAGACGCCGGGCGGCCGTGCTCACCGGCACCGTCGTGGCATCGATCGCCGGTTTGGCGCCGGGCGGCGTAAGCGCGCGGAGATCTTTCGCCAGGCCGTCGCTCACATCCATCATGGCGCGCACGGCGGATTGGCGCGCCAGCCATGCGCCTTCGGCCAGGCGCGGGGTGAAGCGCCAATGATGTCCGAGCCGGCTGCCGCCGAGTTGTCCGGTCACATAAATTACATCGCCCGCGCGCGCCCCAGTGCGCGTGACGATGCGCGGGCCGGCGGCCGAGCCAAGCAGCGTGAGATAGGCGCCGACAAAATTTTCGGCCTGGGTGAGATCGCCGCCGACGATGCGCACCCGCCAGCGCCGGGCGGCCGCGGCGAGGCCGCGGTAAAATTGCTCCAGCCAGCGCACGCTCACGCGCGGGTCGAGCGTAAGCGAGAGCACGACGGCGGTGGGCTGCGCGCCCATCGCCGCGAGGTCGCTGAGGTTGCGCTTGAGCAGCTTGGCGCCGACGGCGACGGGCGGGGTGGCATCGTCGAAATGCCGGCCGTAAATCACCGGGTCGGTCGTGATGAGCTGGCGCTTCGAAGTGGCGGGCAGCACGGCGCAATCGTCGCCGATGCCAAATGGCGCGGGCGGCGAGACCGGGCCCAGCCATCGGCGGATCAGGGCGATGAGTTTCTCCTCGCCCAGCGCGACGACGGAGCCGGATTTATTTTTTGCGAAAAGAGACACGATTTAAATCCCAAAGGCCAAAGGTTCAAATTACAAAGGTCAGCGCCCTTGTGGGCTTTAAGGTTTTGTTGGTTGAGGCTTCTTTGGAATTTGGAACTTTGCTTTTTGGGTTTTGTTTCAGCTCATGCTGGCATTCCAACCATGATGAGCAGGATCATATTTAGATTAAAAAGGGCATGCGCAATCATGGTGACGCCGATGCGCCCGGTGCGTTCGTAGGCGAGCGAGAAGATGATGGCGAGCACGACGAGGGGAAGAAAACTGCTCAAACCGCTCAAGGTTTTCCAATCCACGTGCAATCCGGCAAAAAACAGTGAGGGCAGGGTGAGCGCAGCCCAGCGCGGAACGCGCGTGCGCAGGTAGCGAAAGAGCCCGGCGCGGAAAATCAGTTCTTCGACGATTGGCGCAGTGACGGTCGCGAGCAAAAAGAGCACCACGGATGATACGGATAATTTTGCGTGCGCAAACACGTCGACCAACTCCTGCGGTTCGGGCGGCAAGCCAAGCCAGGTGAGGAATAGATTCCAGGCGTATCCGGCGAGATAGACCACGGGCAGCACGGCAAGAAACGTCATGAGGCCGGCCAGCAGGACGGATGGAGCGTCGCGCTGGGGTGAGGCGACTTCGCGATTCTTCCGCAGCGCGCGCAGGTAGGAACCCGCGACGGTCACACCGGTGAGCAGGCCCAACTGGAAAGCGGTGCCATAAACGACGAGGTGCGTATCGTGGCTGGCGGAGAACTTCTTGAGCAAAGGATCGAAAATGACGCTGCCGAGGATTTGGGCAAAAAATCCGCCTCCGACGACGGCGAACGCGCCGACGAGAAAATCGCTGAATGAAACCGGCCACGGCGCGAGGCGCGCAGGTTGTTTGCGCATGGATGGGCGGAGCGTGACGAGCAGCCACACGACGAGACCGGCGAGGGAGAAGAGGATCTCGGCCGCGAGCGCGGCGGTGAGGGCAGGAGTGAGTTGGTCGGGCATGGCGCGCAGGCATCATGCACCCCGCCGCGCGCTTGGCGAGCCAAGCTGTGCAAGATGAACATGCCTTGTTGTGGGCGGGGTGCCCTCACCCCGCACCGAGACCGATCGCGGGGTGAGGGCACCCCGCCCACATTTTATGAACCACTGACGACGATTTTGCCGTCGTCGAAGACAATGCGGCCGGCGACGAGCGTGGTTTTCACGCGGCCGGTGAGGGTCTGGCCGTGCCAGGGGGAATTGCTGGACTTGCTGAAGCCGGCCTTGGCGTCGTAGCGCCATTTTTCATCGGGATCGAAGAGCGTGATGTCGGCGGGCGCGCCAGACGCCAGTGTGCCGGCGGGAAGCCGCATGACTTGCGCGGGCTTGCTCGTCATCAGGTCGATGACGTGAGGGAGCTTGAATTTGTTCTGGCGGACGAGGATGGCGAGGCAGACGGGCAGGGCGGTTTCGAGGCCGATGATGCCGAAGGGCGCGAAGTCGAACTCGCGGTCCTTGTCGTCGATCGTGTGCGGGGCGTGGTCGGTGGAAATGCAGTCGAGCGTGCCGTCGCGCAGGCCGGCGAGGATTTCCTGGCGGTCGGCCTCGGTGCGCAGGGGCGGGTTCATCTTGAAATTCGTGTCGTAGGTCGCGAGGGCGTCGTCGGTAAAGGCGATATGGTGCGGCGTGGCCTCAGCCGTGATGCGCAGGCCGCGAGCCTTGGCGCGGCGGATGATCTCGACGGAATATTTCGAGCTGACGTGCTGGAGGTGGATGTGCGCGCCGGTGTAAGAGCTGAGGATGACGTTGCGCGAGACGATGAGGTCCTCGGCGGCGTGAGGCCAGCCGCGCAGGCCGAGGCGCGTGGACATGGCGCCTTCGTTCATCGCGGCGTCGTGGGTGAGCGCGTCGTCCTGGCAATGGTCCATCACGGGCAGGTCGAACATTTTGGCGTATTCGAGGGCGCGGCGCATGAGCTCGTTGTTTTGCACGCAACGTCCGTCGTCGGTGATGGCGACGACCCCGGCGCGCTGGAGCGAGCCGGCGGGCGCGAGCTGTTCGCCCTTCTGGCCGACGGTGATGCAGCCGGTGGGATAAACGCGCACCACGGCGTCGCGGGCGGCGGCGTCCTTGATGAACTGGATGGTGCCGACGTTGTCCACGACGGGCGTGGTATTGGGCATGCAGACGACGGTGGTGAAGCCGCCGGCGGCCGCGGCGCGCGAGCCGGAGCCGATGGTTTCCTTGTGCGTCTGGCCGGGCTCGCGAAAATGCACGTGGATGTCCACGAGGCCGGGGCAGGCGACGAGGCCGCGGGCGTCGATTTTTTGGGCGCCCTTCTTGTCGGCGGCGCCGAGGGAATCGACGAGGAGGCCGTCGCGCACAAAAAGGTCGCCGGTGGCGTCGCGTTTGGCGGAGGGATCGACTATTCGAGCATCAGTGATCCAGAGTGAGGACATATTAAAAATTCCAAATCCCAAAGGCCAAACGCCAAAGAAATTTCAAAGGAGAAAGATTTTTGAGAAAATCCGACATGGATATTTTTTGGCGTTTGGAGTTTTGGCGTTTGGGGTTTAATTTATTCAGTGGGAGCCACATTTTCGGGCTGGCCGCCGGCGCAGAGATAAAGGATCGCCATGCGCACGGCGATTCCATTGGTGACTTGTTCGAGGATCACGCTGCGTTTGCCGTCGGCGAGGTCGCTGTCGATCTCGACGCCGCGGTTGATGGGACCCGGGTGCATGATGATGGCCTTGGGATGCAGCCAGGAGGCGCGGGTCTTGTTGAGGCCGAACATGCCGGTGTATTCGCCGAGCGAGGGAAAGTGGCTGCTGGTCTGGCGCTCGTGCTGGATCCGCAGGAGCATGACAACCTCGGCGCCGTCCAGGGCGCTCTTCAGGTCGTGCGAGACGGTGACGCCCAAGTCGGTGAACCAGTGCGGCACAAGGGTGGACGGGCCACAGAGGGTGACGGCGGCGCCGAGCTTGGTCAGCGCGTGGATGTTGGACCGTGCGACGCGGCTGAAGAGGATGTCGCCGAGGATGACGACCTTTTTGCCGCGCAGGTCGCCGAGGTGTTCCTTCATCGTGAAGGTGTCGAGCAGGCCCTGCGAGGGATGTTCGTGGGCGCCGTCACCGGCGTTGATGACGGGAATATCGAGCAGGCGGGAGAGGTACAGTGGCGAGCCGGAGGCGGCGTGGCGGATGACGATCATGTCGGCCTGGAGGGCCTGGATGTTTTGGGCGGTGTCGCGGAGGGTTTCGCCCTTGGTCGTGCTCGACGTGGCGGCGTCGAAGGAGATGACGTCGGCGCTGAGGCGCTTGGCGGCCATGTCGAAGGCCAGGCGGGTGCGGGTGCTGGGCTCGAGGAAAAGATTGACGATGGTCTTGCCGCGGAGCGCGGGAACTTTTTTCACGCTGCGCTTGAGGATTTTCTTGAAGGCGCCGGCGGTGGCATGGATCTGCCCGATTTCGGCGAGGGAAAGTTCCTCGATGGTGATAAGATGTCGGCGCGTCCAGGGCATGGTGAGTTTCAGTTTTTGGCTTTTGCTTTTCGAAGGGATGCGGCGGCCTCGACCCGGATGGCGTCGCGGGCAGGATTGTCGGGATCGAGTCGGACGACAACTTTTTCGTCATCGCCGGCCGAAAGCGCCAGGCCGGTGTAGTCGGCGGCGATGGGCAGGCGCCGGCCGCCGCGGTCGGCGAGGACGGCGAGTTCGACTTTGGCCGGGCGGCCGTGGTCGAAGAGTTCATCGAGCGCGGCCTTGGCGGTGCGGCCGGAGAACAGCACGTCGTCCACCAGGATGACAGTGGCGCCGTTCACGTCGGTGGGAATGTGGGTGGGCGCAAATTCCTTTGGGATGGGGTTGCCGCCGATGTCGTCGCGATGGAAGGAGATGTCGAGCGTGCCGGCGAGCGTGGAAAGTCGAGAGTCAAGAGCTGAGAGCCGGGCAGAAAGCCGGCGGGCGAGCTCAATACCGCCATTGGCGATACCGAGGAGCAGGAGCTTCTCCGTGGAGGCGTGGCGGGCAGAAATGGCGGCGGCCAGGCGGTCGAGAGCGGCTTGGATCTCGCCGGGGCCGAGGGTCTGGTTTTTTGCCACGAGAGGCAATTGTGACCGGTCATGCGATCAGAGGAAAGATTTTTCTTAAAAAGCGCTTGCCGTCCTAACCGTACTAGTATTAGTAGGACAGAATGCTTCCGTTTTCCATCGAACTAAAAGCCGGCCTGCCGGTGGCGGATCAGATCCTTTTTGCCGTCAAGAAGGCGGTAGTCGCGGGGCAGTTGCGGCCTGGCGAAAAATTTCCCTCAGTCCGGGTGCTTAGCCAGGAACTGCGCATCAATCCAAACACGGCGCACAAGGTCGTCGCGGCGCTGGTCACGGAGGGTGTCCTCATCACGACGCCGGCGGTCGGCAGCATTGTGGCCGAACCGGTGGCGGGCGGGCGGCGCGAGCGTGCGGAACTGCTGGGCGCGGACCTGGAGCGTGTCGTGGTCGAGGCCAGGAATCTCGGGCTTTTGCTCGAGGAGGTGCAGGCGGGCCTCGCCGCGCACTGGCGCAAGCTTGGCGGCAAGTAATCGGTAATTTCCCCATGAACAACATCATTGAAACCAAACAACTCACACGGCGCTACGGCCGCCTCGAAGCGGTGCATGACCTGACACTGGCCATCCCGGCGGGCAGCGTGTTTGCGTTGCTCGGGCCCAACGGCGCGGGCAAGACCACAACGATCAAGTTATTGATGAACCTCCTGGTGCCGACCGCGGGTGAAGCACGCGTGCTCGGTGTCGATTCGCGACAGCTCGGCGAGGCGCAGCGTGCGCAGATTGGCTACGTGTCGGAAAACCAGCAACTGCCACTCTGGATGACCGTGAGGCAACTGCTCGACTACTGCCGGCCGTTTTATCCGACGTGGGACCGGGAGCTGGAGCGCAGGCTGCTTGCGCAGTTCGAGCTGCCGGAAGATCGCAAGCTGAAGAATCTTTCGCGCGGGATGTTGATGAAGGCCGCGCTGTTATCGTCACTGGCCTACCGGCCGAAGCTGCTGGTGCTCGACGAGCCGTTCAGCGGGCTCGATCCGCTCGTGCGCGATGAATTTGTGCGCGGCATCCTGGAGGTTTCGGAACATGGCGAATGGACGGTGTTCGTCTCGTCGCACGATATCGAGGACGTGGAACGCCTGTGCGATTGGGTCGCCGTGATCGACACGGGCCGCCTGCAATTTACCGAGCCCACGGAATTGCTGCTGGGCCGCTTTCGTCGCATGGAAGTGACGCTGCCGGACAATGGCGGAAAGATTGATGCGCCGCCGAACTGGCTGGAGCTGGCGCGCGCGGGTAATCTGGTGCGATTTATCGAGACACGCTACGAGCGCGAGACCACGGAGCGTGCCTGCCGCGAGCGGTTTCCCAACGGGGCAATCATGGCGTATCCGATGACGCTGCGGGAAATTTTCATCACCCTGGCCCGCACGGGCCGCAAAACACAAAAAGGAATCATCGCATGAAACTGATCTGGCATATCTTAAAAAAAGACTTTGGGCGGCAGTATCTGATTTTCCTGCTTTGTATCCTCTGTGGTACCTACGTAGGAGTGATGACACGGCAAGGCGGCAACAGCTTCGTGCAAGGCAGCGTCGTGTTTCAAGACTGGCTGCTCCTGGTCGCAACCATCAGTTTTTATGCATTCCTTTTTATTCTGATCGTCGAGACGGTGCAGGAGGATAGCCTGATTGATTCCACCGCGTTCTGGCAAACCCGGCCAATCTCATCGGGCCGTTTACTGGCGGCCAAGGGCATGTTTATCCTCGGGTTGTTGTTGGTGAAGTTTCTGGTGAGCCTTGCGATGTGGCTCTTCCTGCCTAATCCTGATCACAAGGCTTTTGGAAGTTGGGATATTTGGTTGGGAATGTTGAGCTTTGTCCTGCTCAGTGGTGGACTGGCTGCCTGCACCAAAAACTTGGGAAAATGTTTTCTGGGTCTGGCAATGTGCCTGATTTTCTTTTCGGTCGCCTCGGCATTGGCAGACCAATGGTTCCGTCCAGTCGCATTACAGCGGATGCATCAGGCGGTCGCGGAGATGACCGCTCAAATCCATAATCAAGGATTTGCGCGACATAATGCGGAACAAACACCTTGGTTCGCTCACCTGTCCTCATCGATGGTCCTGGAAACTATCATTGGAATCGCGGGGGCGGTGGCGATGCTCATCCAGTATTTCACGCGCCGAACTGCAGTGGCTTTCAGCGTGCTGTTCGTCGCTGTGCTGGGTGCCGGGGTGGCCTCCAACTATTATAAATGGAACGCCGTGTTGGGTACGGCCTCCGCCTCACCCGCAGTCAAGCTCGATCCCCAGGTGCAAAGCATCCTTGCCGGCGCCACCAAATTCTATGCCGATGCGCAAAGTTTCGAGGCAGACATAGAATCTGTCACACACGTCGAAACGGACGCGGGGAACAGAGATAGGGATGCATCTTTCCATATTGCTCTTCAGCGCCCGGCGTCGTTCTCCCTCGTGTTGAAGACTGGCTCGTCGGGTGGCACCCTAATCTCCAATGGCAAGACTTTGATTGCCTACATGCCGGCATCTAAAAAATACACTTCAACCGATGCTCCCGCTGACCTTTCCGAACTCCTCAGCCCGAGAAATCTCCTCTTTATCGAGAGCGGCCTTGCGCTCGGCTTTGAAGACCTATTGCGGCAGGATTCGGTCGAAGCATTTGAGGCCAAAATCCGGCGAAGCGAATATATCGGCTCCGAGAAAATCGGTGATGTGGCTGCTCAACACATCCGCCTCACTGAGACAACTTCCGTGACCGACTACTGGATTGCAGACGGCCCGCAGCCGCTCCTCCTGCAAGCGCAAGTCACAGCCAATTTACCCGGACGCAATGGCCCAACAAAAATGGTTCGTACCAGCACCTACACCAACTGGCATGTTAACCAGCCTCTGGCTGTCGACACCTTCCAGTTCCAGCCTCCGCCCGAGGCCAAGCTTGGAACTGAATCTTTTGCGCGGACACGTCATCCGCTGGTTGGTAGGATGGAGCGCGACTTCCAGCTGAACGATCTCGAAGGCAAGCCGGTGAAGCTTTCCGATCTCCATGGCAAAATCGTTGTCATCGATTTCTGGACCACTTCATGCAGCGCCAGCCTTCCGGTGGTTACAGAAGCCACCTCCACAAGGAAAACGCAGGGCGTTGTTTTCTATGCGGTCAACCTAATGGAATCTGCCGATACAATTCGCGCCTTCCAAAAGGACAAAGGGCTCGATTTTCCCGTCCTGCTCGACACCGATGGCTTGGTGGACAAGCACTATTTTGCCAAGCATTACCTGAACAAGGGGACTCCCCAATTGGTCCTCATCGATAAAGACGGTCAAATTGAGGCCGTTAAGGTTGGCTATACACCCGGCTTCAAGAATGAACTCGGTCAGCAACTGGACGACATGATCGCCGGCAAATCGCTCCTGCCTGAAGTTGCACCCTCCACACCGGCCAAGGGCCCGTGACGTGACCGTTGCGCGCTCACATTGCTGCTGAGCTTGCTACTCCAGCAGGATCTCCGTGTTCGCGCGGAGGTAATCTTCCAGGCGGCGGAGCAAGATGGCGGAGGATGGATCGGCGCTGGCGGAGGAGGTTTCCGCAAGGGTGGCGAGCGGGGTGGCGAGGAGGCGCTCCGCTTCGGCGCGCTGGGCGGCGGGCAGGCCGGCGAGCCATTCTTGTTTCACGGGATAGCCTTCGTCGCGGGCCAGGCGATAGAGGCTTTTGAAATAGACGAGGTCGGGCCGGGCGCTTTCGGCGAAGGCGGCAAAGGCCGTGCGCAGGAGCGCGGCGACGGGCGCGCGGCTTTCGTCCGGCACGGCGTTGCGGGCCACGAGCGTGGCGAGGGTGGAGGCGAACCGGAGCGATTCATAACGCCGGCCGATGCCCCCATGCCGGGTGACGAGCCGCGATTCGCGCACGAACCAGGTGCGGCCCTGGTTGGAGCTTTCGAGGAAGAGCGTGACGTCGTCGAACAGGTCGAGCGCGACGGAAGCCGGGGAACTTTTTTTCGGCAGGCGCTGGAGCACGAGGATCCCGCCGTGTTCGGTGGAAAAAACCGTGAAGGTTTGAAACGCGTCGGCCGGCGGCTGTTTCAGCAGAACGAGCGCATCGGTCTGGAGCGTGGGGCCGGGCATTTAGGGAAGGGCCGAAAAACTGAAGGACTGAAAGGCTGAAAGAATCGGCGATCTTCAGTGTTTGAACCTTCAGTCCTTCAGCTCTTCAGCCTTTCCCAAAGGCCACGGCGGGATGACGCTGCCGCCGGAGATGATCAGTTTCATGGCGTCGCCGGCGGACATCTCGAGTTCGACGAGTTCATGCCGCGGCACAAAGATGATATATCCGCCGGTGGGATTGGGCGTGGTGGGAACGAAGACACTGACGAGGATCTCCGAGGTTTTGGCCTGGATTTCGCCGCGACATTCACTGGTGAGAAAGCCGACCGTATAGGCGCCTTTGCGCGGAAATTCCACGAGGACAACCTTGTTGAAGCTATGGCGATCCTTGGCATTGAAAGTATCGACGATCTGCTTGACCGAATGGTAAACCGCGCCGACGCCGGGAATGCCGTGCACGACGCGCTCCGCGACATTGCCGAAGTATTTTCCAAAAACATAACGCGACGCATAGCCAAGTGCGGTGACGAGCCCGATGACAATGATGGTGGCAAGTATTTCCAATAGGACGTCGAGAGGGCCCGTGGGCACAAAGAAGAACAAATACGGGCGGAAGCTGCCGCCGATCTGGACGATGAGCCATGAGAACACCCACAGGGTGATGGCAAGCGGAGCAATGAGCAGCAGCCCGGAAAGGAAAGCATTGCGGAGCGAGGCGAGGTGGCTTGGGCGCATCAGGATTGAAATATCCGACAAAAATGCACGGAGGCAAAATTATTTAACGAACCGGAAGCGCGGCCGGCAGCCGGCGGAGCGAAGCAATTTCAGCGCGCGGGCCTCCGCCGAGCGCATTTTCCGTTTTTCCCTGGGCACGAGGTCGTCGTAGCCGGCAAGATGCAACCAGCCGTGCACGAGGTAGAGCGTGAGCTCGTCGCTGAAATTATTTTTCGAGGCCCTTCGACTCCGCTCAGGGTAAACCCTTCGACTTTGCTCAGGACAGGTTTGTCGCGCTGCCGCATCGGCGGAGACGCAAATTTCCCCGGCGAGGCCGTAGGCCGGGTCGCCGGCGAAGGTGATGACGTCGGTGATGCTTGGATCAGCGAGAAAGTCGGCATGGAGCCGGGCCAGGCCGGCATCGGTGAGGAACGCGAGGGAAAGCTCGCCGGGCGGGCAGCCGCCAAGAAATTTTCCGGCATGGGCGTCGAGGGTGCGGATGAGCGCGGTGGCCGCGCGGCGGTCGGGGCGCAGCCCGGGATGGCCGTTGTGGATGGTGACGACGCGCATTTTCTGAAACCCTAGCAGCGTGTCGGACTTTGACAACACGCTGCTTGACCCAAATCGATCCTATGAGGTCTGGCTTCTGGGCTCCGGCTTGCCCTCGCCGGCTGGATAAGCGACGCGCGAGTGCAGCATGTTGAGCATCGTGAAATTGAAGCTGCTTTTGATCTTGGTCATCTCCTCGAAGGTGAGAGGAGCCTCGTCGAGCTGGCCGTCGGCGATGCGCTCGCGGAAGATTTGCTCGATCAGTTCGGCCAGGTGCTGGGGCGTCACTTTGCGCAGCGAACGCGAGGCGGCCTCGACGCCGTCGGCCAGCATGATGACGGCACTTTCCTTGAACAGGGGCTTCGGGCCGTCGTAGCGGTAGGTGACTTCGGAAACCTTGGAGGAAATGGGATAGATCGTGTCCCCCCGGCGTGGCGCGTGGGCTTTTTCTTGGGCTGAAAAGGGGGTGACACTGCCGAAGGGTGCGCGGGTCTCGTGCTTGGCGCGCTCAAAAAAATAACGCAGGAGCGTGGTGCCGTGATGTTGCTGGATGACGTCAATGACCGGCTTGGGCAGCTTGTGCTTGAGCGCCAGGTCCACGCCGTCCTTGACATGGCTTTTGATGATGAGCGCGGAGAGCGAGGGATTGTTCGTTTCGTGCGGGTTAAAGCCGTTGCGCTGGTTCTCGGAAAAATACTCGGGCTTGCCGATCTTGCCGACGTCGTGGAATTGCGCGCAGACGCGGGCGAGGAGGGGGTTGGCGTCGATGGCGTTGGCCGCGTTTTCGGCCAGTTGCGCGACGATGAGCGAATGGTGATAGGTGCCGGGCGCCTCCATTTGGAGCAGGCGGAGAAGCGGGTGGTTGAAGTCGCTCAGCTCGAGCAGCGTGATGTCGGTCGTGCGCTTGAAGAGGCCTTCGAGCACGGGCAGCAAGCCGACGATCGCGACGCCGGTGAAGAGCCCGGTGCCGAGGCCGGCCGCCATCTGTTCCATCACCGCCAGCGGGCGCAGCTGGTCCACCACGCCGATGAGCAGCGCGAAGACGGCCACGACGAGGCCGCCGAGGACGGCGCCGCGCACCACGCGGCTGCGCTTGCGCAGCCCGCGGCACGAAAAAATGGCGACCAACGAGGCGAGGAAGGTGAGCACGAGCAGGTCGAGGCGGTTGCCGTAGATGACGCTCGCAAAAATCGAGACGAGCAGCGCCATGAAGATGCCGGAGCCGGCGTCGATGAGGATGGCGACAATGATGGGTGCGAATGCGGTCGGCACCGTGTAGGGCAGGATCGAGGCGGTGGTGTCGTGCTCGATGAAATAAGGCAGGCCGCTGAGCGAATAGGTGAGGCGCACGAGGGCGAGGTTGATGATGACGACGAGCGCGAGGAGCGCGAGGCGGCCGTTGCTCTGGAGCGTTTCACGATCCTCGATGCGAATGTAGATGACGGAGGCCCAGACCATGGCGAGCACGAGGAGCACGCGGCCGAAAAGCTGCAGGTCCTCATTCATCTCGACGTTGCCGCTGTCGAGGAGGAAACGGCGCTGGGCGACGAGCATTTCGTATTGCTCGGGGGTGACGCGCAGGCCGGGCTCGATGATGGTCTGGCCGCGCACGACGGAGACCACGACCGGCTTGAGGGACTTGAGCGCCGCATCCTGGAGTTGCCCGGTGGCGATCGGATCGTAAACTAGGTTTGGCGTGACGCCGTTTTCAAAAATGCGGAAGAGGGCGAGCGTGGTTTCACGGCTGATGCCCTCGGCGGCCAGGTTGATGCGCAGGAAGGTGAGCGCCTCGTCGAGCGATTGCACGGGGCGCTGGGCGATCTCACCGTTGCCCTTGATGATCTGGAACACGGTGATGGCGCCCGGTCGCGAGCTGGCGAGCGAGCTGTCGTGGATGCCTTCGTCGTAAATCTCGTGCAGGGTGGCGAGGCCGTTTTCGATGATGCCGAAGCGAGCCTTGGCGTCGCCAAGGGAAAGGAGCAGGGCGACGTCATCCACGCTCGTGCGGTAGAGGCCGCCGGTGTTGAAGTCGTCCACGATTTTTTCCAGGGCTTGCTGGCGGGCATCGCGCTGGGCCGGGTTGGGGTAGTCATGCTCGAGCTTTTCGAGCTGGGCGGTGAGGTCGCGCAGGTTTTTCTCGAACTGCTGCAGCGGGGAAAAATCGAGTTTGTACACCGGCGGCACCTGGCTGCGGAACTGTTCGCGGGCGGCGCGGGTCTTCTCGACGCTCGTGTAGCTGAAGGGCGTGCTGGCCACGATGCGCACGGCCGCCAGCTGGTTGGGCAGCACGGGCAGGTCCGCGGTGCCGACGCCGACCGAGCTGATGAGCACGATGGCGGCGACGGTGGCGATGAAAATGAGCGCGGCGATGGCGCGGTTTTTTTCCAAAAACTCAAGCGCCGCCGAGACCTCGGCGGTCTTGCGCACGCGGCGCGGCGACAACAGGCCGCCGCGGATGAGTTTCAGGTTTTTGATAAACGACATGGAAGCGCGCCGGGTTTAACTGGCGGTGGTCGGGGCCATCGGGTTTTTGAAGTGTTCGTAGGCCTCGATGATTTTCAAGACGAGCGGGTGCCGCACGACGTCGGCGCCGGAAAAGGTGTGAAACTCGATCCCGGGGATATTGCC
>Ga0210392_10000327_pt1 | contig 32173 bp, 30 predicted proteins | sample IncBWC30OmetaG_FD_161057 | JGI IMG/M metagenome (GOLD analysis project Ga0210392, IMG submission 161057) | Forest soil microbial communities from Barre Woods Harvard Forest LTER site, Petersham, Massachusetts, United States - Inc-BW-C-30-O ... | reverse complement strand
GCCCTAGCCCAACAGGTACGCAAAGTAGCTGTTGCGCAATCGATTCAAAGGATCCGTGCGCTGCCGCAGCGCGCGGAACAGCTTGGCGCGTTCGCCGAACGCCTTCGCCACGTGCTCCGGCTGCAGTGCCCGTGTTTGATTGAACGTGGGGACGCCGCCGTGCGAAGCTGCGAAATCATTGAAGTCGATGAGGAAGTCGTCCCAGCCCTGTTCGCCGCTCGAGGAGGGTTCCAGGGTAAACATGGGTCCTGCGTAGCTCGCGCTGAACAGGGAGCCGCGATCCTGATGCAGGTGGCTCGCGCCGCTGACGACGTTGCCGCGGTAGCGATGCTGCTTGTAGTACGCCTTGCAGAACCCGAAATAATCGCCGAGCAGCCGCGGATAATCGGCTTGCGGGAAGGCCCACAGGCTGTAGGTATGCCGCGCCTTCCAGGCTTCTTGCGGCATGTCGCGCATCCACTCGTGCGAATACATCACGACACCCCGGCTGCCGCCGCCGAGGGCGCGGTGCATGCCCGACAAGACCGCATTTCGCAGGCCGGGCGCCGCCAGGACGCTGCCCACCGTCGAGCCGAATGCGGGAAGCACATTGCGCATCACGGATTGTTTGATTTGCCAGATGCCGGAGCGGGTGATGGCGGCGGATTCATCGAGCGTGCGCCGCTCGAGCGTGATCCGATCATGAAAGGGTGAAACATGCAGGCGCAGCGCGCCCGCCGACTCCACCAGCCCGGTGTATCGAGCGCTGAATTCCTTCAGCGTCATGACCTGGTAGTCGATCTTGACCGGCGTCAAAGGCCGCACGCGCACGACCACTTCGTGCACGATGCCGAGCAGTCCGAAACTCGAACGCAGCACCCGCATGAGGTCGCGTTCACGGTCGGTTACGCTCATTTGCTTGCCCTGCGGCGTGATCATCTTCACTTCGGAAATGCAGGACGACAATTGCGCCATGCCCTCGCCGTAAGAGGCCTGCGGCAACGTGGTCACGGCCATCGCACCCAGGGATATCTGGCCCATTTCGGGTGTCAGCGGCAATTCCTGGCCGCGCTCCGCGAGTGCCTTGACCAGGGTACTGACGCGCACCCCGGCCTGCGCCCGCACGCTGGATTCGCCGAATTCCAAGATTCGATCGAGCCCGCTCGTGTCGACCGTGGTGCCGCCGTCACCGCCCACGCAGCGGGTCTGGGAATAATCGGCGCCGACTATGCGCACGGGCGTGGGATAGCTCTTGGTCTTTTCAAGAAGACTCGGAATGTCTTCGAATCGCTTCAGGCGCAGCACCAGCCGCGGCCGTCGATAAATGCCTGATGAATCCGCGCCCCGCGGATCAGTGACTTTATTTACCATGTGCTTCCCCCCGGAAGTGACCTAAGAAACGCTGTGGGGGGCACAAAACCGGGCGGTTCTGCATGCGCGTGTGCGCTTTGAGATTCACTGGCGACCCCGCTATCGTCAGGCTTCCTTCGGGAAGCCCCTTAGACCGGTGGTTTTGCGTCCCCACCTTTCGGCGGGTTTGCCCTTAAACAGCTACCACGTACTATGCGATGGGCGATGGGGCTTGTAAAGGGGTATTTGGGCGCGCTTTTGTAGGACGATTCAACCCATTAAAAGCAGCGTTTCGGCGTGTTCCACCGCCTCCGGCGTGCCGTAAACGACCACCACGTCGCCCTCCTTGAACACCGTGTCCGGCCCGGGATCGCGTCCGACAATACCGTCGCGCCGCACCGCGTTGACCGTGGCTTGCGAGCCGCGTTCCTGAAGATCGGTGATGCTGCGGCCGACGGCCCAGGCATGCGGCGGCAGGATGACGCTGTGCAACTCCTCGCGAAAAGCGTGGGTCGCGTCCAGTTGCTCGGCGCCGGCGTCCCGAAAGTACTGCCGCAGCATGCTGTAACGGTGGCTGCGAATATCATTCACGGTGCGAATCACCGCACCGACCGGCAACTTCACCAGCAGCAGCAAGTGAGAGAGCAGCATGAGGCTGGCTTCGAAGGTCTCGGGCACCACTTCGGTCGCTCCGGCCGCCTGCAGCTCCGTCAGCTTGGTGTCGTCCTGCGTGCGCACGAGGATGGGCACATCGGTACGGAGCTCGCGAACCGCTCTCAAGATTCGCAACGCCACGTCCGGATTGGCAAAGGTGATGACCACGACACTGGCCTGGGCGAGGCCGACGTTTTCCAACACCTTCACCTGACCCGCGTCACCGTAGACCACGGGGTCGCCGGCCTGGCGGCCCGTTCGAATCCGGTAGGGATCCACATCGAGCGCGATGTACTCGAATCCCGCCTGCTCGAGCACGCGGGCGATATTCTGTCCGACGCGGCCGAATCCGCAGATCACCACGTGATCCCGGCCGGCGGCGGCCAAGGTCACCTGCTCATGGCGCATCGCTTCGGTCAGCGGGTTGCCGGATTCACGCAGGATGATGCGGGTTATGCGCCGGTTGTGGCGGATGATCAGCGGCGACAACACCATGCTCAAGACCGTGGCCGCGAGCAGCGGCTGCACGATCGCCGGGTCGAGCAGCGATTTGCGCAGCAAGAGAATCAGCAGGGCGAATCCGAACTCGCCGCCTTGCGCGACGATCACTCCGGTGCGCAGGGATTTGAACCAGCTCTTCGTGGCGGGTTTGGCCACGACCGCGATGACGGCCGCCTTGAGCAGCAGCATGCCGAGAAGAATGGCCGTCACCAACGGCAGGTCCCGCAGCAGCAAACCCACATCGAGCAGCATGCCGACCGTGATGAAGAAAAGACCCAGGAGAACTTCGCGGTACGAGCGGATCGTGGCCTCGACCTGATGACGGAATTCGGTCTCCGCCAGCATCATGCCGGCGAGAAACGCCCCCAACGCAAGCGACAATCCGACGGCGCGAGTCGCCCAAGCCGAGCCAAGCACCGCGAACAACACGGCCATCGAAAACAGCTCGGGTGATCGCACCGAAGCGATCATGAGAAACAACGGGCGCAGCAGCCATCTTCCGGCGGCCAGGACCAGCATGAGGGCGAGCGCGGCCAGGCCGATGGCGCTCAAGATATGCGCGGCGTTGACGGCGCCGCCCTCGCCGCTCAGCGCCGATACGAGGGCCAGGAGCAGCGGAAAGCTCAGGTCTTGGAACAGGCAAATCGCCACGGCGAGCCGGCCGTGCGTTCGGTTGTTCTCGGACTGTTCGGTGAGCTGCGCAATGATGATGGCGGTGGAGGACATGGCGAGGGCGCCGCCGATCACGACCGCGACGGCCGGCGGCACGTCCAAAAATACGATGGCCCCGGAAGCGACGATCGCAACGGTGATCAGCACCTGCGCGCCGCCGACGCCGAGCACTTCCCAGCGCATCGCCACCAAGCGCGGCAGCGAGAACTCCAGCCCCAGGGTGAACACCAGGAACACCACGCCGAAGTCCGCGAGCAACCGCGTGGTTTCATTGTCGGCTGCCAGGCTAAGAGCATGCGGACCCAACAGCATGCCCACGGCGAGATAGCCCAAGATCGCGGGCAGCGCCAATTTGCGTACCGCCGCGACGACGCACACCGACGCGGCGAGCAGAATCAGGATCTGTAACAGCGGATCGTTATGCCCCATTGCCTGCTAGCATATCGCCATGAGTGCGACTATGACGGCCCCGTTGGCGCTCGAGCCGCAAGGCGACGGCTGGCGGCTCAAGCTGCGGGGTGATTGGTCCCTGGCGGGCATGCCGGGCATCGAGGCGCAGCTTGAAAGTTTGCCGGCGACGCTGCATGGGAATCTGGTCTGCGATTGGACCGATGCGCAGGCCCCCGGCATCAGTCCCGCGTGGGCATTGCTGCGGCGATTGGCGGAGGATGCACCGGCGCTTGCGGTCCGGCATGCGGGCAACCCGCCGCATTTTCTGGAGCTCCTGCAGAAGCTGCATGTCGAGCGGCAGGCGGCCTACGGGGCGCTCCCGGGGGAGCCGACGCTGGAACGTCTCGTCGGCAGGCTCGGGCGCTGGTCCGTGTTGCAGGGCCTGCATTTGCGCGGCGTCATTGTTTTCCTGGGGCGCATCGCGACCGTCGTCGGCCAGGCATTGTCCCGCTCGAGTGCGTGGCGGATCTCTTCGCTGACGCGGCATATCTACGAAACCGGCATCACCGCCATTCCGATCGTCGCGCTCATTGCATTCCTCATCAGCGTGATCGTCGCGTATCTGGGCGCGCAGCAGTTGTCGCGTTTCGGCGCCGATATTTTCGTGGTTGATCTCGTCACCATCGCGACATTGCGCGAAATGGGCGTGCTGCTGACGTCCATCATCGTCGCGGGACGATCCGGCAGCGCCTTCGCGGCCGAGATCGGCGTCATGCAGCTGAACGAGGAAACCGATGCGCTGCGCGCCATGGGCATGAATCCGATCGAGCTGCTGGTCGTGCCCCGGGTGCTGGCGCTCGTCATCGCCCTGCCGCTGCTCACGGTGATCGCGGATGCCATGGGCCTCGCGGGCGGCGGTCTTTTGTCGCTGATCAACCTGCATATTCCCTTGCCGGAATTCACCGCGCGCATGCGGGAATCGCTCTCATCCACGACTTTTTGGGCGGGGCTCGTCAAGGCGCCGGTGTTTGCCGTCCTCATCGCCATGGTCGGCACCTACCGCGGCATGCAAGTGCGCGACTCGGCCCGCGAACTTGGACGACTGACCACCGTGGCGGTGGTGCAATCCATCTTCATGGTGATCCTGGCAGATGCGCTGTTCGCGGTGCTGTTCGTGCAAATACATTTCTAGGAGCCTGTCTGAGTACCTCACGCGGCCTGGACCCGAACTTCAATCCCGTGATCCGCGTGCGGGACCTGCACAATCGTTTCGGAGCGCAGGTCGTCCACGACGGTCTCGACATGGAGGTGCAGCAGGGTGAAATATTCGGCGTGGTCGGCGGGTCGGGCACCGGCAAGTCGGTGCTGCTGCGCTCGATCCTGGGACTGCGCCGCCCGGACAGCGGCACCGTGGAGCTGTACGGCCAGGACGTGGAAAGCCTCGCGGCGGCGGACCGCAGCAGCCTGGTGCAAAGCTATGGCGTGACCTTCCAAAATGGCGCGCTGATCAGCTCTCTGACCGTCGCCCAAAACGTTCAGCTGCCGCTGCGGGAACACTACTCCTTGTCCGAAAAGACGCTCGACGAACTGGCGGAGATGAACCTGGGGTTGGTGGGGTTGACGCCGGACGCGGGCGCCAAGTTTCCGTCGCAGTTGTCGGGCGGCATGATCAAGCGTGCGGCCCTCGCCCGGGCCCTGGCGCTCGAACCCAAGCTCTTGTTCCTGGATGAACCGACCGCGGGCCTGGATCCGATTTCCGCCACGGCCTTCGATGAGCTACTGTTGTATCTTCACTCGCAACTGCGGTTAACGGTTGTCATGATCACGCATGACTTGGACACCCTGTTTCAGACCAGCACCCGGGTCGGCGTGATCATCGATGGCCGGATGATCACCGACACGCTCCCGGGACTGCTCCAGAACCCGACCCCGTGGATACAGGAATACTTCCATGGGCCGAGGGCAAGAGCCGCGGAAATGGAAGCCGCCGGCAAGGAAGGTCACGGCGCGGGCAAGGAAGGCCATGGATAGAGACGCGAACTACGTCGCCGTCGGGGCTTTCGTGCTGCTGGTGATTGCCATGGCCGTGTCCTTCGTGTTTTGGTACACCGACCAGCAAGACAAGCGCACGTATCAACGCTACGAGATCTATTTCCCCGGTTCGGTCAGCGGCCTGACCGCCGGCGGCCCGGTTCGATACCTCGGCGTGGACGTGGGCAAGGTCGTGCGCATCATGCTGGATCCGCAGCAGCGCAAGACCGTGCAGGTGATCGTCGACATCGATTCGACGGCGCCCATCGACGACCGCACCCGTGCCTCGCTGAGCTTGCAAGGCGTGACGGGTCTCTTGTTCATCGATCTGGAGCAGGATCCGAAGGCCGAATCCGCCGGTGTCATGGCGCAGGGCCAGCGCTATCCGATCATTCGTTCACGGCGATCCGATTTCGACGTGCTGTTGAGCAACCTGCCGGCCTTGACCACGCACCTGGTGGAATTGGCGGCGCACTTCAACGACGTTTTCAGCGATGAGAATGTGCGTTCGCTCAAGGCAACCCTGGACCACGTGCGCCTGGCCAGCGAGCATCTGCCCGAGACGGTGCGCGAAGTTCAACAACTCGTCGCGGAATTGCGCCGCACAACCCAGGAAGTGCAAGGGACGGTCGCGGACTTGCACAGCCTCGTCACCAAGGGCTCGCCGGATCTCGAGGCGGCGTTCGCGAATATCCGGCGGATCTCGGACAACCTCGCCACGACCACGGCGAGCTTGAACGGCTTCGTGACCGAGAACGAACCCGGCGTTTCGCGCTTCACCAAGCAGAGTCTTCCGGAGCTCGAGAAGCTGCTGCGCGAGAGCCGGCAGGCGGTGCGGGAGTTCCGGGATCTGTCGCGCAGCCTGAAGCGGGACCCGTCGCAGCTGATTTACGAATCCACCTACCGCGGAGTCGAGGTGTCCAAGTGAGGCGGATACTGCTGCTCGGTTTGCTCAGCGTGATGCTCGCCGCCTGCGTAGGATCGCTGTTCAAGAACAAGGTCGCGCCGCCCACGATGTACGCCTTGTCGGCGACGCCCAAACCGGCAGCGGCGGATCCGCCGGGCCCGGCGGCACCGAATGCCGTCGATCTGGCGGTCCTCAAGCCGCGCGTGCGCACCGGGCTCGACACGGATCGCATCGCCGCGCTCTATCCGGATCGGCACATGGATTATTTCGCCGGCGTGCGCTGGAGCGGACCGCTCGATGAAGTGCTGCAGGACCTGGCGGTGCAGGAGTTTCACGCCGATCCCGCGCTGCGCAACGTGAGCGCGGATGCATCCGTGTTCGCGAGCACATACTGGCTGGAGATCGAGGTAATCGATTTTCAGGCCGAATATCCGCCTGCCGGCGGCGCGCCCACGGTGCACGTGTTGCTGCAGGCGCGCCTCGGCAACTCATCCGATCGGCGCATCCTGGCGCGCTTCGAACCCGACGTGCATGAAGCGGCGGCCGGCAACCACATGACCGCCATCGTGGATGCCTACAATCGCGCCGCCGACAAGGCCCTGGCGGAAATTGCGGCGAGCACGGCGCAGGCGCTCGCCGGCAAATAGGCGGATCAGGTCTTATTCATTCTCCGCGTCCTCCGCCGATTCGATGGCGGTACCGATCTCCATCCATTGAGACTCGAGATAGGCGGCGTCTCTTGTCAGATTTGCGCGCCTCATCGCCAGCCGGTCTTCCGCGGGATTCGCCGCAATTTCGGCCTCCAGCAACGCACGCTCGGCCGCGACGGCGGCGATGCGCGCCTCGACCTGTTCGAGCTGTTGACGCAGCTTCGCCAACGGGTCGCGGCGCGGCGGTTTCCCGCCGGCGGGCGCGGAGGTGCGCGGCGCCTTGTTCACCGGCGCGCCGGCCTTGCGCGAACGCGGTGCAGGCGCGGCCTTGGCGGTTAAGCCCGCCGGTGCGGCGCCGCGTGATCGCAGCCACTGCTGATAGTCGTCGAGGTCGCCGGCGAACTCCTGCAATTTTCCGTCCGCGACGAGCATGAGCGTGTCGGCGACCGATTTGATCAAGTGCCGGTCGTGCGACACCACGACCAGACCGCCTTCGAAACTCTGCAGCGCGACGGTCAACGCCTGGCGCATTTCGATGTCCAGATGATTGGTCGGCTCGTCGAGCAACAACAAATTCGGCCGCCGCGCCACCAGCAGCGCGAGCGTCAGCCGCGCCTTCTCGCCGCCGGAGAATCGGCCCACCGGCTCGAACGCGCGGTCGCCCTGAAAGCCGAAGCTTCCCAGGTGGTCGCGGATTTTCTGCTCATCGCCAATCGCATAGTCCGGGCCGCCCAGGTTGCGCATATGCCAAAAAGCGTCGCAGTCGGGCTCGAGCTGTTCGAGCTGCTGCTGCGCGAAGTAGCCGACGGCCAGGTCCGGAGCCGCAGTGCGCTTTCCCGAGAGCGGAGCCGCCTCGCCGGCAAGGAGTCTGGTCAGCGTCGATTTGCCCGCGCCGTTCGGCCCGAGCAGCGCGATGCGGTCCAGCGGACCGATCGACACATTGATCCCGCCGATGATGGGCAGGCCATCGTAGCCGCACGCGCCGTCCTCGACGGTAATGAGCGGCCTTGGCGTCTTCAGCGGCTTGGAAAACTCGAATTCGAACGGACTGTCAACGTGGGCCGGAACGATGCGCTCCATCCGCTGCAGCATTTTCAGGCGGCTCTGGGCCTGGCGCGATTTGGTGGCCGAGGCGCGAAATCGATTCACAAACGTCGTGATCTCCGCGATGCGCTTCACCTGCCGCGCATGCAGCACCGACAGCAGCGCCAGCTCCTCGGAGCGCTTCTGCTCGAATTGCGAGTAGTTGCCGGCGTATGCGCGAACGGTCCGATTCTCGATGTGCAGGACGCGATCGATGATGGCATCCAGAAATTCGCGGTCATGCGAAATCATCAGCAGCGTGCCGGGGTAGGCGGTGAGCCACTGCTCCAGCCAGACGATGGCATCGAGGTCCAGATGGTTGGTGGGTTCATCCAACAGCAGCAGCTCGGCGCGCGAACACAGGGCGCGCGCCATGGCGAGGCGCACCCGCCAGCCCCCGGAGAACTCCGCGACGGCGCGCTCATGGTCCGCCGTCTTGAATCCGAGGCCGTGCATGATGGCCGCGGCGCGGGCCCTGGCCCGGTAGCCGTCGATGGCCTCCAACGAGGAATAAAGCTCGGCGAGCGCCATGGCGGCATCGCGCTTTTCCGCGGCATCGATGGCAAGCTGCACGCGGCGCAGCTCGGCGTCTCCGTCCATCACGAACTCGATCGCGGGCCGCGGACTTGCGGCGATCTCCTGCTCGACATGCGCCATTTTGACGGCGGCCGGCAGGTCGATGTCGCCGCGGTCGGGGGCGAGCTCGCCCAAGATGGCCGCAAACAGGCTCGATTTTCCCGTGCCATTGGCCCCGGTGATGCCGACCTTGTCGCCGCGATAGACGGTAAATTCAACCTGCTCGAAAAGCGGCTGCGGGCCGCGCCGCAGCGTCAGATCTCTCGCGATCAGCATCGAGTCTGTTAGGAGGAGAGAAGACGCACCGGCCGAAGCACGGTCGGCGCGCACAGGTCGCCGTGATGCGGCTTGCCGCCTTCCTGGGCGGCGAGAATGGCGAGCAGTTTGTCGGCTTCCATGGCGTCGCTGAACAGGCGTCCCTGGGCGTAGTAGCAGCCGTGGGCGCGGAGGAATTCGAGCTGCTGGGCTTCCTCGACGCCTTCGGCAATCACTTCCAGGTCGAGGCTTTTGCCCATGTCGATGATGGTTCGCACGATGGCGGCATCGTTCGTGTCCACCGCGACGTCGCGCACGAAGGACTGGTCGATCTTCAACGTGCCGATGGGAAACTGCTGCAGGGCCGAGAGCGAGGAATAGCCGGTGCCGAAATCATCGATGGCAAGGCTCAACCCCATTGCGTAGAGCTCGTTCAGCAGGCCGATCGTGCGCTTCGGGTCGGTCATCAAGGTGGTTTCGGTGACCTCGAGTTCGAAGCAGGTCGGCGATACGCCATGCTTGCGAAACACGCTGCGGCAGCGAGAGATGAAGCTCGATTGCTTGAGCTGGCGCAAGGAAAGGTTGATCGCGATCCGCCCGGGGTGCGGCACGACTTTCTGCCATTCCCGATAATCGGAGCAGACGCGGTTCAGCACCCACTCGCCGATGTCCAGGATCAAACTGGTCTCCTCGGCAAGGGGAATGAAATGCGACGGCGAAATGTCGCCGTGGCCGGGAAGGCGCCAGCGCAGCAGGGCTTCGGCGCCGACCACGCGTCCCGTGCGCAGATCCACCTTCGACTGATAGAGAATCACGAGCTCGTCGCGCTCCAGCGCGCGCCGCAGCTTGCTCTTCAGCATCAGCCGCTCGACGGCCGCGGCGTTCATGCTGGGAACGTAGAACGCGCAAGAGTTGCCGCCGTTTTGTTTCGAGTGATACATCGCCGCATCGGCGTTGCGGATCAGATCGATCACGTTCTCGGCATCGTAGGGACAGATCGCGATGCCGGCGCTGGCGGTGAGGTAAACCTCCTGCTGGTTGACGTAGAAGGTCCGGCTAATTTCATCGAGCAGGGTCCGGGCCAGGGTTCCCAAGGCGGCGCGGTTGTCGGTGTCCACCGGCAGATCGTCGATGAACATGGCGAACTCGTCGCCCGCGAGCCGGCCGATCACCGCGTCCTTGCTCAAATTGCGCGTCAGCCGCTCGCTCAAGATCTCCAGGGTGCGATCGCCGGCCGCGTGGCCGAAGGTGTCGTTGACCTCCTTGAAGCGGTCCAAGTCCAGGTACAACAACGCGAGGGAGCGCTGATTGCGCCGCGCGCGGGCAATCGCCTGCTGCAGCAGATGCTGGAACTGCATGCGATTCGGCATCTTGGTGAGCGTGTCGTAGCGCGCCAGGTAACGGATGCGCCGTTCGGCGCGCTTGCGTTCCGTGATGTTGCGCGCGACGTAGATGTTGCCCTGAAACTGCGGGTCCTGCGAATCGATCGCCGAACTCGCGATGGAAACCGGAATGGTCTGGCCGCTGGCCGTGCGCAGCACGGTCTCACGCGCCTCGGGCGACGAATGCGTCGGGTCGAAGGCGCTGCGATGCTCTTCATCGACGAAGCCCAGCAGCGGCTTGCCGACCAATTCATCCGAGGAACGGCCCAGCAGCAGTTGCGCGGCTTCATTGCAGCTCTTGACGATGCCCTCGGGCGAAGTCACGAACACCGCGTCGCTCAAGCTGTTGAGAACGGTGTTCAGGTAATTCTTGGTGATCGTCGTTTCGTTCAGGTTCTGACGCATGCGCTCGAGCGCAAATTGCAGATCGCCGAGCTCGTCGCGCCGCACGACCGCGAGAGGGCGGGTGTAGTCGCCGTCGCCGATTCGATCGGCGCTCTTCACCAGCGCGGCGATGGGACCGGAAAGCCTGCGGGCAATGAGCCAGGCGCCCAGCAGGCCCATGATGAAGAGCGGCACCGTGATGATGGTGAATACGCCGCGAATGCGCTTGCTCTGAATCCCCTGCTTGCTCAGCAACTGCGCGCGAATGCTGGACAGGGTCTCCTGCATTTCAGCGCGGCTCATCCAAATTTCGAGAGTCCCGGCGTGCTCCAGATCCGTACGCAGAACGAACGGCCCCGCGCTCGCCGGCCCGGCCTCGGGGTTGCTGCCGGAATAAAGAACGTCGTTGTGCGCACCCCAGACCTCGACCCGTTCGATGTCGCGCTCGTCGAGAAGCCTGGCGGCAATCGCGGCCGCCGCGGCAATGTTGCCCGCCTTGAGCGCCGGGGCGAGGGAAGTACTGGTGATGTTGCTCAACGACCTGGCGCGGGCCTGAAGATCGGATTCCAGCTTTTGTTCGACCGTCGCGTAGGTGAGCTGATTGGCATCGGAGGTCGTGACCCGATGCTCGTAGTACGCGAGTCCGCCGAGAATCAACGCAAGCACCGCGCTTACCCCTAGGGCAAGCAGCAGATAGCTCGTTTTGAGGCTTCGCGCCATTGATTGTCCCGTCCGCCCTCTCCTAACCGATAATCATACCTGTTCAGGCCAACCCCCATAAGGGGCGAGGGTACAATCGAGGCTAGGCCGGCTCATATGCGTATCGATATCTATTCCGACACTGTCTGTCCCTGGTGTTATCTGGGGAAGCGGCGCTTCGACCTCGCGGTCGCGGCGCGTCCCCAATACGAACCCGTCGTAACGTGGCGGCCCTTCGAGCTGAATCCCGACGTGCCCGTCGAGGGCGTCGATCGCGAGACCTACATGGCGGCCAGAATGCCGGACCAAGCGCGGCTCCAACAGAGCCACGCCGAACTCGAGCGCCTCGGGGAGGCCAGCGGCATTCATTTCCGCTTCGACCTGATCGGCCGCATCCCCAATACCCGCCGCTCGCATCTACTGATCGCGCATGCGGCGCGCTTCGGACTCCAGGCAGCGGTCAAGGACCGCATCATGATGGCCTATTTCGAGGAGGGCAGCGACATCGGCGACCTCGATGAACTGGTGCGATTGGCCGGCGAGGTGGGCTTGGGCGCCGCGGCGGCCCGCAATGCCCTGATTTTGAGGGTGGGTCAGGATGGTGTCGTGGCTGCGGAACGACACGCGGCCGTTCTCGGCATCACCGGCGTCCCAACTTACATATTCGACGGCCAATACACCATATCCGGCGCCCAAGAAGTGGGCATTTTTGCCCGGGTGTTCGATCAGGTAGCCGAGTTCGCCTCCGCCCGCGGCGTGGCCTCGTGAACATTGCCGAGTTGACGGGGCAGGCGCGCACGCATCTCACTGCCGTTGCCGATCCGGAGTGTGTGCTGCATGCGCAAGCCGTGGCGCCGTTTCTGAATTTGCGCCGCGCCGCTCGAGCGGACGGAATCGACCTCAAGCCGGTGAGCAGCTTTCGAGATTTCGCGCGCCAGCTCGCGATTTGGAACGGCAAATTCAGCGGCGAGCGCCCGATGTACGACGCATTAGGGGAAGAGCTTAACGGCGATGCCATGACCCCTTGGGAACGCATCGAGGCCATTTTGCTGTGGTCGGCGCTGCCAGGCGCGAGCCGCCATCACTGGGGCACCGATGTGGACTTGGTCGACGCCAAAGCGGCTGCCGGCGGCCAAATCAAGCTGACGCGCGAGGAATTTGCCCCCGGCGGACCCTTTGCGGCGCTGGATCTTTGGCTTGCGACGCACGCGGCGCGCTTCGGGTTCTTTCGCCCCTATCAAGGCGTGCGTTCCGGCGTGCAGCCCGAGCCCTGGCATTTCAGCTTTGCGCCCATTGCGGAGAAGGCGAGGCGAGGCTTGAGCCCGGGGATTTTGCGGGCGGCCATTGCCGCCGCGCCGCTATTGGGAAAAGACGTCGTGCTTCAGCATCTCGATGAACTGCACGCGCGCTACGTGGCGACGATCGATCTACCTTAGTTCATTCGGGAAACACTAGGCCCAGAGCGCCTTCAGCCGATCCAGCATCAAGCCGCGAACCTCATTGATTCCCGTGTCTTCCGACGTAAAGAGCGGCGGATTGCGCCGAAGCATCGGCCAACGCTCGGTGCGCAGCACCCGGTGCAGATAACCGAGGTTGCGTTCGATGGCCTCGATATAGGGATTTTTGCCGCCGAACAGGCACTCCACGAGGCGGTAGGCGTGCTCGAACTCGCCTTCGAGGCGGGCGACGAATGTTTCGCGCACGAACTCGGGCGTTTGACGCAATAGATCCAAACCCGAGCTGTAGCGGACGTTGAGCGAGCCGTCGATGCCGGTGGTGGCGGCGATGCCGCCCAGGACGAATTCCGGATAAAGCCGATCGCGGCATTTCTCCAGATAGCAGCGATCCGCCATTTGCGCGATCAAATCCGCGGTGCCCAGCAGGTGCCCCAGCTTCCGATCCTTCGGATCCGCGAGCTGAATCATGTTGAGCTTGATTTCGTAGCCGGTGAAATGAACGATCCGCGTGGCGACCGGCACCCAGGATTCCATGCCGATGCTCGGCAAGTAGCGCGCGAGAAAGCGCGCGCTGCGCGTCACATGATATAGCGTGAACTCCGCGCCGTTGCTGTGCTGGCGATCATCGAACTCCCGGATATAGCCCGCGTCATGAAATAGCGACGTGACCAGCGCCATGCTGGCGCGTTCGGCGCCGAAGCGCAGACGGCTGTCGACGCTGCGCTCATGGCCGACCAAAAGCCGTGCCATGGCGAGGGTCATGTCGAGGGAGTGCTGGCGATCGTGATAGAGCGTATCGACGCCGTGATAGCCCGGCATGCGGCCGGTAAAAAGCTTGTCGAAGTCTTCGAAGGCAACCGCGACCTTGTCGAAGTAATCGGCCGGCCACGAGGTGATGAACAGTTCACGGACCGCGGCGCTGACCGCAGCGGTGGAGCTGACCTGAACGGAATTCGCGACGTCGTAGTCGTTACGTCTGAGGTCGTACATCGCCGAGAGTTTAGGCTCTTGGGGTACGCGGCGCCACGTGCCTGCTTCTCCTTTGGACGCCTGTCACAGAATTAAGTCAAACCGCTGGACCGGACAACGAGATTCAGTAAACTTTGATGCCCCCGAATTTGTCGCGTACCCGCCGCGCGAGCGTCGCATAGCCCAGCCAAAAGCCGACCGCCAATCCGAGGGCAACGGAAACACCGGCAATTACAGGCCATCGGGGTGCGGCGGCGGCCTGGATTGCGGCGAGCGGACCTGACATCGGGGGCGAGGCCGCCACCGGCGCCGCCCCTCCGGCTCGGGCGGCATCCAACTCGCTTTGCTTTGCAGCAAGCTCGGACTGCAATCGCTCCACTTCGCGGCGCGCGGCCGCCTCGGCCAGCGCCGGCGTGGTGGCACGCCGCTGATCCAGCTCCTCTTCGAGCTGCTTGACGCGAACGACGGCGGGCAGATTGGCAGTCAAAAACGCCGACTTCACCCAACCGGTGGTTCCGTCGCTCAATCGAACCTGGGTGAAATCCCCGTTTTGCGCCAGCGTCTCGACGCCGGTTCCCGAATGCAGCGTCGCGAGGCGTTGTCCCTGGCTGTTTTGCTCGGCGTAGACGCCGAGCACCAGTTCATCGCTCACGTAGGCGGTGGCGGCCACGCCTCTCATTGACAGCAGCGCCAGCAGCAGCGCGGCCAGCCGCTTCACGCGGCGATTCCGGTTTTCTTCAGCAGCGGCCGGACGTCGGGCTGGCGCCCGCGAAAGCGGACAAACGCGTCCATGGCATCGACGCTGCCGCCTCTGCTCAGGATGGACTCGCGAAAGCGCGCGGCCGTCTGGGCGTCGAAAACACCGGCTTCCTCGAAGGCCTCGAACGCATCGGCCGCCAGCACCTCGGCCCACTTGTAGCTGTAGTAGCCGGCCGCGTAGCCGCCGGCAAATATATGCGCGAAGCTTGCGGGCATGCGGTTGAACGGCGCCGGCGGCACGACCGCCACCCGGCGCCGCACGGACTCGAGCGTCGCGGCCACATTCGCGCCCACCTTGGGATCGAAGTTGGCGTGCAGCTCGAAGTCGAATGTCGCGAGCTCGATCTGCCGCAGCGTATCGAGCGCCGCATTGAAGGTACGCGTGCCCAGCAGTCGCTGCAGCATGTCGACCGGCAGCGGTTCGCCGGTCTCAATGTGCGCGGAGATCAGCGGCAGCACTTCGGCGCGCCAGACGAAGTTTTCCATGAATTGACTCGGCAGCTCCACCGCGTCCCACGCGACGCCATTGATGCCCGCGATGCTGGGATACGCCACCCGCGTGAGCATGTGATGCAGTCCATGCCCGAATTCGTGAAACAGCGTGATCACTTCATCATGCGTGAGCTGCGACGGTTGCGGACCGACCGGCGCGGTAAAATTGCAAACCAGCTGCGCCACGGGCAGCGCCGTGCCGGACGGCAGGGCTTTGGCGACCACGCACTCGTCCATCCAGGCGCCGCTGCGTTTCTCGGTGCGCGAATACGGATCGAGGAAGAAGCCGGCCACGACGCGCTGATCCTTGTCGAGCAAATCATAGAAGCGCACGCTCGGATGCCAGACCCGGACATCGGTGCGCTCGCGAACGCCGATGCCGTAGAGCCGCTGCGTCAGCGCGAACAAGCCGTCCAGGACCTTCGGCAACGGAAAATAGGGGCGCAGCGCCTCCTGGGAGACCTTGTAGCGGCTCTCCTGCAGCCGCTCGCTGTAGTAGGCCATGTCCCAGGCGTTGAGCTTGCGGCCGGCAAATTCCTCCAGCGCCAGGAATTCCTCGCGCGCCGCGGGCCGGCAGCGGCGCGCCAAATCATCGAGAAAGGCCAGCACCTGCCTGCTGCTCTTGGCCATGCGCGTCGCCAGCGCGTAGTCGGCAAAATTGGCAAATCCCAGCAGCTTCGCAAGTTCGTCGCGCAGCGGCAGGATCTCCGCGATGATGCCGTAGTTGTCGAAGCGACCCGCGCTCGGGCCCAGTTCCGAAGCGCGGGTGATCCAGGCTTCGTAGATGTCGCGGCGCAGCTGCTCATTTTCGGCGCTGGACATGATGGTCATGTAGGTGGGTTGATCGAGCTTGAACAGCCACCCCGTTTGATTCGCCTCGCGCGCATCGGCGGCGGCGCGGTCGATGGCATTGCTCGGCAAACCGGCCAGTTCCGCGCTGTTGGTCACGCTGCGCGTATAGGCGCGCCCCGCATCGAGCACGTTCTCGGAGAACTTGGTTGCCAGGTGCGCCAGGCGCTGCGCCACTTCGCGATAGCGGGTTTTCTGGTCGGCCGGCAGATCGACCCCGGCCAGCCGGAAATCGCGCAGCGCGTTTTCCAGCAGCTTGCGCTGCGAAGGGTCGAGCGCCTCGCCCTCGCTCTTCAGCACATGCGCATAGGCAGCCTGCAGCGCCGCGTTCTGCCCCAGCTCCGATGAGTATTCCGTGAGCAGCGGCACGCATTCGTTGTACGCCTCGCGCATCTCCGTGGAGTTCGCCACGGCGTTCAGATGCGATATCGGACTGAACACGCGGCTCAAACGGTAGCTCAGCTCCTCGACCGGCACCACCAGCGAGGCGAAGGTCGGATTGTCCTGCGTGGTCAGTTCCGCGAGGCGGGCGCGATTTTCCGCCAACACCGTTTCAAGAGCCGGACGCGCATGGCGCGGCTCGATACGCCCAAAGTCCGGCAGTGCGCCGAGTTCAAGAAGTGGATTGTTCACTCCTCGATTCTAGCAGACGCGCGCCGCGGTCCGGCCACGGGCGGTCCGGCGGGCGAACACGTATCATTGGCGCTCGCAAAGCCTCCCAGAGGATGAATCCGACCGTGTCCGACCAAGCATTTGATCTCATCAGCATCGGCGGCGGCAGCGGCGGGCTCGCCTGCGCGCAGCGCGCGGCCGAGTTCGGCGCCAAGGCGGCGGTCATCGAACCGCATCGCCTGGGAGGGACCTGTGTGAACGTGGGGTGCGTCCCCAAGAAAGTCATGTGGAACGCAGCGAGCGTCGCCTTGAGCCTGCGCGATGCGAATGACTATGGCTTCGACGTCAAAGTGGGCGAGAACGACTGGGCGGAAATCAAGCGCAAGCGCGATGCCTACGTACTGCGGTTGAACCACATCTATGAACGCAATCTGGCGGCGAAGGGCGTGGCGTACGTCTGCGGAGCAGCCCGCTTCCTCGATGCGCACACCGTCGAGGTGAACGGACAGCGCTTGAGCGCGCGCCACGTGGTGATTGCGACGGGCGGCAAGGCGATGCTGCCGCCAATCCCCGGCGGCGAGCTCGGCATCAGCTCGGACGGCTTTTTTGACCTCGAGACCCGGCCGCAGCGGGTTGCCGTGGTCGGCAGCGGCTACATCGCCTGCGAGCTGGCCGCATCCTTCCAGGAGCTCGGCAGCCAGGTGGAGCAGTTCGTCCGCAAGGATCGCTTGCTGACGAACTTCGATGCGATGCTCGGCAAGTCCCTGATGCGCGAGGTTCGCGCCCAGGGCATGGTCGTTCATGAACGGATGGTGCCGGCCGCCGTGCGCGATGCAGCGGGCAAGAAAACCCTCGTGGCGGCCGACGGGCGTGAATTTGCAGGTTTCGATTGCGTGCTGTGGGCGATCGGCCGAGAAGCAAATGTAGCGAGCCTTGATTTGGGCGCGGCGGGCGTTGCCGTCGATGACGGCAACTTCGTCATCACCGATACCTTTCAAAACACCAACGTGGCCGGCGTCTACGCGATCGGCGATGTGACCGGCCGCACGGCCCTGACGCCCGTGGCCATTGCCGCCGGCCGGCGCTTGAGCGATCGGCTATTCGGCGGCCTCGCTTCGCGGCATTTGGACTACAACCTGATTCCGACGGTGATTTTCACGCACCCGCCGATCGGCACCGTGGGCGCCACTGAAGCGGAGGCGCGCGCTCAATACGGCGACGCGGTGAAGGTGTACGTCGCCGATTTCACCCCGATGTATCACGCGCTGACGACGCGAAAAACCCACACCGACATGAAACTGGTTTGCGCCGGACCCGAGCAGCGCATCGTCGGCTGCCACATCTTGGGGCTGGGCGCCGACGAGATGCTGCAGGGATTCGCGGTGGCGATCCGCATGGGTGCCACGAAGGCGGATTTCGACGATACCGTGGCCATACACCCGACGAGCGCGGAGGAATTGGTCACGATGCGATAGCGCCCGGGCTTAGTGACTATGACGGGGTAGCGCTCGCCAGGGAGGGTGAGAAGACACAAGGCACAAAGGCGACAGTGCCTTGAAGCTTCCTATTCCCCTAAGCGTGCTGCGCCAGGGCCTCGAGTGCGGGTCCGGTGTCGGGCCGTATACCGCGCCAGAGCAAAAAAGACTCGGCGGCCTGTTCGACCAGCATCCCCCAGCCCTTGGTGGTGCGCGCCGCATGCAGGGATTTCGCCCACAAGGTGAACGGCGTATGCCCGCGGCCATAGGCCATGTCGTAACAAATGCTCTCTTCGTTCACCAGCCCGACGGGCATCTCCGGCATCTCGCCTTGCAGGCTCGCTGAGGTGGCGTTGATGATGAGATCGTAGGGCGGTCCCTCCACCTCGGAGAAGCCGCAGCCGGAAATCTCGCCCAAGTCGGCAAATTCCGCGGCCAGCTTGCGGGCGCGCTCCGGCGTGCGATTGGCGATCACCACTTTGCGCAATTCCCGATCCATCAATGAGCCGAGCACGCCGCGAACCGCGCCGCCGGCGCCGAGAATGAGCACGCGTTTGCCGGTGAGGGCTATCCCTAGGTTGTTCTCCAGATCCGCCATCAATCCCAAGCCGTCGGTGTTGTCCCCCAATAGCGAGGTCTGCTCGAAGAACGCGATGGTATTGACCGCCTTGGCCCGCTCGGCCCGCGGCGTCAGTTCATTCACCAGTTCCGCGGCCGCCTGCTTGTGCGGCAAGGTGACGTTCAAACCCTTGAGGCCGCCGGCGAACAAGCGCAGCGCCTCGCCGCGGAAGTTCTCCGGCGGGATGTCGAACAACCGGTACACCAGATTTTGGGCAGTGGCCTTCGCGAACATGCCGTGAATGAATGGCGACCAGCTGTGGGAGATCGGGTGACCTGCGACCCCATACTGATCCGGCGCCTCAGACCCCACGCTCGAGCTCACTCAGACAGGCTCCTTGGCAATCCACTCCGCCGCGCGTTTCGCAAAGTAGGTCAAAATACCGTCGGCTCCGGCGCGCTTGATGCACATCAGTGCTTCCAGTGCGACCGCCCGCTCGTTCAGCCAACCGTTGCCCGCGGCGGCCATGATCATCGAGTATTCGCCGCTCACTTGGTAGACCAAAGTGGGCATGCCGAACTCGTCCTTGACACGCCGCACGATGTCCAGATACGGCAGCCCCGGTTTGACCATCACCATATCGGCGCCTTCGCTGATATCGAGCGCCACTTCGCGCAGCGCCTCGTCGGAATTGCCGATGTCCATTTGATAGGTGTGCTTGCCGCCGCCGCCCAACTGGGCCGCGGATCCCACGGCGTCGCGAAACGGACTGTAGAAATTGGACGCGTACTTCGAAGCGTAGGCCAGAATACGCGTGTGCACCAAGCCCGCCGCCTCGAAGGCAGTGCGGATCGCGCCGATGCGGCCATCCATCATGTCCGACGGCGCCACGACATCGGCGCCGGCGTCGGCATGCGAGCGGGCCTGGCGCACCAGTGACTCGACGGTGACGTCGTTCATCACGTACCCATGCTCGTCGATGATGCCGTCCTGTCCATGCGTGGTGAAGGGATCGAGCGCCACATCCGTGATCACGCCCAGGTTTGGAAATTCCTTCTTCACCGCCCGGACCGCCACCTGGGCGATGCCCTGCGGATTCCAGGCTTCACGCGCATCCAGGGTTTTCTTGGCCTCCGGCGTGAACGGAAACAACGCGATCGCCGGAATCTCGAGCCGCACGAGGGATTCGCATTCGCGCAACAATTCATCGACGGGCAGCCGTTCGATGCCCGGCATCGAGGCCACGGGCTGGCGATCGCCGCGGCCCTCGACCACGAAAATCGGATAGATCAGCGAGTCGACGCTCAGGTGCGTTTCACGCATCAAACGGCGCGAAAACTCGTCGCGGCGCATGCGCCGCATGCGGGTCTTTGGAAATGAATTGCCGCCCAATCCGGTCATCTTGAATGTGACTCCTAGCACCCATTTTGCCGCCGCAAAAAGCCTAAGTCAGGGCCCAATCGGCACATTTGACCGTCGGCGCGGTAGCTCTAACGCGGTAATATCGCGAGCACGATACCTTAAGCCCGGTTTTGATTCATACATGAAAGATGAGGCTGGCGGAAATCAGAGACGCGCCCGGTTTCAGGCGCTATGCCAGTCGCTGCGCCCGGATCTGCTGCGCTTCGCCTTCTGGTTGTCCCGCGACCGCGCCTTGGCCGAGGACGTCGTCCAGGAAAGCATGCTGAGGGCCTGGAAGGCACAGGATACTTTGTTGGATGAGAGCGCGGCCAAACCGTGGCTGCTGACCATCATCCGCCGCGAATATGCGCGCACCTTCGAACGCAAGCGCTTTCCGACCGTGAGCGTGGACGAACTGATCGCCCAAGAGGAGCCGATGTTGGCGGCCGTCGAGGAGCCGGACCTTGCCGATGTGCGTGCCGCCATCATGAAATTGCCGGATGACTATCGCGAGCCGCTCGTTCTGCAGGTGCTCATGGGATACTCGACCGCCGAGATCGCGCGCGAATTGGATCTCTCGGGACCGGCGGTGCTGACCCGCTTGCACCGGGCGCGCCGGCAGCTGCGCGTGGCTTGCGGCGAAGATACGACTTTGGACCCGCAGGAATGATGGACCACGAGCAATATCGGGCCGCGGTGCTGGCCGATCCGCACAGCACGGATGCGGAGCTGCGCGCGCATCGCGAGTCTTGCACCGTGTGCCGCGAATTTACCGAGCGGCTGTTGAAATTCGAGTCGCGGCTCGAACGCGCCTTGCGCGTGGATATGCTGCCCAAGGCCGCCGTGCTGCCCTTTGAGCGCAAACCGCGCAATGCCGTGCGCGCGCCGCGGCGCTGGATGGCCATCGCGGCCAGCGTTCTGCTCGGCGTTGCCGTCGCCGGCGGCATCTGGCTGACCCTTCCGCAACAAAGCCTGGCCGCCGACGTGGTTGCGCACATGGCCGGAGAGCCGCAAGCGTGGCAAGGCACCGAGGCGGTGCCGGATTCTGAATTGGACAACGTGCTGAAGGACTCGAAGCTTCGCCTGAAGCCCGATGCGGGTGTCGTCAGCTACGCCAGCAGCTGCTCATTCCGCGGACACCGGGTGCCGCACCTTGTCGTGCAAACGCCGTCCGGGCCGGTGACGGTGATGGTGCTGGTGCATGAATCCGTGCGCAAACCGATGCAATTCGACGATGAGGGCTATCGCGGAACCATCGTGCCGGTGCCGGGCCATGGCAGCATCGCCGTGCTCATGCGCGACTTGAAGGTAAGCGGCGGCGAAATCGAACGCATTGCTGCACGAGTCGACGATTCGATCGTCTGGACGCGTTGAATACTCGAACCGGCGCTTCAAATACCCACTTCGTTCAACAGGTCGATGAGCCGCCGAGCGCTCGCCGCCAGGGTGGGATGGTCGGCTTCAAACTGCACCGCAACCCGCTCCAAGCGCTCAGGCAGAGACTTGTCGGCCGTTGAGGCGGCAGTGCCGGCCGGCTGATCGACCATGCGTAAGGATCTCGCCGAGCGATTGCCGCGTCGCGGGATCTTGTTGATGTGCCTTGGCCAGTTCGGCATGCAGCTTGGCGAGCCGCTCGCGCAATGATTTTGGATCCATAGGCTTTATCCTCCAAAGAGCGTGCGTCATTGTGCCACTCGCTCGGGCGTTAGGCGCGCAACTTCGACGTAGCCGGCGCCCGGCGCGGCAATTCCTTGATGAATCGCACCGTACGCGTCGCGAAGAAATTGGTCCGCGCCATAGGGCGGATTGACGATCATGAGCCCGCTTCCCGCGAGCCCCAGTCCGGCATCGTCCGGATGAATCGCGAGATCCGCGGTGAGCATTTTGGGAATTTGCAGCGCCTCGAACCGCGCATGCACCATCCGGCGCTGCGTCGCGCTGCGAATCGGGTACCACATCAAATAGACCGCGCCCGGCCAGCGCCGATACGCCTCGCCGAATGCCTGCAGCATCAGCTTGAGCTCATCGAGGCTTTCGTAAGGTGGATCGATCAGCACCAGTCCGCGCCGTTCCTCGGGCGGCAGGAATGCCTTGAGCGCCGCATAGCCATCCTCGATCTCCGTTCGAACCCTTCCTGAGGATTCGATCTCGCGCACCAAGGCACGGGCTTCCGCCGGCATCAGCTCCACGAAGAGCGCACGGTCCTGCGGACGCAGCGCTTGCGCAATCAAGGCGGGCGATCCGGGATAGCGGGGCAGCCGTTTGCCGCGCCGCGCGCGTATTGCCGCGAAGTAGTCGGCGAGAAATTGATCGCCGAGGGCATTGACGATCAAGCGCTGCACGCCGCGTTCCGCTTCGCCGGATTTCTGCGCCTCCGGCGCCTGCAGGTCATAAAAACCGCGGCCCGCGTGGCTGTCCAGCACGAAAAACGCCGCATCCTTGCGCTTCAGCGCGCTCAGGCAGTACAGCAGTCCGACGTGTTTTGCGACGTCGGCAAAATTGCCTGCGTGGTAGATGTGGCGGTAATTCATGCACCATTGTGCCTGTCTCCGATACTGCGCGCCAAAGCCTCTCTTGCGAATGCATCGTCAAGTGGGCAGTCTTGGCGCCATCCATCGTTTGCGGGGCGAGTCATGAAGAGCGGAGTATTCGAGATTGACGGTGTCGAATATCCCGATGCCGATGCGTCCGATCCGGTTGCATTGGGCTGGATGCAGGGCTCGCCGCCCCCGCCGGCAAAGCTGATCCGTTTCCAGGATGATAAGTTTCTGGAATTTCCGCAGATCCGTTGGACGCTGTCGCATATGCGCGAGCTCGCGCCGACCGCCGCCGTTTGGCGCGGCGCGGGCGTGCCGAGCGATCTCGGCGTTGCGCCGCCCGGTCTCGAAGCCTCGATCGATGCGCTGACATTCGTGGATTTGCATGGCCGCAAGCTCACCTGGGCACAATCACTCGAGCACACCTACACGGACGGCATCGTGGTCCTGCATCGCGGCCGGCGAATCTATGAGCGCTACTTCGGCGCTCTGCAGGAACAGCGTCCGCACGCCTGCTTTTCGATCACCAAGTCCTATGCCGCCACGCTTTGTGCCGCCCTGATTTACGAAGGCGCGCTGGATGAGGCCAGGACGGTGTCGCACTACCTGCCGGAAATGACCGGTACCGCGTACGAAGATGCGTCGCTGCGCCAGGTGCTCGACATGCAAATCGGCGTGGAGTATTCCGAGCTGTACGCGGATCCCAAGGCACACATCTGGGACTACGGGCGCGCGGGGGGCCTGCGCCCGCGAGGCCCGGATTACACCGGGCCTCAGAATTTCTACGAATATCTGCGCACGCTGCGCAAGGAAGGCGCGCACGGCGCCGCCTTTGCATACAAGACCATCAACACGGAAGTCCTGTGCTGGGTGATGAAGCGCGTGACCGGTGTCGCGCTGCCCCAGATGCTGAGTGAGCGGATCTGGTCGCAAATCGGCTGCGAAGAGGACGGCTACGTGACCGTCGACAGCATCGGCGTGGCCATGGGCGGGGCAGGACTGAGCGCCAGCCTGCGCGACCTATGCCGTTTCGGCGAACTCATGCGATGCGACGGCGCCTGGCGCGGCAAGCAGCTCATTCCGGCGGAAGTCGTTGCCGATATCCGGCGCGGTTCCGATCCGGCCAAATTCGCCATGGCCGGATACACGCTGCTGCCGGGCTACTCCTACCGCAACATGTGGTGGGTGTCGCACAACGCGCTCGGCGTGTTCGAGGGGCGCGGCATCCACGGCCAGCGCCTGTACATCGCGCCAAAGGCCGAATTGGTGATCGCGCGCTTTTGTTCTCATCCGGTTGCTTCCAGCGCGGCGAACGACCCTGTCACGCAGCCCGCATTCGCCGCCATGAGTCAGCTGGTGATGGCGCGCTAGGAGGCTGTCCTCGCAATGCCCGCGGCAGGCGCCTGCAGGCGGCTGCAGGGCGGTCAGGCGCCTCGGCCATTTGACATCTTGTCGAAACAGCACTCGAAAACGCGCGCCAGTTCACAGTTGCAAGCGTCGCCGGTGCACGGCATCGGCTACCATTTCGGCAGGATATGTCGAGCCAGGAGAAAGCGTATGAGCACGGCCGCGGCGGATGCCTTGATCGAATCGCACGAGTATTACGGCGACGAACTGGTCCGGCGTGCGGCGCTCGAGCGCCGCAGCTACGAGCGAAAGTCCGTCGCGATGCACGCCAGAGTGACGGTGCCGGGAATGTCGGTGCTGCCGGGGCATACGGTCGATATGTCGCGCGCCGGCGCCAGCATCACCGTGCCGTTCGAGCTCGCGCATGGGCAACCATGCCTCATTGATCTGGAACTGGAAGCCTGCGGCGAGCGCCGGGCATTTCACATACAAGCGGAAGTACGCTACTGCGTGCAGATGAACGACGGGAGATTCCGCGCCGGTCTGCGATTCGGCGAAACCGATGCAGCGACCTCCGCGCTCATCGCGGCAATCTTAAAAACCCCCGTCTGAACTCGAGGGATCCTCAGGCCGCGGCGCCGCTGCCCAGTGCGGAAATGCGCGCAGGGCATCGACGTAATTGTGGATGACATCGGTGTGCGCGTCCTCCTGCCAGCCCCCCGGCCGACCGCTTTGCGGCAGGTCGCGAGGCCGGCCTTGCTCGTCGATCGAATAGAGCGTGAAGTTCAGCGCCTGGCGCGCTTCATCCGCCAGGACCGGCGACTCGACGGCCTTGGCATACAGGGCGAGGACAGCGCCGTAAGTTGAATTCACGCCGCCCCAGGCCTGGCGGTCCTCATCCTGCTCATGGCACACCACCACGCCCAATTCGCGGTGAGTGAAGTTTGCACGCACGAAATCGATCAGCAGGCCGCAGTCATACCGCCAGTCAGGATCGAGCAAGTCCTTTTTCTCGAGCAGGTAGCGCGCAAGATTCAAGGGCGCCCAGGCGCTGCGATTCGTGGGCGTATCGTGATCCTCGAAGAACTGCGCGAACAGCGCGCCGTCGGCGGCGGCGCTCGGAATCTGGTGCTCCTTGATCCATTGCCACAGCGCACGACGCGGCGCGGCGAATTCGCCGTAGCCGTGCGCCGCGAGCAATTCGTAGAGGCGCAAGATGTAGGTCATGTTCCCCGAGATGGGCCCGCGGCCTTCGCCGCTGCGATAGTCCGCGCGAAACGGCCAGGGCGAGCGGGCGTCGTCGCCGCTCTGCTGATTCGCCGCCAGCACGCGCGCGTTTTGCAGCGCCTGCGCCAGATACTTCGCCTCGCCGGTCGCCTCGAAGAGCAGCAGCAGCGCATAGCCGGCTATCCCGCCCTTGTCCGGTTGAATTTCATGAGGCCGATCCGATTGCGAACCGCAGTCGGCCGGCTGCGGGAATTGGCCCCGCTTGCCGGTGGAACGCGTAAATGCCGGATATTTGCCGTTACCCGGCGTGAGCACTTCGCTCACCAGGTAATCACCCAGCAGGCGCGCCGTGTCGAGCCATGCAGGCTGCTGCTCGCCGCGCAGCCCGTGAAATTTAAGATACGACAGGATTCCCATGCCGTTTTGCGTCGAGGGGATGATGTCGGTGCGTTCCGTACTGGGAGTCCAGCCGGCGTCCAGAAACGTCTCGCAGGCAAAGCGCGGATAACCGTGATCGAGCGGGCACTGCTGATAGAAATTCATTTCCCGATCCAGCGCCGCAGTCCAGGAAGTCCAGGGCATCAATTGCCCCGATGCATCGAAGATTGCCGCGTGGCCGGCGATGGTCGTCGGCGCGCTCACAGCGTGCGGTAGAAAAAAGTGGTGTCGCAAAGTCCGCCGCCCGGCAGCAGCGCATAGCCGGGGATCACGCCGCAGCGCTGCCAACCGAGCTTTGCATACAGCCGTTCGGCTTCGCGGCTCGCCGTGTCGAGCACCAGCAGCGTCTTGCCCGCGTGGAGCGCGCCGCTCTCGGCCGCCGCGAGCAACGCCGCGCCCACGCCGTGCCGCCGCGCCCGCCGATGCACCAGCATTTTTGCGATATCCGCACGGTGCGGCTGATTCTCGACCTGCGCGAGGATGACCTGTACGGTGCCGACAATCTCGCCGGCCGCGTTCTCGGCGATCACGAGTATTCGTTCTCCCCGTTCGACCGCGGCGGCCACTCCGCGCCAAAACGCATCGGCCGTGGCACGGGTGATGGGCAGCATGAAACTCACCGAGGCGCCGCCTTCGACGCAATCGATGAGCACGTCGCTCAATTCTTGAATCTCGCGTTCACCCGCGGCCTGCAGGCTTCGAACCGAAATGTTGTCTGACACTGCCTTGAGTTCCTGAACCGCCCGCGAAAGTTCGCGCCTCATCACAAAATACCGCGCAGCCTTTGTCAAACGGTCTCGTGGAACGCCTTACGGACGAGTTCGTCCATGGCCGTACAATAGGCATCGGGAGGTGTGCGATGAGGTTGACGGAACTGTTCGGGATCGAGCTGCCGATCATTCAGGCGCCGATGGCGGGCTCTCAGGGGAGTGAGCTGGCGATCGCCGTGTCCAATGCCGGGGGCTTGGGCTCGTTGCCCTGCGCGTTGCTCAGTGTGGATGCCATGCGCTCCGAATTGGCGGCAATTCGCGCCCGCACCGATGCGCCCTTCAACGTCAATTTCTTCTGCCACGCTCCGCCCAACGCCGATGCCAAGCGTGAAGCGCTGTGGCGTGAGCTGTTGTCCCCCTACTTCAGGGAATACGGCATCGATGCGGGCGAGACTCCTGACGGAGCTGTGCGCACCCCCTTCAGCGCGGCGGCGGCGGATGCGCTGGAGCAGTTCAAGCCCAAGGTCGTCAGCTTTCATTTTGGACTGCCGTCCGCGGAATTGATCGCGCGAGTAAGATCTTGGGGCTCGAAAGTGCTCTCATCGGCCACGACCGTCGAAGAAGCGGTGTGGCTGGAGCGCCGTGGCGTCGATGCCATCATCGCCCAAGGCGCCGAGGCCGGCGGCCATCGAGGCATATTTCTGTCGGAGGACTTGACCACGCAAGCGGGAACCTTTGCGTTGTTGCCGCAGGTCGTCAAAGCCGTCGGGGTGCCGGTCATCGCCGCCGGCGGCATCGCGGATGCGGCGGGCGTCGCGGCCGCGTTGTCGCTGGGGGCCGCGGGCGCGCAACTCGGCACTGCGTACCTGCTTTGCCCGGAGGCCAAAACCAGCGCCGTGCATCGGGCGGCGCTGAAGAGCAGGCACGCCTCGCATACCGCGCTGACCAACCTGTTCTCGGGCCGCCCGGCGCGGGGAATCATGAATCGCCTGATGGCCGAATTAGGACCCATCAACGGCGCGGCGCCCGCTTTTCCCCTGGCGGCCAACGCGCTCGCGCCGCTGCGGAAAAAAGCCGAGAGTGCCGGCGCGGGGGATTTTTCGCCGCTATGGGCGGGACAGAACACCAGCGGCTGCAAGGAAGTCCCGGCGGCCGAATTGACCCGGGCCCTGATTCGCTGAGGAATTCATATGCCTCGACACATTAGCAGCGAGGCGGCCCATGGCGCTCGGCGCAACTGTCCATAACTTCAAGATCGAACTCGCCGATTCGGACCGCGGCGTTTATGCGCCGTTGGATCTGCGCGTGGCCCGGCATCCGTCCGAGACGGAAGAGCACCTGCTGACGCGCGTTCTCGCTTACTGTCTGGAATACACCGAGGGCATCAGCCTGTCCAACGGTCTGTCGGACCCCGATCAGCCGGCAATATCGGTACGCGATCTGACCGGCGTATTGCGCGTGTGGATCGATGTCGGCGCGCCCGAGGCCGCGCGCCTGCATCGGGCCGCAAAGCTCGCGCCGCGAGTCGCGGTATATACACACAAGGATGCCGAGCAGCTCGCCGCCCGCTTGAGCGCGGAGAAGATCCACCGCGCCGAGGCGCTGGAACTGTATGCCGTGGATCGGGAATGGCTGGCCACGCTGAGCGCGCGGCTCGCCCGGCGGATGGAATTCGCACTCACGGTGGCCGACCGCCACGTGTATTTGTCCCTTGGCGCGGATACCATCACCTGCGCCATCCGCAGGTTGGGGCTGGGGGAGCGCTAGCCTGCTCGCCGATTCAACTTTCCAGGCGCGCGCGGGTTCAGTCAGCGCCGGCGAGTTCCGCCAGATAATTTCGCGGACGAAGGTATTCATACAGTCTGGATTCGGGCGATCCCGGCGCCGGCTGCCAATCGTATTCCCAGCGCACGATGGGCGGCAGGGACATCAAGATGGACTCGGTGCGGCCGCGGGACTGCAATCCGAACAATGTGCCCCGATCGTAGACCAGGTTGAACTCGACATAGCGGCCGCGCCGGTATAGCTGGAATTGACGTTCGGGGTCCCCGTAGGGCTGATCTCTGCGCCGTTCCAATATGGGCATGAATGCGGGCAGGAAATGATCCCCAACGCTGCGCTGAAACGCGAAGCAACGGCTGAATCCACCTTCGTTCAAATCGTCGAAGAACAATCCGCCGACACCGCGGGTTTCGTTTCGATGCGGCAGAAAAAAATACCGGTCGCACCAATCCTTGTATTTCTCGTAGCGGTTCGCACCGAACTCCCGGCAGGCCTCGCGCGCGGTTCGATGCCAGTGAAGCACGTCCTCATCGTAAGGGTAGTAGGGCGTCAGATCGAAACCACCGCCGAACCACCAGACTTCCGGCCCGCTTGCCGGGCGCGCAATGAGGAAGCGGACATTGCAATGGGTGGTGGGCGCATGGGGATTGCGCGGGTGGAACACCAGTGAAAGCCCCATCGCTTCGAAGGGTGCGCCGGCAACTTCAGGACGCAGGTTGGAGGCCGACGGCGGCATCTTCTCGCCGAACACATGCGAGATCGATACCCCCGCGCGCTCGAATACCGCGCCGCCGCTCAAAATGCGGCTCTCGCCACCGCCGCCTTCCGGCCGTTCCCACGCATCGTGCCGAAATTTCACCGAATCGATTTTCTCGACCGCCGCAGTGATGCGGTCCTGCAGCTCCTTCAAGTAGCGCTTGACCGCGGATGCGTCTGCCGGCTCGAGTTCTGGCATTGGCCTTGGCTCCTAAGCCTTCTTTTTTGCGGGCCTCTTCTTGGCCGTACGCTTGGGCCTCGCCTCAGCCTTGCGCTTGGGTGCGGCAGGCGCAGGCGCAGCCGCAGCCGGTTTCACCGGCGCCTGTTTGTTGACGGCAGCCTTCTTCCCCTTGGCGGCAAGTTTTGCCGGGGCGGAAGGCGCGTCCGGCGTCGCGGCGCCTTTCGCCGATTGGGCACTCTTGGCGGGTGTCTTCGGCGCAAACTTCGAACCTCTCGCGCCCTTGCGCCCCCACTTGCCGCGCTCGGGTGCGGCCGCGAGCAGCGATTTGCATTCTTCCAACGTCAGGCTTTTCGGGTCCTTGTCCTTCGGGATTTTCGCGTTGCGCGCCTTGTCGGTGATGTAGGGTCCGTAGCGCCCGTTCAGCACTTGGATGCCGGCGTCGGGGAAATCCAGAATCAGCCGGTTGGCATCCGCAATTTCCTTTTCACGGATCACCTCGAGCGCACGCTCCGGGGTGATCTCATAGGGATCATCGGTCTTCAGCGAAACGTACTTCGCGCCGTACTTCACATAGGGACCGAAGCGTCCGACATTCGTGGTGATTTCATCGCCCGCCGCGGTGGTGCCCAGCTTGCGCGGCAGCTTGAACAACTCCATCGCCTGCGCGTGGGTGATCTGGTCCATTTTTTGGCCGGGGCGCAGTCCCGCGAACCGCGGTTTGTCGTCATCATCCTTGGTGCCGATCTGCACGAACGGACCGAAGCGTCCCATGCGCACGCTCATCGGCTTGCCGCTCGCCGGATCCACCCCGAGGTCTCTCGCCTGGGCCACCTCTTCGCGGCTGACCGACTTTTCGGTGTGCTTCACGAGGTCAATGAACGGCTTCCAAAATCTTTCCAGCAGCGGCACCCATTCCTGCTCGCCGCTGGCGACCGCGTCCAAGGAGTCTTCCATCTTGGCCGTGAAGTCGTAGTCCACGTAGGTCGTGAAGTACACGGTCAGGAAGCGGCTGACGATCTTGCCGATGTCCGTCGCGGTAAAACGGCGGCTCTCGATGTCGACATACTGGCGGTCGCGCAGCGTGGAGATGATCGACGCGTAGGTCGAGGGACGTCCAATACCGTACTCCTCCAGCGCCTTGACCAGCGAGGCCTCGGAGAATCGCGGCGGCGGCTCGGTGAAATGCTGGCTCGGGACGACGCCGACCAGCTTGACCCGATCGCCCTCCTTCATGGGAGGCAGCACATGATCCGAGTCATCTTCGATCGCGTCATCCAAGCCTTCCTGGTACACCGAGATGTATCCCGGCTTGACCAGCGTCGAGCCGTTGGCGCGCAGCACGGTCCGCTTCGGCCCTTCCGCGCCGGCGCGCATTTCCACCGTGACCGTGTCGAATATCGCCGGCGCCATCTGGCAGGCGACGGTGCGCTTCCAAATCAGCGAATACAGCCGAAATTGATCGGACTCGAGCCTGTTCTCGATGTCCCCCGGCAACACGCTGACCGCGGTCGGGCGAATGGCCTCGTGCGCCTCTTGAGCGTTTTTCGACTTGGTCTTGAAGATCCGCGGCTCTTCGGCCAAACCCGCCTGGCCGTACAGCTGCACGATGACATCGCGGATCTGGCCGATGGCCTCCTGGGCCAGGTTGAGCGAATCGGTGCGCATGTAGGTGATGAGGCCCACCTGGCCTTCGCCGATGTCGACGCCTTCGTAAAGCTGCTGCGCGACACGCATGGTTTTTTGCGCGCTGAAGCCCAGCTTGCGCGCCGCTTCCTGCTGCAGCGTGGAGGTGGTGAACGGCGGCGCCGGATTGCGCTTGCGCTGCTTGCGCTCGACCGACAGAACCGTGAGCTCGCCTTTGGCGGCGTCGAGCAGCGCCCGCTCCACTTCCCGGGCACTCGCTTCGTTCGTGAAGCTGAACTGCTCGACCTTCGCGCCCTGAAACTCGACCAGCTTGCCGGGAAATTTTTGCTCCGAATGCTCCAGCTCCGCATCGATGGTCCAGTACTCGCGTGCCACGAATGCCGCGATCTCATCCTCGCGCTCGCAGATCATGCGCAGGGCCGGACTTTGCACGCGGCCCGCGGACAGTCCCGGCCGCACCTTCTTCCACAACAGCGGCGACAGATTGAAGCCCACCAGGAAGTCCAGCGCGCGACGCGCCTGCTGCGCATTCACCAGATCCACCGAGAGCTCGCGCGGCGCGGCCATGGCCTCCCGCACCGAGTTCTTGGTGATCTCGTAGAAAACCACGCGGCTCACTTCCTTGCCCTTCAGCTCGCCTTGGGATTTCAGGAGCTCGTACAGGTGCCAGGAGATCGCTTCACCCTCGCGATCCGGGTCGGTCGCCAGAAACAGTGCCTTGGCCTTTTTCAGCGCGCGCGAAATCGCATCGATGTGCTTTTGATTGCGTTCGACCACCTGATACTTCATGGCGAAGTGGTGCTTGGGGTCGACGGCGCCTTCCTTCGGCACGAGATCGCGGACGTGCCCATAGGAAGCCAGCACTTCGAAGTCCTTGCCGAGGTATTTCTTGATGGTCTTCGCCTTTGCAGGCGATTCCACGATAACGAGATTGCTGCTCAAAGGCGTCTAATGCAAAGCGTCGGTGCGCTCTTCGAAGACCAGGTCTTCCATTTGAGCGTATGCGGACTCTTGGCCGGGCTGGCTGAACAGAACCATCAGCACGACCCATTTCACCTGTTCGATGTCGATTTCATCCGCCTCGAGGGCCATCAAGCGATCGATCACCAACTCGCGCTCCGCGCCCGAGAGGATCCGCACGTTTTCCAAGTACATCAAATAGCCGCGCACGTCCGTGTCCAGCCGCACCACCTCCTGGCTGCTGAATACCCGCACGGCCCGCGCCGTGGCCTCGGCGACCTTGCCGAGCTGTTCGCCCGATAGTCCATCAAGCCATTCCAGAGCCCGTTCGATGTCGGGTTCGGCGAATCCGGCTTTGTCCAATTCGAGCTTCAGCGTATTTCGATCGGGCCGAGGCTCATCGTCGGCACTCATATAATTCTCGAAGAGATAAATGAGTAGATCGAGAACGTTATCTTTCACCTCCGGCTCCTAACGACTCGGGAGTAACGGCCCCCGGGGGCGG
>Ga0210392_10000324_pt1 | contig 32290 bp, 28 predicted proteins | sample IncBWC30OmetaG_FD_161057 | JGI IMG/M metagenome (GOLD analysis project Ga0210392, IMG submission 161057) | Forest soil microbial communities from Barre Woods Harvard Forest LTER site, Petersham, Massachusetts, United States - Inc-BW-C-30-O ... | reverse complement strand
TCGACTCCCTTTCCAGTTCGCTTGCATCGCTGCTAGACGCCGGCACCTGCTCATCTCCAGCGCGAACCTGTGCCATCTCTCCGCATCTCGATAATCAGCCCTCGCCTCATCCGCCACTTCGAATCTGAGTCCTCTTCCGGAGGTCAGGGCTTCGGCCTGGGCATTGAAGTCGCTATTTGCCTTGGGCCTTTGGGCTTTGCCCCTCGGGACTCCGAGCTCATCCTCAGTTTTTCGTGGAACCCACTACTGGCCCTTTAATGGCGCGTCGTCTTCTATTCGAAATTTTTGGAGGATCGTTATGAGCGGTACACGCAGAAGTTTTTTGCAGGACGCTGCGCTGCTGGGCGCCGGGTTGTTTGGCTGGAGCCGGCAGGCAACTGCGGCCACTACGTCGACAGGTGGCAAGCACGCCAAAACGCTCGCACCCCTCGGTGCCACGCCAAAACCTCTAGTGTCCGTCATCACTCCCGACGTGCCCGATCTCGCTTTCGAGATGGACGGCGCCGTCAAAGTATTTCGTCTGAAAGCCGAACCTCTGAAACGCAAGATTGCTCCCTTCAAAACCATCGACGCGTGGGGCTACAACGGCAGTTGCCCCGGCCCTACCATCCAGATCCATCAGGGTGACCGCGTCCGCATCATCGTCGAAAACGCGCTGCCAGAAAGCACCTCCATGCACTGGCACGGCCTGGAAGTTCCTATCGACCAGGACGGCGTCCCGTGGATCAGCCAGAGACCCATTCCTCCCGGCGGTTCCTTCACTTACGAATTCACCATTCATCAGGAAGGCACTTTTTTCTATCACGCGCACAGCGCCATGCAGGAAATGATTGGCCTGATCGGCACGATCATCGTTCACCCGCAAACGCCCTACGCCCCGCATGCCGATCACGATTTCGTCATCGTGCTGCAGGAATGGGCCGTGCTGCCGAACAACTCCGTTCCCAACACCGCCTCGATGGAATTCAACTGGCTCACCTTCAATGGCCTTTCCGCGCCAGCGACGACGCCGCTGATCGTTCGTCAGGGGAACCGCGTCCGTTTGCGGCTCATCAATCTCGGCATGGATCACCACCCAATTCACCTGCACGGAAATCAGTTTGTCATCACTGGCACGGAAGGAGGCCGCGCGCCGGAATCCACCTGGTATCGCACCAACACGGTGCTCGTTGGCGTGGCGCAGGCCAAAGTCGTCGAGTTCGATGCCAAATATCCCGGCGCATGGATGATTCACTGCCACCTGCCGCACCACATGATGAACAGCATGATGGACCTGCTGCGCGACCGCCAGATTTCCACTGCGGAGCTGACCGCCCCGCAAGCGATGCAGCAGATGATGGCGCTCTCTCAGTCCATCGGCGTGCCTCACGTGCCTTCGTCTCCTGTGGCCGCCAATGCCAACTCTGTTCCGGGCTTTCCGCAAGACGCGTTCATGGAAATGGGCATGGACGAAGCCGTCGATAAGCCGGAAACCTCCGGCCTGCCGAAAAACTGGTCCGCGGGAATGATGGGCATGATGACCATGGTCCGCGTCCTTCCCGACAAGGAGTACGACGAAATCCAATCCCGCATTCGCGATCGCACGACGCAGCCGCAGCCCCACAGCCTTGGCAGCTAGTCGTGACACGCCGTCCGTTTTTGTGCGGCGGCTAACCGCCGCTTGGCAACTTCGGCCAATCACCAAAATGAACGAAGAGCGCGAATCACAAAATAAGAGGAACCGCAATGCGAATGAAATCAAAGCTTCTCGCGACCCTAGGAATTGCGTTTCTAGCAACGCTGCTTCCCTGCGCGGCGCAAAATCCGCAAACCATGCCCGGTATGCAACACGAACATGACGCCATGGCCCCCGCGCAACCCGGCTATCCACGCATGGGCCGCGCCCAGGAGCATCCGCCTTCTCCACTCTTCACGCAGGAAGAAGCGCAGCGCTTGGCGGCCGCGTCCAATCCAACTCTTCGCCAAGCGGAAGCCGAAATCCGTGCCGCCAAAGCTCGCCAGCAGCAATCCGCGCTCTACCCCAATCCCAGCATCGGCTACACCGGCGATGAGATTCGCGGCGGCTCCATCAACGGCGGCAAGCAAGGCTTCTTCGCCCAGCAAACCATTGTGACTGGCGGAAAGCTTTCCAAAGCCCGCGAGGTCTTTGCCAAGGAAAGCAATCTCGCCGAAACGGAAGCCGAAGAGCAAAAACTGCGCGTCGAAACCGCCGTGAAGACTGCCTACACGCGCGTCCTTGCCGCTCAGGAACTGCTAGACACCCGCCGCGACCTCGCCAACATCGAGCAGCAACTCGCCGAAACGCAACGTCGGCTCTTGAACAGCGGTCAGGCTGACGAAACCGAGGTGCTCACCGCCGAGCTTCAAGCGCAACGCCTGCGCCTCGCCGCGCGCATCCAGGAAAATAGTCTGCGCGAAGAGTGGCGCTCCCTCGCCGCCACCCTCGGCCGCCCCGATCTTCCGCTGGCCACCGTCGCCGGCGATCTGGAGCACAACTGGCCCGAGCTGAACGAAGAACAAATCGCCGAACACATCGCCACGCAGAGTCCTGCCGCGCACCTTGCCGACACTGCGGCGGCGCGCGCCGAAGCCGCCATCATCAGCGCCCGGCGCGCTTCCATCCCCGATCTGCAGCTACGCGGCGGCTTGGTGTACAACAACGAGTGGCTCGCCAGCGTTCCCCACGCCATCGGCTGGGAAGGCCTCGCCGAAGTTTCCGTGCAGTTGCCAATCTTCAATCGCAATCAGGGCAACGTCGCCGCTGCCGCGGCGGATCTGGACCGCGCCAAGCTCGAAAAGGAACGCATCGCCCTCACGCTGCGTGAACGCGCCGCAACCGTTGTCGACCAGTACGCCAGCGCAAAGCTTATGGCCATCGAATATCGCGAAGACATTCTGCCTCGCGCCAGAAAAGCCTACACGCTTATGTTTGAAAAACACGCGCAGATGCTCGCCTCGCGTCCCCGCGTGCTCGAGTCCCAGCGTCAACTCTACGAATTGCAAGCCGAATATATCGTCGCCCTCGAGAGTGTCTGGACCAACGGCATCGCCCTCGAAGGCTTTCTGCTCACTGACGGCCTCGAAGCTCCCGCACGTCCCACCGAAGTCGATCGCCCCATTCGCGAAATCAACGTCCCCATGCCCGACCGCACCCTCTCTCCCATGGACACCATGCCCCGCCCCTGAGCCGCCCTTGGGGCCTATACCTCTTCCACCCGCGGCTTAACTTACGGCACGCGTATCATCGCGCCGGCGGGCGCAGTGAGGGATCTGCTCTCTCTATTTCTTCACGGTGCGACTTGCACAGGACGCCCTTTCCCTCCTGTCCGTTCGGACATATCCAGTTCCGCACAATAGTACTCTGGTAGCGTTGACCCCCTGAAAGCTCGCTCGTTACTGTCGACAATGGCGAGGGGTGTATCTAGAGAAGGGCGTGCCCATGAGCAAAGCAGGCAGCGCGCTTCTGTATCGATTCGCCTCTTGTGCATTGAGGTCGCAATCCAACCTCGGGCCCTGTGATTTCCTCAAGACGTAACTACTGAGGGGTGGCGCCACTTCATGGCGACGACGGTACGAGCGGGACGTTACGAAATTCTCGGCGAACTTGGCCGCGGCGCCATGGGTGTCGTCTATAAAGCCACGGATCCGGTAATTGGCCGGCCCGTCGCCGTCAAAACCATTCGCCTCAGCGAAGAAGGCACCGGCCTCTCGCGCCCCGAACTCCTGGCTCGCTTCCAGACCGAGGCGCGCGCCGCCGGCCTGCTCACACATCCCAACATCGTGGTGGTCTACGACGCAGGCGAAGAAAACGGCTTGTACTACATCACCATGGAGCTGGTCGAAGGCAAGAGCCTGCAAGCGCTGCTCGACTCCGGCCACCACTTCCCCACTTCCCGCGTCTTGCGCATCATGGAGCAAACCTGCAGCGCACTGCAGTTCGCCCACGAGCGCAGCATCGTGCACCGCGACATCAAGCCCGCCAACTTGATGCTCACCGCTGATGACACCGTGAAAGTCACCGACTTCGGCACCGCCAAAATTCTGCAGTTCGGCACCGCGCAGCAAACCACGCACGTAATGGGCACGCCCAGCTATATGTCGCCGGAACAGGTGAAGGGTCGTCCCGTCGACGGCCGCAGCGATATTTTCTCTCTCGGCGTGATGCTCTACGAAATGCTCACGGGTGAAAAACCGTTCCCCGGCCAGAGCATCACCACGGTCATCTACAAAATTGTGAACGAGGATCCCGTCCCGCCTCGCCAACTGAATCCATCGATCCACCCCGGCCTGAACAGCATCGCCATGCGTGCGCTGGCCAAGGAGCCAGAGGTCCGCTACCAGACTTGCCGCGAGATGATCGAAGACTTGCGCAACTATCGCGGACTGGGCGGCACTGAACAGAATCCGGACGCCACGATGATTTCCCCGCGCGCTGGTTCCCCGATGGCTCTTGCCTCCGCGAGCCCCGGCTTGCGAGGACTTCACGGTGATCCCTCATCTTCTCCCGCGCTGCGCTCGCTGCAATCGCATGGCGGCAACCCGTCGCAAACGCCAGTAATTCGGCGCACCGGAGCCATCCAGACTTTCGAGGAACCAAAAAAGAGCGGTCCGTTTGGCACCATCTTCGCCGCATTGCTGTTGCTCAGCGTGATAGTCTACGGCGGTTACAAGCTTCGGCCCGAATTCCAGGCCACTCGCGAGCGCAACAAAACCTACGAAGCTTTGAAATCCGAGCAACCCGAGCAACCGGCCGCTCCCACAGCAATCCAACCCTCGACGATCTCAATTCCCGTCACTGAACAGCCCGCGGCCACGGACGCGACTTCGCCTGCTCCAGCCGTCGCTGCGGCCAGCAGTCCGACGATGCCTCCGGACAATACTCCCACGAGCGCCTCCGCGCAGCCTCCCGCCGCTTCTGCTCCGGAGAAAAAACCGGAGATCCCAGCAACCACCGTGCCTGCGGCGAACAAAGTCCCATCTCTTTCGGCTGCGGCCACCGAATACAAAGGACGCTTCGAAGAAGCCGTGGCGGAAAAAGGCTTCGGTACCCGCGTCAAAATTTCCGGCACAGGCAACTCTCTTACGATTTCAGGTAAGCTTCGCCCCGTCGAACACGCGGCCCTGCTTCGTTTAATACGCAATGCCCCGGCTTCCGTTCGTGTCGTAGACGACATTCAATACGAAGATGCGCCAGTTTCCGCCGCAATCTCGACGCCGGCGCAGGCGCAGGCGCAACCGGCCGTCCAAAGCGCCCCCCGCCCCGCCACCTCCAGCGTCAACAGCGCTGTCAACGTGGTCACCGACGCACCGGGCGCCATGGTTACTATCTTCGGACCCGCCGGACGGGCCATTTCCAGTTGCCAAGCGCCGTGCACCTTCAACGACCTGGTCCCCGCACGCTACAGTCTGCAGGTGCAGAAGGACGGGTATCTGCCAGTGCAGACAGCAGTCGAATTGAAGCAGCATGAGTCCTTGGATCAGAGAATTCATCTGGACGCTTTGGCCAAGGGCCTGTACGTCAGCAGTCGCCCCGCGGGCGCTGAAGTCTATATCAACGGCGCGAAACAGTCCGGGCAAACCCCTACGACGCTTCCTCTTGCATCCGGCCAGTACGATCTTGTGCTACGGATGCCGGGCTATGAAGCGTACGCCGGGCACGTCCAGGTAAAGGACAACATTCAAACTACGCTGGACGTGGAGTTGAAAGAAAAGACACAGGTTCACGTCGCCTGGGCCCAGGTTGACTCTACCCCCAGCGGCGCCGAGATCTTCGTAGACGGCGCTCCGGCCAACCAAAGCACACCTGCGCGCGTGCAAATTCGCACGGGCTCGCACATTATCGCTATCCGCCTAGCGGGGTATCAGGTCGCCAAGCGCGGAGTTCAAGCCAGCGAAGGCGGAACGGTGAACGTCACCGAAGTGCTGAAACAACTGAAGTAGTAAACTGGCGAACAAAAATCGAAACGCTGGCAACTCCTGCCGTTCCAATCAGTCAACAGTTGTAGCAAAAAGTTACACTACTACCCTATCCGTACTATAGCTTTCCCTCCCCATCCTCTCAAAAATGATAGTGGGGGTAACTTCTCCCGTGGTCAGTGGTCTCTCTATTCGAGCGCTCTGAACCCTTGCCGAGCAAACAAGCGTTTTGCTGCATTCGGCTTTTTGAGTTTTGCACTTTGGGACGGTCTCTTGGTCAATCGAGCCACAGTTCTCGCCGACGAACAAGCGGATAAGCCGCAGTCGCACCGGGCTGCCCCGTTTGTGAAGGTTGTCACGCGCCCGGAGCGGGTCACCAACGATCCGCGTCTGGCCGACGCGACACAGGCTTTGCGCGCCCTCCATTTGCTGTTGCGTTCCCGCAGACTTTACGAGAGCTCGCACCCGCAAGTCCAGGATCATCTGGACGCCGCTTACGATTCCCTGAAGCGCGTTGCCAGCGCATTCGGCGGCCTGGAGGTTCGGATCGAGCGCGGCGGAGTAGTGGTTCCCACCATCACCGAGGGGCATATTCCCGACGCGCATGGCGAATTCCACGCGCTTGCCAATGATCTTCAGCGCGCCGGAGTGCAAACCGTTTTCTTCGCGGAAAAGTTTCATGTGGGCGAATTGGACACCTTCTCGCAACTCCTGAAAGATACCTTGTTAAAATCGGATGAGCCGGCAAAACGCACGGGACGGACTTGGTGGCCGGAGCAACTCCGGGAGCAACGGGTGGAAGGGATTCAGGTAAATACGTTGACGGATCGTAAAGTCGATACCGTCCTGGCCAGCCTGATCGCGGCGCTAGTTGCCTACGGCGGAAACGCACCCCAGGAAAACGGCGATACCCCTATCCTCGCGCCACAGTCCGAGGAACTCGCAGACTCCCTCCGCCTGATCGGGCACCTTACGCCGCCAATGGAAGCGGCTCGCGGGCTCTCTGCCGAAGACGCCGCGCACGCCATTCACTCGTCCATGGAACGCGCCAGCCGCAACACCGTTCGCCTGCTGCTGGGCTCCATGACCCACTACACGCCGCAGGAAGGCGAATTCCCACAAGCCTATCTGCTGCGGCTATCGCAAAGTTTGATTCTGGAGTTTCTGGCTTCCGAATTTGCCGCGGGCATGCTCTCTGCCATAGCCATTCGCCCCGCGCTGCAGAAGTTTGCCGACGTGCTGGTTGCGGCCGGCGGCTATCACGGGCCGCACGCCTCGCAGCATTTTTCTTCACTAGCCGCCACCTGGGCCAGCGACGCCTTCCGCGAACAACTTCTGGAGCGCTTCTGGCTGGAGCTTCCGCAACGCGAAAAGTCGGCGGTCATGCGCGGCCAGGAAATCTGGTGCGTGCCCATCGCCGCCATTCGCCAGACGCTTCGGCAACTTGTCGTTGCCGGCGTGGATGCGCCGCGTCGCGAAGCTCGCACGATTCTGCTCAATTATGCCCGCAGGATTGAGCACCCGGATTCCTCGGCGCGCCGCATCGTAGCCGCCGGGCTTGGCGAGCTCACTCCGGTTTTGGAATCCCTTTGGCCCAATCAGCTTCCTGAGGAGTTGAGCCGCGGCACCATGAGTGCCCTGGCAAAAGAGACCGTACCGGAAACCAGTGCGCTGCTCGCGTCGTTCCTGGAAACCCTGGGCCGCATTGCTTCGACTCGTGGCGATTTTGCCGGCTTTGAAAATATTCTGCTGAGTCTCGAGCGCGTGCCTCGCGACGCCGAGCACGAACACATGACCGCACTCGGCCATCGTCTGGTGGCTAATGATCGCTGGATGCTCCTGGTGGACGCTGCCCTCGCGAATCGCGCCCTCGATCAGGCTCTTCCGCGCCTTCTGCAGCGCGATCCGGAGCGCCTGCTCGACCGCCTCACTCTTCTTCTGACCGACCAGCGCGGCCCCGAAATGATTCCGCCGATGGCCCGATTGCTTCGCGCCATCGGCGTCCCTGCCCTAACGCTACTCGAAACGCGTCTGTTCGAGGCGCGCCGCCAGCGTGTCAGCGCCGCAATCAAACTGCTCGCCGCCGCCGATCCTGATCGCCTGCTCCGCGGACTCACGCGCGCAATGGCCAGTTGGGAATGGAATCTGCAGGACCTCGCCGTCAGCGAACTGGCGCGTCCGGCAAACGCCGCGTCCGCGCAAAGCACCGCGTTTGTGTTCTCCGCGATTCTCTCCGACGCGCATCCGCTGGTCGTGCCCATGATGATCGACCAAATAGGCATCGGCCAGGAAACCACTGCCGTGCCCATGCTCATGGAAATCGCTGCGGGTGAACACGAAACGCTTCGCGACCAGTTTGTCCGCATCAAAGCCATCGAAGCCCTCGGCCGCATGCGCGCCTATGAAGCCGTCGAACTTCTTCGCCAACTCGCGGCAAAACGCGAAGGCCTCACGTTCGTCGAGCCCGCCGGCCTGCGCGCTTCCGCCGAAGATGCTTTGGCCATGATGGAAGAAAGTCCCGCCTCCGCAAGAGCGCGCGCCGCTTTTGAACCCGCTGCCGCACCGCTGGGAAATTTTGTTGTGCCGCGGCGCTATGCCCGCATCCCGCTGGAGTCGCCGCTGCGCGCACAGATTGCTTCTCCGCAAATGTCCATGGCTCGCGTGAAGACCATCAGCTTGGGCGGCGCTTACCTGGAATCCGCGCAGCGCCTCTGCGTTGGCGATTCCATCCAGCTCGAGGTCCGCAGCGGCCTCAAGAAAATCCATTTCACCGCAGTCGTCCGCAACCTCGGCCCCGACGGCAACGGCGTCGAATTCGTCCACATGAAAGACGAAGATCGCGAGCGCCTCCGCCGCCTAGTCCGCAAGCACCTCTAGGCTTCCTCAAGGGCGTCTTCCCCCCGGCTGGGGAGACCGCATCAATATTTCCGGAATTTACAACTACACCGCTACTGGCGGCCCACTCCTTGACGAGCAGGGGCGAGTGGTCGGAATTCTGGGCGGCGCTCTTCCGGCGTCCCTCATCAATAGCGTGGGAAGCGATATAAGTACTGATATCTCTGAAGCCGCCTATTACTCCACCGGGGGCACTTCGGTTGCCGCGAGCCTACTCCCTCAATCCGTTGGCTCCGCGCCTACATCCCTCAAGGATTTATGGGCAAAAGGCGAGATGATGCCGGTGGTCACGGACACACGCTATGTTCTTTTCGGCATGCTGATCCAAGGTGCCAAAGACGGCTCAAAAAAGAGAGCACCTGTGCCCGGAGAACGCGAACTAAAGGTCGCCTTTCGAAAAGGCGATACGTCGGCAAACGCCATCATTCATTTCAATGCTCCCGAGAACGTGAAATCGAGGTCGGTCATTAAGCTCTACGATGTCGACAACCATTCCGTGGGCACGGGCAAAGTTGAAAAGCTCAATCTCTCTCGTGGGGAATCTCTCGAAAGAAGCTGGCAGTTGCCGCTTTCTACGCTTACGCCAGGCATCTATCGCGTCGATATCTTGATCGGAGACTCCGTCGCATGGCGTCAGTATTTCAAGCTAACAGACTGACCACCTCCGGGTCCGCAGCACACCTTCATTTCTCGTCCCTGCATGGGCTTGACCCGAAGATTCCCGCCCCTCGACGACAGTCTTGGAGCAGCGCTAATCGCGTGGCAATCCGGATATCGGCCGCCAGTCCGATCCGATCCACTTCGTTCGCCTTCCCTTCAGGGTCTCAAAACGGCATAGATTCGCGCCATTACCGCTTGGGCACTTCATCCCTCACAATCGCGTAGCCCCTTGCCGCCACTCGGTTAAAGTTGCAAAGTCCGTTTCATTGCGGTCTAACAAGCCGCACCAATCGAAGGCCTTCTCACGGGGGACACCTCCGCTAGGGGTAGCGGCACCGGCTGAGTTCACAAGGAGGAAGGGTATGCCACGCAGACATTCGTGGTTTGCGTTTGCGGTTCTTTGCGGGGTCGTTGTGTTTGGGCTGTTCGGGGTGGCCGCGTCTTTCGCTCAAGTTAATACCGCTACGCTTACCGGAGTCGTTAGCGATCCGCAAGGATTGGCTGTCAGCGGCGCAAAAGTCACCGTTTCCAGCGAGAAGACTGGAGCGGAACGTACCGCTACCGCCGATGAAGTCGGCCGCTACCGCATCGTCGGCCTGACTCCCGGCGAGTACAAAGTCCGAGTGGAAGGCCCCTCCACGTTTGCCCCTTACGAGAACTCTGCGGTCCAGGTAACGGTAGGCGCGGAAGCCATTCTCAACGTCACCCTCACGATCGGCACGCAGCAGCAGATCGTCACCGTCACTACCGAAACTGCCCCTATTGAGACCACCCGCAGTGAAAGCGCGCAGACCGTGGAGCAGCGCCAGATCAACAACCTCCCCATCAACGGCCGCAACTACATCAATTTCACTTTGCTCAATTCGCAAACCACTCGCGACGTCGCTCCCACCATTGGTCCGGCGCCCAACAGTGGCTTGAACATCAGCGGCGCGCGCGCCCGCTCCAACATGGTTAGCGTGGATGGCGCTGACTTCGGCGATAACTCCGTAGACGGGGTGCGCACCACGCTGTCGCAAGAGGGCGTGCAGGAATTCCAGATGATTCTCAGCAACTACAACGCGGAATATGGCCGGGCCACCGGCGGCGTGGTCAACATCGTCACCAAGGGCGGCACTAACGAATTCCACGGCAACGTCTTCGGTTTCCTCCGCAACAGCGCCTTCCAGGCCCGCAACCCCTTCTCGGGTGAAGTGAACGCCGCCGGCGAGCTCGTTCCCGTCAAGCAGGCTTACACGCGTGCTCAAACAGGCTTGACCCTCGGCGGACCCATTCAGAAGGACAAAACGTTCTACTTTTTCTCTTACGAGTACACGCAACGCGAAGAGACCGGCTTCTCTAGCATTGGGCAGGACAATTTCGGTCTGCAAACTGTCCAGGTGCCGACCAGCCCGACCACCGTGCTTCCCGTGCAACTGACGCAAGCTCAAGCCGCCGCGTTCACAACTCTTTTGCCGATCAACGCGACGCTCGCTTCGCAATACGCCATCTTGATGGGCTCAGCTTCCAGCGTGGCCCTGAATCGCCTGGACTATGGCGCGGTGGCACCCGCTCTCACCAGTGGACTCGTGAACCCCGGCCCTGGCGCGCAATTTCCCATTCCCCTCGCCTGCCCCATCCTTCCTGCCGGCGCGCAGATCGGCACGGTGAATTGCGCCAACGTTCCGGTGAATCCGCTCGACCCCAACTATTCCTTTGGTGTGGCGGGGCTGCCCTCGTCTTTTGTGGGGCTGAATTCGATCCGCGGCAACTTCCCCACTTCGGAGAAAACCAGCTTATGGTCCGCGCGTCTTGATCACGTCTGGAACCCCAAGAACAATTCGTTCCTGCGCGTGGGCGTAGCTCCTTCTTACACCACCGGGATTCAGACTACCGCGCAGAACCAGGTCTTCGGGCAAAACGCGGGGTCGCGCGTGGGCGTGAACTGGCTGCACGATGTCAACGCAACATTCCAGCACACCACCATCGCCAGCGACACAATCTTCAATGAATTCCGTTTCCAATTCGCTCGCCGCAGCAACTATTTCGGCTTCTCTAATCTTCCCGGCGGCTCGGAGCTGGGCGTCAATATTCCCGGCTACGCGTACTTCGGCCGCGAGCCTTACTCCACAGTCAACCGCGTGGAGAAGCGCTTCCAGTTCACGGACAACGTCACCTGGACGAAAGGTCGCCACACCTTCAAATTCGGCGCCGATGCCAACATCATCTTGCTGCGCCCCTCCGGTGGACAGCAGATCTTCGAATTGGACTTCGGCGGCGTTGCCAACTTCGGCCCGCTCCCCGCTTCCTCTTTCGGCTTGCCTGATTGCATCAGCCTTACCACCGGTCCTCACAATGGCGCGTGTTCCAATGGCGAACTCGTGGTTCCCGGCGCCACTCCGTTGCAAGCTTACGGGCTCGGCGTTCCCACCACCTACATCCAGGGTATCGGCACTTCCAACACTCCTTTCGACAACATTCCCTTCGGCTTCTTCGCACAGGACTCCTGGAAGATCACTCCGAAACTTACGCTCAACTATGGCGTGCGCTACGACGTGGAAATCACCCCGCTATTCGCTCCGGCCACGTCCGTGAACGCGGCTGCGGAAAAGGCGCTTGGCGTCACAGAAGGCATTCCCCGCGATTACAAGAATGTCGCTCCGCGTATCGGCCTCGCTTGGGATCCGCGCGGCAACGGTAAGACCGTGGTACGTGCCAGCTATGGCCTCTTTTACGATCATCCGCTGCTGGCCATTGCCTTTGACTCGGTGACTGCCGATGGCGGCCGCTCCGTTCAACTACTCTCTCCCGGCGGCTTGGCTTCGGCTTGTGGCTTGATCCCCTCGGCTGTCGCACCGGCGGGCTACCCCACTTGCGGCGGCAGTCTCGATATTCCGACCAATCTCAACGGTTCAACAATTTTCCAGGGCGCTCTGAATGGCCTGCCAAGCATGTTCTATTTGCCAAACCAGCAGCGCTTTGATCCGTTGCAGTCCGGCTCGCTGTTCGCCAATCAGAACTTTCTGCCGTCTCCGCTGAATGGCACCACGGGGAATCCGGGCTTCCCACTTCCGATTCTTCCGTTCACTTTGCCGATCCAGAGCAATTTCCAGTACGGCTACGCGCAGCAGGTGAACCTCACCGTGGAACATGTCATCGCGGGCAATTGGACGTTCAGCGTCGGCTATCAGGGCACGCGCGGCTTGCATCTCTACCGCCCCGTCGACGTCAACTCCACCGATCCCGTTTTGCTGACCACCAATTTGCAGAAAGCCGACGCCACCGGCTTGAACTTTGGCAGCCCGCTCACCGTCGCTGTTCCTTCCACTCCGAACGGCGCGTGTGCCGGCGGCATCCCGGTCTTTAACGTAACCACGGCCTCCGGCCAACCTGGCGGCAGCATTGCGTTCGCCACGCCCACGGGACAGCCTCTAGCTCCCGGCGTATTGGGCTTGGGCTACACCGGGCAAAACTGCTCCGGCGCTCCAGTCGGCTTGGTCGGCACTCCCGCATTCTTTAACTACTTCCGCCCGTCCGGTCCGAATCCATCATTTGCGGGCCTTGTTCCCGGTGGCTACGCCACGCAAGTGGCTCTCGCTTCCGCAGCGGGATTTCCCACCGGCTTTGGCGTGCCCGTTCCGTTCAACAGCGTCGACGCGCAGGAATCAACGGGCAGTTCCTGGTACAACGCTCTAACCGTCAATGTCTCCAAACACTTTTCCAACCACTTTGAATTGCTTTCCAGTTACACCTGGTCGCATTCCATCGACGACGCCACCGACCTGCAATCCACGCTCGAGCCGCAGGATTCTCGCTTCCCGTTTCTCGAGCGTGCCAACTCGGTGAACGATCAGCGCCATCGCTGGGTCACCAGTGGCGTCTTCCAGACTTCTCCGCACACGCATGGCGAAGGATTCATGCACGCTTTCCTGAGCAACTTCACGGTCGCTCCGCTGATCGAGTTGTCTTCGGGCCGGCCCTTCAATGTGATCACCGGGTCCGACACGCGGCTTGATCTGGGCGCTTCCCAGGATCGGCCGGCGGCAGGCGGGGCCACCACTTCGCCGTACATTCACGGCGCCGCGTTCAGCGTCGCGCAATCCTGTTTCGCGGATAATGGCAGTCCATTCACTGTTCCGGGTATTACGCCTCCCGCTGGATGCATTGGCAACCTGGGACGTGACAAATTCGTTATGCCATTTTTCTTCCAGTTCGACCTGCGCGTCTCCAAAGCCATCAACTTCGGCGAACGCTTCCGCCTCGACCTGATCGCGGATGCTTTCAACCTTACCAATCACACCAACATTGCCGCAGTGAACCAACTGTGCGATCCCTCTTCGGGCGCCACGTGCCTGGCCGGGCAGCCTACAGCAGCTTACGATGCCAGACAGTTCCAGTTCGCTCTGAAGTTCAACTGGTAAGTCCATCGTGTCAACCAAAGGCCCCGTTGCCATTTCGGGGCTCCCCCTGCGCTAGCATCCAACATGAACCGCAGCCGCAACAGCAGTTCGGGCAACACACTTTCTTCATTGGGGATAGGGATCGCGACAGACAGGCGTAATCCAGTGGCCATATGGGACTATTCATCCGCGCAGAATAAGAAAATCAAACATACGGCCATTCCTACATCGCAGCAAGGCTGCAATTCCACCGGGTCATACGATGTCCGTGGAATTGCGGCCATACTCTCCTTGCCGCTCGCCACTTGCCTTTCTCTTCTGCGACAATTGTTGCCACCACCATGGCCGCGCACGACGACATCCACAAAGCCGCGCAACTGCTCCGCTCCGGCGAGCTCGTGGTCTTCCCCACCGAAACCGTCTACGGACTTGGCGCCAATGCCCTCGATCCCGCCGCTGTTCGCAAGATCTACGCCCTCAAAGGCCGGCCTGCGACCAGCCCGTTGATTGTGCACGTTTCCAGCATCGAGCAGGCCCGCGAACTCGCCTCTGAATGGCCCGAAGACGCGGAGCGCCTGGCCCGCGAATTCTGGCCCGGCCCCCTCACCATCGTCATCGCGAAAAAGCCCGTGGTTCCCGACGAGGTCACGGCCGGGCTACCCACCGTGGGCTTGCGCGTGCCGCGACACCCCGTGGCGTTGGTTCTTCTGCGCGAAGCCGGTGTCCCGATTGCCGCGCCAAGTGCGAATCGCTTCACACAACTTTCTCCCACCACGGCACAGCATGTCCGCGAAGCCTTCGGCGATGACACGCCTTTTCTGCTCGATGGCGGTCCCTGTGAAGTTGGACTGGAATCCACGGTCATCGCGGTGACCAAGGACGGTCTGGAAGTCCTTCGCCCCGGCATGGCGTTTGTCGACGTTGCCGCACCAGCCGGAAGCACGCCAGCAACAGTGCCGGCGGAACAAAACGTCGCGCACCGTTCTCCGGGGCAGCACAACAAGCACTACAGTCCCCGCACGCGTGTGCTGCTGGTCAACCGAGGCCACTTGCCGCAACAGGGCCGTGGCGCCTACCTCTGGTTTGCCTACAACGCCAAAGCAGCCTGGAAGCTGCGCATGCCGGAACAACCTGAGACCTACGCCGCAAAGCTATACAGCGTTTTGCATGACTTGGATCGCGAGGGATACGACTGGATCGCAGTGGAACTGCCGCCGCACGTTCCGGAATGGGCTGCGATCCGCGATCGTCTCACGCGCGCCGCGTACTAAAGGGCATAGGACGGCCATACGGGGCAGGACGCGTAGTTGTGAGTCCTGGGAGCGCCGAATGGCACAGTTTCGAGATATGCATCCCACAGACCTAATCGTTAGGAGATCCCAATGTCAGATTCGCCCAAACTCCGTGTTGTGCTCTGGTTCGCCCTGCTGCTTGCCGCGATTGTCCTCGCTTTTGGCGTGGTCGGCCACGCCGGGCCGCAAGCCGACTCGAGCGCCGCAGACAAAACATTTACGGTGGAATGCTACTACCGGGCAAAGTGGGGCTACGCCAACGAATTCCTCACGCTGTTCAAGAAAAATCATTATCCCCTGCTGGAGAAAGAGATGGAGATGGGCCGCATCCTGAAGGTGACAGCTGCTACGCCCATTTATCACATGCCGGAAGATGGCCGCTGGGACTATCGCGTGACCATCGTGTACAAGAACGCTTCCATTGCTCACGACAATTTCGACTCCGCGCCAATTCTGAAGCAGATGTTTCCCGACCAGGAAAGCTACAAGAAGGAAGAGCAACGGCGCTTCGAGATCCTGGAAGCACACTGGGATCTCCCGGTTAAAGACATCGATCTCAACGTAAAGTAACGCTCACAAGTTATCCAGAAAAAATTGCGTTACGCGTTGCATCAGCACCCGTCGAGCCGGCGCGTCGGTAACTCCATGGCCGCGCCCCGGGAACGCCATTACCTCGACATATTTACCGCTTTCGATCAACTCGTTGATCAGCGCCAGCGTGTTGGAGTAGTGCACGTTATCGTCTCCGGTGCCGTGCGCGATCAGCAGTTTCCCCTGAAGCTTGCCGGCGTTTTCGATCGGCGACGATTCCGTGTAGCTGTGCTCGCGCTGCGGTATCAGTCCAAGGTAACGCTCCGTGTAAATCGTGTCGTAGTAGCGCCAGTTCGCCACCGGCCCTCCGGCAAACCCGGCCTTGAACACGCCCGGCATATCAAACATCGCGTGCAGTGTCATGTGGCCGCCGTAGCTCCAGCCCCACATGCCGATTCGCGTGCCATCAACATAGGGTTGACCCTTCAGCCATTCGACGCCATCACGCTGATCGGAAAGTTCCTGCGCGCCCAGACGGTAATGAATGGGCTCTTCAAACAAGTGTCCGCGCCCCGCGGAACCGCGATTATCCAGCGCAAAAATAATGTAGCCCTTCTGAGCCATCATCTGGTGCCATAGAAAATTGTTGCCACCCCACGAATTCATCACCACCTGTGCATGCGGTCCGCCGTACGTGTACACGAGCACCGGGTATTTCCGCGTGGAGTCGAAATTGGGCGGCTTGATCATGAAGCAATTAAGCGCGATGCCATCGTGGGACTTGATGGTCAGAAATTCGACGGGTGAAAGATGGTATTTCGCCAATTCGGGTACGTTGTTTTCGTCCAGCGTGGCCACCTTGCTGGCGTCGGACCGATACAAATCCTGTCGCGGCGGCGTTGCAGAATTGGAGTAGGTATCAATGAACGCAGCCGCGTTTGGCGCAAAGTTGATCCCGTGGCTGCCGTCTTCTTTGGTCAGGCGAGTGAAGCCAGAACCATCGAGCGCAACCCGATAAAGATGCCGCTCCATAGGGGATTTCTCCGTAGAGCCGAAATAGACCACGCCCTTCGATTCGTCGAGGGCGTCAACGTGTGTCACTTCCCAATCGCCCTTGGTTAATTGCGCGACTTCCTTGCCACTCAGGTCGTAGAGATAGAGATGGCGGTAGCCGCTGCGCTCGCTGGACCATACAAAAAGGTTTGAACCCTTCAAGAAGTGCAGATCATCGCTGACGTTGATCCAATCCTGGTCTTTCTCTGTCAGCAACGTGGAGGATTTTCCGGTGGCGGTATCGGCCAGCAGAAGATCCAGAATGTTCTGCTCGCGATTCAACCGCTGAATGGCAAGGTGTTTGGAATCCGGCAGCCAATTGACGCGAGGGATGTAAATATCCGTGTTCGTGCCAAGGTCCATTGCGCGCGGTTCGCCGCCCGCAACAGCAGCGGCGAGGACGCGTATGGCAGGATTGTTGCCGCTGGGTACCGGATAGCGCTGCAGTTCCGCCTCGCCGGTGTAAGACTCGAAGTCCGTCAGGGAAAACTGCGAAACCTTGCTTTCATTCATTTCCAAATAAGCGATCACCGAAGAATCTGGCGCCCACCAGTACGCCGTGCTGATATCGAGTTCCTCGGGATAGACCCAGTCGAGTTCGCCCTTGCGAATTTCCTCGGTGCCCGCGGTCGTCAACGCGCGCTCTTTGCCACCCGCCGTCGGAACGAGCCACAAATTGTGATCGCGAATGAAGCTGACATATTTGCCGTCGGGCGAAATCTTCGCGTCGGCAAGTTCTTGCTTCCCCGAAACGAGCACGTGGCCTTCCTGCGACTTCACATCAAACCAGGCAAGAGAAGTTGAACCCTCAAACAGAAGCGCCTCACCCGAAACCGACCATTGCACTTGTGACGGAGCGTGCCGGCCAAGTCCGGTGGCCTGCGATTGTTTGCCGGAAGGTGCGGGAAGCACGGATTCCAGCTTGTCGGCGGCAATCAGCAGCGAGCGCTGGCCCGTAGCAACATCCATGACGTAGAGCGCTGGCTTTGCCTCCTTACCGGTGCCCGCCGTCTCGAAGAAACTGAATTTCTTTCCGTCGAGGCTCCACGCGATGCCACGCGTCAAGCGTCCACTCAAGCTAGGCTGTCCGTAAATGCGATCAACGGTGAGTTGCCCGGCTTGCACGGCGGCGGGAGCGGCGGCTTGCTGGGCAACTGCGCCAGAAACCGCGACGAGCGCAAGCAGCGCAGCAACAAACATTTTGCGGCTGAGCGGACGGAAACGCATGGAGCCTCCTGAGAAGAAAGGAAAGTGTAACGTGAAAAAGGATTGCGCGAGAAATCAGCGACCGCGGGCGGCACAAAAGCCATCGCGTGATGGCATTAGCCTGGCGGCCAGCGGAACGTGCGGCCACCCAAAAGATGCAAGTGAAGATGGAGCACGGACTGGCCAGCTCCGCCGCCATTGTTGAAGACGGTGCGGTAACCGGGCAGAAGATAGCGCTCCGTAGCGAGTTTGGCGGCAATGAGCTGGAGCTTGCCCAGCACTGCTTGATCTTCCTCCGTGGCATCGTGGAGCGCGGCAAAGTGTTTTCGCGGACAGATCAAAATATGTGTGGGCGACTGCGGGTTGACATCTTCAAACGCGAATACCTCGTCATCCTCGTATACCATTTTCGCCGGAATCTTCTTGGCTCCGATGTTGCAAAACAGACAATTGGGGTCCATCACTTTACTCCTGAAGGTGCGGCTTCATCGAGCCGCACAACAAACGGCGTGAAGCCTTCCTTGCTGCGTAGCTGATCCGCATATTGCTGCGCGGCTTCTTCGCCGGAAATTTTGCCAACCCGCACGCGATAGAAACTGTTCTGGCCCGCCTCAAGCTGTTGAATGAAAATGGGCGAATAGGATGCACCCAGGCGCTCGCGCAGCCGCTCGGCGTTGGCGCGCTCGCGGAAGGCACCTACTTGAACCGTAAAGAAACCGGCGCTGACGTCAACATTCCCCAGCACTTCCAACCGCACCGGAACAACACCGGGGCCGATCGATTCGATTTCGCGAGCCGCGGCCTGCGAAAGATCGATGATGCGATTATCCACAAAGGGTCCGCGATCGGTGATGCGAACGGTGGTGGTTTTGCCGTTATTCAGATTAGTAACACGCACGACCGTTTCAAACGGTAAAGTACGGTGGGCCGCCGTGAGCTTATTCATATCGTAGATTTCGCCGTTAGAGGCGCGCCGGCCGTTGAACGGAAGTCCATACCAGGAAGCATTTCCCTCTTCGCTGTAGCCGACGGGTGCGGGCGCTGGGGGAGTTTTGGAATGCTTGCCGGGGCGAGCTGCTGCTCCCGCAGGCGGCGTGGCCGGATTGGTGGCACCGCCGGCACTCCCAGCGGGCGCCGCGGACGGCTGCGTATTGCTAGGGCGATGCGAAACGACAGGACGCTTCCCGCCGCAGCCGGCACTAAACAAAGCCACGGCGATCAAAACCGTTCGGGAAGCGAGCCGATCAAAGGTCACGGTTTGGGTTCTTGAGAGTTTTTCTGGACGCGTGCAGCAGCACGCGCTTCCAATTTCTTGGAGGCTTCGTTGAGTTTTTCGGAAGCCTCGCGAAGGAATTGCGCGGTGCGCTTTTCCGTTTCGGGCGCAACTTCTTCTTCCACGTATTTGCGGAGGCGGGCGAGTTCTTCATCGAGACGGCGGCCAAACTCTTCAAATTTGTCCATGGGCTCCTGCGCCGCATAACCAAGCGCGTTTCCGGTATTATAGGAACGCATCAAAGTGGCTGCAAGGAGGAGTGTTGGCCCTTCCCTATCACTGGCAGATGCGCATTGAGCGCTTGAAGAGAATGTTTGGCGGGATGTTTGGCGGCGGAGAGAAACGTCCCCAATTGTGTCCGGCTTGCGGCGCGCTGGTGGGAATCAACGCGACGCGCTGCCACGAGTGCGGAACGAACTTGCGGTTCGGCTTGGCGGCCTGGAGCAAAGGTCTTTCAGAATTTTTCGGCGGGCACGCGCCGGTAACCACCGCCATCCTGATCCTGAACGTAGTGATGTTCGGCTTGAGCCTGGTTGGCACGATAAAATCAGGTGAAGGCGGCGGGCTAAGCATTCTGTGGGGAATGGATGGCAGCACTTTGTACCGTTTGGGCGCTTCTTTCGGGCCGGCCATTTTTCTTGGTCACCAGTGGTATCGCCTGGTTACGGCCATGTTTCTCCACGGCGGACTTATCCACATTGGCTTCAACATGATGATCCTACTGGATCTGGGACCCATCGTCGAAGAAATCTACGGTTCGGCGCGTTATTTATTTCTGTACGTCGTTATGGGCGCCGCTGGCTTCCTCCTCAGCGCGTGGGCGGGCCACTTCTCTCTGGGAGCCAGCGGCGCGATCCTCGGATTGGTTGGACTATTGATCGCGGTCACAACCAAGCGCGGGGGCGTGCAGATGAAAGAGATGCGCTCGCGGCTGATCTCGTGGGTAGTTACGATTTTCGCGATTGGATTCTTGTTTCGCGGATTGCGAACGGACAATTGGGCGCATTTCGGCGGTCTGGCCGCGGGATTTTTGTTGGGGAAAGTACTGACGGATCGCGAGCCACTTCCCGGGCCTGAGCGGACGCGGGCGTACGCGATGGGCTGGGTGGCTGGAATTGTTCTGGTAGCCAGTTTCGTGATGATGTTCCTGCACTACGGCGACCGGGTCCCCCAATAAGAAAATGCGCTAGCCACGGGACGCATATATAGCTCAGACCTTTTAGGCCCGAGGCATTGCGAAATTAGGACGCGTGCAAGCGCCGCGCCACGACCACCGCATAGTGAAAGCCGGAAACCGTTACAAACACCGCGACCGTGTACGCCAGGTAGTGCGTCAGCAAAGCAATGCGCTCCTCCGGATACACCGCACCCAGCAAGGCAAAAAACACCAGCCCAACCTCAAAGAACGTAGCGGCTTTGCCAAGCAAACTTGGAGGAAACGGCCGGTAGCCCTGAATGATCAGAATCACTGCGGCGACAACCAGCAACAGCACGTCGCGGCTGAGCACCATGATGGTCAACCACCAGGCAATTTTCTTCTCCATTGCCAGCGCGAGGAAGGAAGAAGAGAGCAGGAGCTTGTCGGCGATGGGATCCAGATAAGCGCCGAGGGCAGATTGCTGATGGAATTTGCGCGCGACCAAGCCATCGATGAAATCGGTTCCGGCGACAAAGACCAGCACAATCAGCGCCCAGCGGTACTGTTCATACAGGACCAGAATCAGGAACAGTGGCAGGAAGCCGAGACGCAGAAATGTGATTTGGTTGGGTACCGTCCAGATGCGGGCTTTCATTGGAAGGAAAGGATAGCGCAGTTCAGGCAAATTGCGCGAGATAGTCGAACAGCGAGCGGCCGATTTTGCGCTGAAAGACGTCGGCCATCGAGGGAATTGACCCGGAGGGCTCGTCGAGCGAGACGCGCTCGACGCGGGTCATGGGGAAGAAGACCGTTGGGAGTCCGACGCGCTCGGCGTCGAGTTGGTTGATCTGACTGACGAAGTGATCAAAGGAGTTGAGGTCGATGCCGCGAACGGTGATCCCGCTGGGATTCAGCGAAAGCAGGATGCCCCAGATTTTTTCTTTGGGGGAATGCAGGCTAACGACAACGATGGAGTTCGGTTCCATGGGCAGCGGCTCTCGTGAGCCTTCTTCAGCTTACCGCAGGAGACGAGTGTACTGCTGGAATTTAGTGCCGCGGTTTCCGGCAACCTAACCAGCCGCTTCCGCGCTCGTCCGTTCCAGTCGAAGTTCGCGAAGATACAGAGACGGCGGCAGGCCCAGCGAAACGCCGACCAGCAAAATAGGTGTCACTTGGCAGCTCCTTTCTTGGCCCGCTCGTAGGCCTGGTCGAGCCACCAGATTGCGTCGCGAACATCCGCATCGCTGAACAATTCGAAAGAGAACCAGCCTTTGCCGGACATGCGTGTCCCAGTGTCGAGTCGCGGCTCTTTCTGCGCCTGTCGGAATAAGCCGGCGGGCATGGGATTGAATTTGAAAAGAACGGAAGAAGGAGTGAAAAGTCCACGAGAATAGGGCAAAGCGGCGAACACGGCTTTCCGCCGGTAAAGGAACCGAAAGCCAAACATGCGCTTGCACGTGACGGCTGGCCAGGATTCCACTTCCGCCTCGAGCATCGCGGACCAGTGCTGCATCTGTTCGGAGATGACTGGAAATTTTGGCCTCTCGCGAGTCGCTGGATTCCCCGTTGCAGATTTTCGCAGTTTCGTCATTGGCTTGGCTTTGCGTCAGATGGTCATGCGAGCCGGGCCACCTGCTCGAAGCAGTAGCTTTGCCTCGGTGAGGGATTGGACTTGTTCGAGTGTTGCATCGGGAGCCAATTCGCGAAGCAGCAGGCCCTCGGGAGTAACGTCGATGAAGGCCAGTTCGGTAACGATGTGGTCGACCACTTCCACGCCGGTCAGCGGCAACGTGCACTTCTTCACGATTTTTGGTTGATTGTCGCGCGTAGCGTGCTCCATCGCGATGAACACGCGCTTGGCGCCGGCCACCAGGTCCATGGCGCCACCCATGCCCTTCAGCATCTTGCCGGGAATGGCCCAGTTGGCCAGAGTTCCCTGTTCGTCGACCTGCAGCGCACCAAGCACTGTCAGATCGACGTGCCCGCCGCGAATCATGGCGAAGGATTCGGCCGACGAAAAATAACTGGTGCCAGGAAGTTCCGTGACGGTTTCCTTGCCGGCATTGATGAGGTCGGGATCGACATCAGACTCCAGCGGATAAGGTCCGACGCCGAGCATGCCGTTTTCTGACTGCAGGATCACATCCATGCCCTTGGGAACATAGTTGGCCACAAGCGTGGGCATGCCAATCCCGAGGTTCACGTAGAAGCCGTCGCGCAGTTCCTGCGCGATTCGCCGCGCGATCCGTTCCCGTTTTTGCTCGTCCGTCAGCGGCATTGGAAGTTCACAGTTAGCAGTTCTAATTTCACGGTCAAATCCAAGAAACCGGTCTAAAGATCGGCCACTACAACTTTCTCACTGTTCGCTTTTCGATGCGCTTCGTGTACTTCGTGCCCTGGAAAATGGCGTTTACGAAAATGCCGGGCGTGTGCACCTGGTCCGGGCCGAGTTCGCCCGGCTCGACGAGGTGCTCGACTTCCGCGACCACATAATCTGCAGCCGTGGCCATCATGGGATTGAAGTTACGCGCCGTCTTGCGATAAATCAAATTGCCCCAACGATCACCCTTCCACGCTTTGACGAACGCAAAATCGCCGCGCAGCGCGCGCTCCAAAACGTAGTTGCGGCCATCGAATTCCCGCGTTTCCTTCCCTTCCGCAACCATGGTGCCGTATCCCGTGGGCGTATAAAACGCGGGAATACCGCCGCCGCCCGCGCGCAGCCGTTCGGCCAGCGTTCCTTGCGGATTCAGCTCCACTTGTAGCTCTCCGCTCAAGACCAGTCGCTCAAAAAGCTTGTTTTCGCCAACGTAGCTCGAGATCATTTTTTTGACCTGGCGATTTTGCAGCAACAAGCCAATGCCGGAATCTTCCACGCCTGCATTGTTGCTGACGATAGTGAGGTCCTTCGTGCCCTTGCGCCGCACCGCTGCAATCAAATTTTCGGGAATCCCGCAAAGCCCGAACCCGCCCATCAGAATGGTCATACCATCGCACAAATTGGCGATAGCAGCGTCAGGCGATGCGATGCGCTTGTCCATTGGATCCTTGTAGCACAGGCTTCAGCCTGTGTCTTTCGTTTCCTTCAGAGCGATTCTTGGGTGTTACCGATATTCTATTTGACCACGGAAGACCGCACAGGCTGAAGCCAGAGCAAGCGAGAAAGGAGGCAGGAGATTGGAGCTGAGGCACTAGAGCGAGCGGAGAAGTTTGTAGAGTTCGTTGGCGGCGTCGAAGTCGGCTTCTAAATCGCGTGAGCCGAGGCGCTCCCGGATGTCATCGAGACGGCGAGCGAACAGATCGAGCGCAGCAGACAGCACTTCGCGATTCGTTAGCACAATATCGCGCCAAGTGGCGTAGGGGCTTCCCGCAAGGCGCAAGGAATCGCGAAGGCCCGGGCCGGCCAGGGTGATGGGCAAGCCATTTTCATCCAGACGATCGTACAGAAACGAGCCAAGAGCGACCGCAGCGAGCTGCGGCAGATGCGAAGCGAGCCCTACGGCGTAATCGTGCTGCTGCGCGCCGATCCAGAGCGGGTGTGCACCCATCTTTTCCAGGATTTTAACGAAGGCGCTGACGCGCGGATCGCGCTCGCGGTTGAGCGGGCCAGTGAGCGCGTACGATGCATTGCGGAAAAGGTCGGCGTCCGCGTGCGCGAAACCAGAGAGTTCACGGCCAGACATTGGATGACCGCCGAGAAAAAGCGGGCCACCTTGTTCGGGGAATAGCTCAGTAGCAGAAGTGGTGACGCGAAATTTCGTGCTGCAGGCGTCCGTGACGAGCGCGTGAGCAGGCGCGTGGCGGGCAATTTCGGGCAGCAAATCCAGCGTTGCGCCGATGGGCAGCGCGATGTAGATGAGGTCAGAGCCGCGCAGGGCGGTATCCAGTGATCCGGAGAATACTTCGTGGATCGCGCCGGATTTGCCGGCGTCCACCGCCACCTCGCGACGATCCCAACCGGCGACACGAATATCCGGCGTGTATTTGCGGAGCGCCTTGGCGAACGAACCGCCGATCAGGCCGGTGCCGAGGATGGTGGCGCGTTGGATGAGATGCGGCATAACTAGGGGATGCGTCGGCCAACCGCGGGAGCGATGATGCGAATTTCGGTCATGAGTTGAGCGAACTCCACCGGTGTCAGAGACTGCGCGCCGTCGGAAAGTGCGTGGTCCGGATCATTGTGAACTTCGATGAGCAGGCCATCGGCGCCGGCCGCGACGGCCGCGCGCGCCATGGGAGGAACTTTGTCGCGCCGGCCGGTGCCATGCGAAGGATCGGCGACGATCGGAAGATGCGACAGCTTTTTGATGACGGGAATAGCGGCGATATCGAGCGTGTTGCGTAGGTAGGTCTCAAACGTGCGAATGCCACGCTCGCAAAGGATCACGTTGTAGTTTCCGCCGGAAAGAATGTACTCGGCGCTGAGAAGAAGCTCCTCAATCGTGGCGGACATGCCGCGCTTCAAAAGGACGGGCTTCTGAACTTCACCGAGCGCGCGGAGAAGAAAATAGTTCTGCATGTTGCGCGCGCCGACCTGAAAAATATCGACGTATTGGCCCATCATCTCGATCTGCGAGAGGTCCATCACTTCGCTGACGACGAACAGCTTGAATTTGTCGGCGGCCTCGCGGATCAGTTGAAGGCCTTTTTCGCCCAAGCCCTGGAAGGCGTACGGCGACGTGCGCGGCTTGAACGCTCCGGCGCGCAGGATTCGGGCGCCAGTCTTGGATACCGCCTCCGCAACCGCGTTAATCTGTTCCGGCGATTCCACGGAGCACGGTCCTGCGGCCACAACAATTTCGTCACCACCGATTTTGACGCCGCGGCCCAGGTCGATGACCGTGCCTTGCGGTTTGAATTGGCGGCTGGCGAGTTTAAACGGCTGCGTGATCCGCACCACCTCACGGACACCTTCGAGAAGTTCAAAGTCGCGATGATCGAAATCGCGGTGGACGCCGACCGCGCCGAGAACAGTGTGCGAAGCGCCGGTGGAGCGGTGTACGTCGAAGCCGCTGGAGACGACGCGGTCGATCACGTGCTGAATCTGCTCTTCAGTGGCGCCTTCGTGCATGACGATAACCATGGTTAAACCTCAGCTCCTGAAATGCGGTTCGCCGCGCGGAAAACGAACCGGTCGAAAGACCGGCCACGACAAATACCAAAAATCATTTGGACTCCTCGTCGGAAGAACCCGGATGCATGGCAAGACGCTCGGCAGAACGGGCTTCGTCGATAATACGCTCAAAGAGCCGGCGAATGGCAGCGTGCGAAAGAGGGCCTTTGTTGTTGCCTTCGGCGTTGGAGAGCACTTCGTTTTCACGAGCGGGCTGGTAGATCGGGATGCCTTGCTCCTGCTTGATGCGGCCAATTTCCAGGGCGCATTGCGAGCGCTCATTGAGCAGGTCGACGAGTTTCTGGTCGATTTCGTCCATGCGGCGCCGCCAGTCAGCGATGTTCATACGGCTGCCTCCCCGATCGATCGAAGAGAGATCCCTCGCTTCGCTCGGGGTGACAATTCGCGCGCAATGCTGAGCACTCGAAAGTTCATAGCGTGGCCTCACGGCGGGAGAGGCCGCGGCGCGCGGCGTCTTTAAGAGAGTGAACGCGGTCGCGAAGCGCGGCGCATGCAGCATCGACGGAAGTGGCCTTTTCAATTTCAGCGACGAGGGCGGAGCCGACGACGGCAGCATCCGCAAGACCACCGAGCACGGAAACGTGGCCGGGCAACGAGATTCCGAAGCCGACGGCGATCGGAAGTTGCGTAAAGCGGTGGGCACGACGCAAGAGCGCGGGCAGGTCGTCAGGGAGAGCATCCTTAGCGCCGGTTACGCCTGTGCGGGAAATGAGATAAAGGAATCCGGAAGAGCACACAGCAATTTTCTGCAAACGCTCGTCGGTGGACGTCGGCGCCGCGAGGAAAATCGTGTCGAGGCCACGGGCTTTCAGGATGCGGCGATAGTCCTCGGACTCTTCCGGCGTGAGATCGGTGACGAGAACGCCGTCAGCGCCAGATTCAGCTGCGGCAGCAGCGAATTTTTCCAGTCCAAACTGGAGAATTGGGTTGAAATAGCTGAACAGAACCAGCGGAACCTGGCTCGATTGACGAATGCGACGCACGAGATCAAGAACGCCGCGCAGCGTGGTGCCGGATTTCAGGGCGCGTTCAGAGGCTCGCTGAATGGTGGGCCCATCGGCCAGGGGATCGCTGAACGGCACGCCGAGTTCGATGACGTCGGCGCCTGCTTCGGCCAGGCCGAGCACATGGCGCAGCGTTGCATCAAGCGTCGGGTCGCCGGCGGTGATGTACGCAACGATGCCGAGTTCGCCGGCGTCGCGAAGTTCCGCGAAGCGTTTGGAGATGCGAGTTGAGTGTTGTGGCGCGATGGTCATGTTTTTTGGCCAATTTAGAGCAGGCGTTTATACGTGTCCATGTCCTTATCGCCGCGGCCAGAAAGATTCATGATCACCAGGTCGGTTGGCTTGAATTGCGGGAGGCGTTCCACGAGTCCCGCGAGCGCGTGAGCGGATTCGAGAGCAGGGATAATACCCTCAGTGCGTGAAAGGAGTTTAGCGGCCTCCAGAGCGGCTTGATCGGAGACCGCGGCGTATTCGGCGCGGCGTTGATCGGCAAGCCAGGCGTGTTCGGGACCGATGGCGGGATAGTCGAGTCCCGCGGAAATGGAATGCGTCGCAGCGATCTGGCCGTCTTCGTTCTGCAGGACGTAGGTGTACGTGCCCTGAAGGACGCCGGGACGCGCTCCGGTGAATCCCTGATGAGCGGCAAGGCGCGCGGCGTGTTCGCCGAGACCGTTGCCCCGGCCGCCGGCTTCGATGCCAACCATTTTCACGTCGGTATCTTTCAAAAATTCGTAGAACAGGCCGATAGAATTCGAGCCGCCGCCGACGCAGGCGTAGAGATGCGTAGGCAAACGCTTTTCGGCGGCGAGAATTTGCGGGCGAGCTTCGCGACCGATGACCGCCTGGAAATCGCGCACCATGGTTGGATACGGATGCGCGCCGAGAACAGAGCCAAGCAGATAGTGCGAGGAGCGAACGTTGGTGACCCAGTCGCGCATGGCCTCGTTGATAGCGTCCTTCAGCGTCTTGCTACCGGACTCCACTCCAATCACTTCGGCACCAAGCATACGCATTCGTGCAACGTTGAGCGCTTGGCGGGCCATGTCTTCCGTGCCCATATACACGGTGCATTGCAGGCCGAGATGAGCCGCGACAGTGGCGGAGGCAACACCGTGCTGGCCGGCGCCGGTCTCCGCGATGATGCGCGGTTTGCCCATTTTCACGGCGAGAAGTCCCTGGCCGATGGCGTTGTTGATCTTGTGCGCGCCAGTGTGGAGAAGATCTTCGCGCTTCAGATAAATCCGCGGCCCGCTCAGATTCGCGGTGAGGCGCGAAGCAAATTGCAGGGGCGTTGGGCGCCCGGCGAAATTCTTGAGCAGATCCTGAAACTCAGCCTGGAAGGACGGATCGCACTTGGCAAGTTCATAGACACGCTCGAGTTCAAACAGAGGAACCATGAGCGTCTCGGGGACGTAGCGTCCGCCGTAAGGACCGAAGCGGCCCGGGACGTGAGCCGGGACGTGAGCCGGGATGGTGAGTTGCGTAGTCATGGAAACGAATATTGTCGCATAGACGGGCAGCGCTGGGACATGGGGTAGCAGGATGCCCCGGATGCCGCCGGCCGGTGGCTAAAGGCTGCGATTGGCGCGAGCCACTTCAGAGAAAAAGGCACGCAATTTGTCGGGATCCTTCTTGCCGGGAAGAGCTTCGACGCCGCTGGCCACATCAACAGCAAAGGGGCGCACCGCCAGAATGGCTTCGGCGACATTTTCGGGAGTGAGGCCGCCAGCAAGGATGATGCGATGGGATTCGGCGAGAGCGCGCGCTTGCGCCCAGTCCGTGGTGACGCCGGTACCGCCAAATTGGCCGGGGCTGGCAGCCTCGAGAAGGAAAGCAGCGGCGGCGCGGTGGTGCGGAAGGCCGATGGGCGCGCTTCCCTTCTCGATGCGCAGAGCTTTGATGACCGGTATTTTCTTCGAAACTTCGGCGACCGTTTGCGGAGTTTCGTCGCCGTGGAGTTGTGCCGCGGAGAGGCGCAGCGCTTGCGAAAGGGCAATGACCGGCTCTGGCGTCCAGTTCACGAAGATTCCCACGGACGATACCAGTGGCGGCAATTCACGAAGGATGTTGCGCGCAGCAAACGGCGAGATAGAGCGCGGGCTCTCCGGATAAAAGTTCAGGCCGATGGCGTGGGCGCCAAGTTCCGCGGCGAGACACGCGTCCTCCGGAGTGGTGAGGCCACAAATTTTCACGCGAACCATACGAATAGTTTACTGGAAGCGGAGCAAGGCGTCACAGAGGATCGAGCTTAAGCTCACGTGGCAGATGACGGAACGAGAAAGCAGATCCTTCGCGACTGACTGACATAAAAGTCAGCGCTGCATGCAAGAAAAAATCTCGGCGCTCGCCGTTTCTTCCTTCTTCCTGTAGCGCTAGGTTTTATGCTAGCGCGGCCACTACACAATCGCAGGAGGGTTGAGGAGCTCGAAGAGGGCAGCGGCGGGGTCGGGAGCTAGCATGAGGTGCTCGCCGATGAGGAAGGCATCGAAGCCGGCGGCGCGGAGTTTTTGCAGATCGTCATTGGTGCGCAAGCCGGATTCGCAGACAGCGAGGCAGTCATCGGGGATGTGGTCGATAAGTGCGTAGGAAGTTTCCATGTGAACGCTGAGCGTTTTCAGGTCGCGATTGTTCACCCCGATAATGCGCGCGCCAAGCGCTAAGGCGCGGTCGAGTTCCGGGCGGGTGTGGACTTCCACGAGCGGCTCCATGTGCAGTTCGCGTCCGAGGGCTATGAGGTCGCCGAGAAGTTCATCGCTGAGCGCGACGACCATCAGCAGGAAACTGTCGGAATCATTGGCGCGAGACTCCCAAACTTGCCACGGATCAAAGATGAAATCCTTGCGCAGGACAGGAAGGGCGACTTCTTTACGAGCATCGCGAAGATTTTTCAGCGAGCCGCGGAAGAATTCGCCTTCGGTGAGAACCGAGAGAGCGGCGGCGCCAGCGGCCTCCAGGGATTTGGCCAGGGCGGGCGGATCGAAAGGTTCACGAATAATGCCGCGCGACGGAGAGGCCGGCTTCAGCTCCGCGATGACGTTGAGGGCGTCGCGGGAAAGCGCGGCGGCGAAATCGCGTCCAGGCGGAGCAGCCTTGACGCCATATTTCAGCGCCGTTTCGGGCAATACACGTTTGCGGTGATCGACCTCGGCACGACGCGCTTCGAGGATGCGGTCAAGAACGGTGCCGGTGTTCGAATGGGCAGCCATGGGTATAAGTTTGTATGCTAGGGAGGTACAGAGTGAGTGTCAAATGGACATGCGGCGGGTGATTGCCAGGATCCTTGCTCATTGAGTGATATCAATTATCAGGGATCAGGAAGCGAGAATCGCTGGCGCAACTCTAACTGATTACGCAAAGGACGAACGAATGAGCTACCGGGCGAAGTATCAGTCTTTGTTGGAAGCGATTGCAAAAGAAGCGGAAGCAATCTCAATGAAATATTTCCGGACGGATGGAATCGGAGCCGAACGGAAGCGCGATGGAAGCGTGGTGACGAAGGCGGACAAGGCGATCGAAGCCATGGCGATCGCGAAGGTGGCGGCAAGCGGGCTGGCGATCGACGTCGTGGGGGAAGAAACGACGGGCGAAGTGCCCACCGGCCCAGCGACAAACGGGCGCGCGCGGATGATCATCGATCCAATTGATGGGACCGAAGAATTCTCGCGGGGAATACCGACGTTCGGCACGTTGATCGGAGTCGAAGAACAGGGCGAGATCGTAGCGGGGTACGTAACGGCGCCGGCGCTGTCGCAAGGGACGCGCTGGTGGGCGTATCGCGGAGAGGGCGCGCTCCGCGACGGCAAGAAAATCCACGTGTCGCAGATTGCGCGGATGGACCAGGCCATGGTGTGGACGTCAGGCACGGGAACGAACAAGGACTTGAAGGCGCGCGCGAAGATCCGCCAGTTTGCGGATTCCGCACGGAACAGCCGAGCACTCGGCGGCTTCTGGCACCACATGTTGGTGGCGGAAGGAGCCATTGAAGCAGCGGTCGACTGGTTCTCCAAACCATGGGATTTGGCGCCGCTGGGAATCATCGTGGAAGAAGCGGGGGGGCAGGCCACGACGGCGGACGGCGAGCGGACGATCTACAAGGGACGGTTTGTGAGTACGAATGGATTGCTGCATGAAGAGGTAGTGAAAATGCTGCGGTGAGGTGAGCGATGATCCGGATTAAGCGGGTATATGAAGAACCGGCGAAAGATGACGGCTACCGGATGCTGGTTGACCGGCTGTGGCCACGCGGGCTGACCAAGGAACGCGCGAAAGTGGATCTCTGGATGAAAGAGATTGCGCCGAGTGACGCGCTGCGAAAGTGGTTTGGGCACGAAGCAGAAAAATGGGCGGAGTTTGCGAAGCGATATCGAGTTGAGTTGCGCAAGAAGAAAGACTTGCTGAAAGAAGTGAAGCGGCTGGAACGCGAGCGCGGCACGGTGACGCTGGTATACGGACGAAACGACGAGAAACACAACCAAGCGGTGCTGATTGCCGCAGCGCTGAAGGGAAAAAAGTGAATAGCGAAAAAACGCTGCGGATGATTAGCGAAGAGGTTTGCGCGTGTCGGAAATGCGCTCGACTGGTGAACTACCGCGAAACGGTGGCGCGAGAGAAGCGGCTGGCCTACCGAGAATGGACCTATTGGGGACGCGGTGTGCCGGGCTTTGGAAATGCGCGAGCGCAATTGTTGATCCTGGGACTGGCGCCCGCGGCGCATGGCGGAAACCGCACGGGGCGCGTATTTACGGGCGATCGCTCGGGAGATTTTCTGTACAAGGCATTATTTGAAGCGGGATTTGCGAATCAGCCCACTTCCCTGCGCCGCGACGACGGGTTGCGGTTGCAGGGCGCATACGTTGCCGCTGCCGTGCGGTGCGCGCCGCCTGCGAATAAACCCCTGCCTAGCGAGATTCTGAATTGCCGAGGATATCTGGAGCGCGAACTGGAGGCGCTGCGGCCCAGGGCCGTGTTGGCGCTGGGAAAAATCGCGTGGGACGCGTACCTGGAAATTTTGAAGCAAGAAGGAAAGATTGCGTCGCGCAGCGGATACAAATTTGCGCATGGCGCCGAAGTGGAATTCGACCACGACTTTCCGCGGTTGTTTGGCGTGTACCATCCGAGCCAGCGCAATACGCAGACGGGGCTGGTGACGGAGGCGATGTACGCCCAGGAGTTGCGGCGGATTCGGCGGTTTTTGGAGACGCAGGACAAAAAAACAAAAGCAGATCCCTCGCTGCGCTCGGGATGACAACGCTGTGGTGGGATCACAGTCGGGAATTGGGTCGTTCAATAAATTTACTTTCGAGGGACGAGTCGTTCAGGCAGACTGTCGGGGTTTGCCGGACGTATCTATGCGTGTCCTTACCGTACTGTTACTTGCTAGCGTTAGCTTCGCACCTGTTTCGCTGATGGCGCAGGCAGGGGGGACGCCTCAGACAGCACGCGGAAATTCACCGCACCTGTGAATCTGCTCTCGACGTGCACGGACCCGCGCACCGGGAAGCACACGTTTACGGCCACGAAGGTGACTTGGGCGACCCGGACCCGGCGCTGTTTGACCTCCCTGCGGTTTCAAGGTGACGGACATACGGCAGACAGCGGCGCCTGAGCCGAATTGGACGCCGAACACTCCGAGAGCCCACACTAACACACACAGACGGAAGTCTGTGCTACGCAAAACCTCAAGAGCGGACGGCCTCAGAAGGTCACCCTACATAGGCAGCGCACTGTCAGGAAAAGACGACAGCGGTGACGCGAGTTGCGGACAGTCGGTGGCCTGTTTGTTGTTCCCCTTCCCGCTAACTGCTGGAAA
>Ga0210392_10000323_pt1 | contig 32359 bp, 27 predicted proteins | sample IncBWC30OmetaG_FD_161057 | JGI IMG/M metagenome (GOLD analysis project Ga0210392, IMG submission 161057) | Forest soil microbial communities from Barre Woods Harvard Forest LTER site, Petersham, Massachusetts, United States - Inc-BW-C-30-O ... | reverse complement strand
TAGGTTATTTAGGGTGATTTCTTGTTTAACGTCGGAGAAATCATCGACGCTGACCTGGAGCCCAGAACCGGATTCGAACCGGCGACCTCGTCCTTACCAAGGACGTGCTCTGCCAACTGAGCTATCTGGGCAGACCTAGGTAGGTCAAAATATTGAAAAAAGAGTTAAGAACGTGGATGTCGCATTCCGCTCCGTCAACTGAAATTTTGCACATTGTACACAAAAGATTCAGGGGCCGATGCGCACATGGAAAAAACCCGGCCTCAACCGCACGCCGAGCCGGAATTTTTCGGCCAAAAACGCCCGGAAATAGCCATCCACGGCCTCGTTGCCCGAGCTGTGCATGAGTTGGGGCGGCCCGATGAGCCCCATGGCGTTTACCGCCACCAAAAACTCCAGCGGCGCCCAATCCCCCTCCGGCGGGGCCGCCCCGGGCAGTGCCTGCGTCAGCACCGGTTCGCCGGTGCCAGCCGCCGATACTTCGGCATACCCACCCCGTGCCTCCAGCGGCTCCGCCGTGAGGTCGACCCGGCCCAAACCCAGCAATGGCCGCGGCGAGGTCCCCACCGCAAGCGCCTCAACCGGCCGGGCCGGCGTTGCCACCACCGCGGGAAAACTCAGGGCCAGCGCGTCCTTGTCGAACAACAGCTTCGGATCAAACGCCGCAAACGCCGTCTCGGGCTCGCGGGCCACGCCCACCGACAGGCGTTGCGGCTGGACATTCCAACGCGTCGGCAAAAAGAGCGGCGTCGGATCAAACAACTGCGCCTGCTCGCGCATCTCCTCATCGGTCGTCCCGCTATCAAGCCGCGTCAACCCCACCACCGGCACGGGCCGCGTCAGCGCGGCCGCCTGGGGCGGTGCCGGCGAGCGGGAAAACAGCCCCAGGACAAAAACCACCGCCAACAGCGCCCCCGCACCGGCGATCAGCCAGATTCGTCGTTCTCCCCCGCCCTGCGGCACGCCTGCGGAAACTTTCTGGGCCTCGGCCATAAGAAGCTATCTCAAAATTGAAAATGGGCAGCGCGGCAGGCTTTTTGGCGGAGAGCAAGGCGAAGCCGAGGAAGCAATCCTCGGAGAGGCTTGCTCCTCGGCGACAACGCCGCTCCCCGCGAAGGAAACCTGGCGCCCGGAGGGTTTGCGCACAAAAGCACCAGCGCGGCGTTGTGCCGCGAGGAGATAGGCCCTTCCGCCTTCGCATAAAGCTTCGGCGGACAAGGTCGAGAATCTAGGCCTCCGAAGCCTTGGCGAAGGAGGCCGGGCATACCTCTCTCGCGGCCCGCCTGGCGCTGGCGTTTCTGTGCGCAAACGATGCTCATTTTGAATTTTGAGATAGCTTCGAATCATTTTCCCTCGGTCGACTCCTCAAACGCGACCTGCACATAGATAAAACCCGCCGCCGACGCCTTCGCCTCGATGTCAGCAAGGTCCTGCACCGGCACGTGCTGGTCGGCGCGGATCAGCAGCGCCGGCGCCTTGTGCTCCTTCGCGCGTGCCTGCAGCCAGCTGCCCAGTTCGGTGTAGTTGATCATGCCTTCATCCACCAGCGCCACGCCTGACCGCGGCACGCTAATAAAGACATTGGTCGCGACGGCGTGCGCTTGCGCGCCCTCCATGGTCGGCAGGGCAAACCCGCCCTTCAGCCTGACCCCCAGCCCCGGCGCCAGCACGAAACGCGACCCGAACAAAAGAAAGAAAAGCACGATCAGGCCGGCGTTGATGAAATAAAACGCGTCGAAATTCCGCGGCGTCCGCCGCGGGCGCGAGGCCAGGTCGAGGGGCCGCGTGATCATGGCCTGGCCTCCCCCGCTTCCCCGGCCGGCTTCCTGTATTCGATTAACAAATACCTCATGATTTCATTTCCCGCCCACTCCACGTCGCGCAGGATCGCCCGCACGCGCCCGGTGAGGAAATGGTGCGCCAGGTGCGCCGGGATGCCGATCATCAGGCTGGCCACCGTGCTCAGCAGCGCCTGCCACAGGCCCGCCGCCAGCACGCTGGCCGTCTCGTAGTCGTGCGAGAACGCCCGGAACGTCCCGATCAGGCCGAGCAGCGTGCCGAGCAGGCCGACCAGCGGCGCCACCTGCGCGATGGCGGCGATCGTGCCCAGCCGCCGCTCGAGCGAGGGGATTTCCACCAGCGCGGCTTCCTGCACCGCAAAGCGCATCTTCACCTCGTCGTCATTGGCATGCAGCAGCGCGGCTTTCACCACCGCGGCCACCGGCCCGGGCGTCTCCTCACACACGGTCAGTGCCTCGATCAACCGTCGTTTGGCCAGGATGTTCTTGATCCCGTTGACAAACGACGTCGAGCGGATCTGCCCGCGATGCAGGTAAAGCGCCCGCTCGATGGACAGCATCAGCCCGACCACGCCGAGCAGCAGCAGGATCCACATCATCGGCCCGCCGCGGGCGAATAAAATAAAATCAGATGCGGACATGTTCAGACTATAAAGTAATTGGCGGTTTGTAGTTAGTAGTTGGTCAGATTAGTAGCGAGCATCGAGTAGCGGGTAGCGAGCAGGCCCGATTCAATGATAGAATTTCGCATTCCGGACTTTTTTGGGATTTGGCACTTTGGCGTTTGATCATTTGCCTGCCGTTTCTGGCGCCGGCAGGTAGCGCGTCAACCGCTCCTGTGCGAGCGCCCCGCCCGACAGATGGTAGCGCCCGATGAGCTGCCACGCCTCGCGCGCCTGGTCCAGTTTTTGTTGTTGCTCGAGCGCATCGCCCAGGGCGAGCAGCGTGCGGCCCATCCAATAGGGGCCGGTCGCGCCGAGGTCGGCGGACTTTGCCGGGTCGAGCAGGAAAACGTTGGCCAGCCGCCACCAGGTCTTTTGCGCGTCGCCCGCCTGGCCGCGCTGGACCTGGGAAAGGCCAAACTTGTAGCCGGCCTCGATGCGCAGCTCCGCCGGCGCATCCGGTCGCTCCGACAAGCTTTCATAAATCGCCGTCGCGCTTTCGGCGTGCGCCGGGTCGTTCGCGGCCTGCGCGCTGTGGCAATCAGCCAGCGCCATCCGCGCCACCAGCGCGTCGGGATGCTGCGGGTAGGTGTTGACCAAATACTCGTAAACCTGCTGCGCCTGCCCGAAGTCATTCAGTTTACGGAAAATATCCCCCTGTTTCAGCCGCGCGTAGAAGACCAGGTCGCTCTGCGGGTACTCGCTCACCAGGCGTTCGATCAGTTTGTTGGCCTCCTCGAGGGAGGTGTCCTGCCCGCGCCGCTCGGCGTTGAGCGCGGCGAGGTAGAGTGCCTGGGGCGCGTAACGGCTGCCATGGAAATCATCCGCCAGCTTGGTCAGCAGCGCCTGCGCGTCCACCACGTGGTTGTGGTCCGCATAAAAATTCGCCTCGACGATATAGCTCTGCACCGCCGCATCGCTTTGGGGAAAATCCGTGCGCAGCTTTTTCAGCAAACCCAGCGCCGCATCCGTGCGTTGCAGCGCAAAATCCGCCCCCGCCTCCTGCAGCAATTCCGCGCTGACAACCAGCGTCTTCAATTCCGCCGACACGCCTGCGCCGGCCGCGCCCGCGAGGGAATCGACCAGCGCGCCGGCCAGCTTCAACGCCTGTTCCGGCTGCCCCGCCTCAAACGCCAGCCGCGCCTGCAGCCAGGCCATGCGCAGGCGCAGATCTGCTGACGCCACCGCCGCCCCGGGCGCGCCCAAAAGCTTGTCCACGCGCGCCAGCGCCACCGAGATTTCATCGTGCGCCTCAAGCGCGCGAGCCAGGTTCCACTCCGCCTGCCAGCGGTTCACCGCGTCGAACGCCGCGTCGCCCGCAAACTGGTCGATCAATGCCTGCGCCGGATCCAGCCGCCCGGCCTCGATCTCCGCCTGCACGCGCTGGAAAATCAGCGCGCCCGCATCAACGCCGGCCGGCCGCTCGCCCAGCACCGCGGCATAGGCATCGGCTGCGCTGCGAAAATCGTTCGCGCGAAACCACGCCTCGGCCTCGATCACGCCGAGTTGGGCATGCATCTGGCCCGGGGGCAACGCCGCGCGCGCCTTCATCGCGTAGTCCGCCGCGAGATGGTAGCGCTTCTCTTCCCACGCGTCGCCCAGCAGAACGCCGAGCGCCGCGGGTATGAGCGGCGAGCCGGGAAAATTTTTTATGAGGAAATACGCGTCGGCCGTGGCGAGGCCGTATCGTTTGTCCACGAGGTTTACTTGTGCGCGGAACAACAGCAGGTCTTCCAGGATCGGGTGGGGCGGCGTGACGCCGATCAATTCGTCGAGCAGGCCCCCGGGCCGGGCCACCGTGGCTCCCAGCAATTGCAGCGCGATGCGCTGCTTGGTGCGATCGCTGCCGCTGCGCAAAAGCTGTGTCAGCGCCTGCCGGCCCGGATCTGTGTCCGGCCCGGCAATCAGCCCGAGCAACAAATGAAAATCATCCGCTGTCGCTTGCGCTCCCGGCGGCAAGGCCAGGAGTTGCCGCTGCAAAAGTGCTACCGCGTCGGTCTTGCGCCCGGCCAGGTCGAGCACCACGGCATATTGCCGCACATACTGGTACCCTGTGAGCGTGCCTTGATATTTATCCACTTTGCTCTGCAATTCATCCAGCAGTGTGTCATCCCGCCGGCCCGCGCGCAGCTCGGCCTCCCGTTTGGCCAGCTCAAATTGCGCGCGCTGCTGGTCGGACGCCGCCGCACCCTCCGCCTGGTCATAAAACGCCTGCGCCTTCTGTCCATCGCCCGATGCGTCCGCCAGCTGACCCTGCAGGAAATAATACCACCCGATGTCGGCCGGCCCCAACTCCTCGGGCTTAACGGCGGTGGCCTCGGTTCGTGCCGCGTCAAATTTTTTCCGCACGGCCGCGACGAGCCCCTCGCGCAAATGCCACGCCGCATCGCGCTCCGCCACGATCCCCTGCAAAGTCTGGTCCGCTTCGTCCACGCGGCCGTCATCGAGCAGGGCGGTCGTCAACGCGAGCGTCAGCGCCACGCGGTCTCCTCCCCCCGGCACCGCGAGCAACCCGCGATAGATCTCCGCCGCCACCGCCGGCAACCCCAGTTCCAGCGCATGCTGCGCCGCTTGCTGCTGGAGCAACAAATCCGCCGGCGCCGGCCTCACCTCGTTTAACATCAGCAACGGCGCCGACGGCTCGGCCGGTTCGACTCGCTCACGGCTGGCCGATTGCGCACGCAACTCCACACCCGCCATCACCATGACGAGTCCGAAATACAGCCATTTGGGGGTTTGCATTAAGGAAGAGGAAGGCTGAAAGGCTGAATGACTGAAAGGCTGAAACAAGGCATTCATGTTAGACAACAGCCTTTGGTTTCGAGCCATATGTTTCAGCCTTTCAGTTTTTCAGCTATTCAGCCTTTCCGCCGCTCCGGGGCAAGCCCGCGAGTGGAAACACGCCCTTATCTTGTAATGAGTTCCGTCTCGCCCCCCCAGGTTCCCTTGGCACACTGGCGGAATCTTACTTCAACCCGAAATAACATGAACGCCGCCCTTATCGTCCTCCTCGTCCTTGCCGCCATCGCCATCATTCTCGCCCTGTGGGTCGCAGGCATTTACAACTCGCTCGTCGCCCTGCGCAACCGCTTCAAAAACGCCTTCGCCCAGATCGACGTCCAGCTCAAGCGCCGCTACGATCTCATCCCCAACCTCGTGGAGACCGCCAAGGGCTACCTCAAGCACGAGCACGAGACCCTCGAGGACGTGATCAAGGCCCGCAACATCGCCTACACCGCCTCGCAGTCCGCCGCCGCCAACCCTGCCGACGCCTCCGCCGTGAAGAGCCTGCTCTCCGCCGAGTCCGGCCTCACCGGCGCGCTCAGCCGCCTCATGGTCGTCTCCGAGCAATATCCCGACCTCAAGGCCAACCAGAACATGATGCAGCTCACCGAGGAGCTCACCTCCACGGAAAACAAGATCTCCTTCGCCCGCCAAGCCTACAACGATTCCGTCATGACCTACAACACCACACGCCAGGTTTTCCCCAACGTGGTCTTCGCCGGCATGTTTGGCTTCACCGACGCGCAACTCTTCCAGATCGACGACGCCACCGAACGCAACGCGCCGAAGGTCAGCTTCAGCTGAAAAGGCTGAAGGACTGAAAAACTTAAAGGCTGAATCGGAGCACCCTGCTGCCCAACCGCGCCTGACTGCAGTTTCAGCTCTTCATTCTTTCAGTTTTTCAGCCCTTCCAAAAAAATGGACTTCTTCGAAGCCCAGGCCCACGCCAAGAAGCGCACGAACCGGCTCGTCGTGCTTTTCGCGCTCGCCGTGATCGGCACGATCGCCGCGGAATATTTCGCGGCGATTTTTCTCTTCAGTGCGGTGCAAGACCGCGCCCACCGCCATCACGGCTATTATGACAATTCCAACTACGAGACCGACGCCACCCCCGCGTTTTCGCTCTGGCAGCCCAACGTTTTTTCCGGCGTAGCCCTCGGCACGCTCGTCATCGTTGGCTGCGCTTCCCTCTACAAGTGGTCGCAAATGCGCGGCGGAGGCGCGGTCGTGGCCGAAAGCGTCGGCGGCCGCCGCATCGAACCCAATTCCACCGACCTGGCCGAGCGCCGCCTGCTCGATGTGGTCGAGGAAATGGCCATCGCCTCCGGCGTGCCCATGCCCGCCGTTTACGTGCTCGACGACGAGCCCGCCATCAACGCCTTCGCCGCCGGCCTCACCACCGCCGACGCCGTCGTCACCGTGACGCGCGGCACGCTCGACAAGCTCACGCGCGACGAGCTGCAGGGCGTCATCGGCCACGAGTTCAGCCACATCCTCAACGGCGACATGCGGCTTAACCTCAAGCTCGCCGCCATCCTCTTCGGCATCCTCGTCATCGGCCTCGCCGGGCGCGGCATCCTGTGGAGCCTGCGCAACGTTCGGGTGCGCGACAAAAACGGAACCGGAGGCATCGCTCTCATCGTCGTCATCGGCCTCGCGTTGATGATCATCGGCTACATTGGCTATTTTTTCGGGCGGTTGATCCAGGCCGCGGTCTCGCGCGAGCGCGAGTTCCTGGCCGACGCCTCCAGCATCCAATTCACGCGCAACCCCGCCGGCATCGGCGGTGCGCTCAAGAAAATCGGCGGTTACGCGCTCGGCTCGTCGCTCGACACGCACCGCGCCGCCGAGATCGGCCATTTCTTTTTCGCCCAGGCCTTCACCTCGTCGTTCACCACCATCTGGGACACCCACCCGCCGCTCGACCAGCGCATCCGCGCCATCGACTCACAGTGGGACGGAAAGTTTTTTGTGCCGCCGGAAAAAGTGGACATCGTCCACACGCCTTTTCCGCGAAGACTGCCGGCCGCGCCCGTCACTTCTGCCTCCAGCCCCCCGGTCCTCCGAAGCCTTGGCGTAGGAGGATCGCCTTTTGCCTTTCGCCTGATCGGCGCGGCGGCCGCTGTCGCGTCGATCGGCACCCTCACCGCCGACGCCATCACCGGTGCGCAAAACCTCCTCGACGGCCTGCCCCCACCCCTGCTCGCGGCGGCGCGCGACCCGCAGCAGGCTCCTGCGCTCATCTACGGCCTGCTGCTCAATGCCGATGCCACCGTGTGCGACCAGCAACGCAGCATCGTCGCCACGCGGGCCGGGGCCGACACGATCCACATGCTCGACGAACTCGCCCCCGCCATCGCCAAGGTCGACCTCGAACACAAACTTCCGCTCGTACAGCTCGCCTCTCCCGCCCTGCGCCAGCTCCCGCCAACTGCGCTCGCGCCGTTTTTTGACACGCTCGACCAGCTCATCCACGTCCACGGCCAGGTGGACACGTTTGAATTCGCACTGCAAAAAATCCTCCGCCGCAACCTTGCCCTCGGCCAGCAGCCCTCCATGGGCCAGCAAATTTTTTCCTTCGAGGCCATGGCCGGTGAAATCAACGTCGTGCTCAGCGCGCTCGCCCATGCGTCGAGCGATGATGAGCAGGCCGCCACGGCGGCATTCGCCGCCGGCGCGACCCAGCTCAAGATGCTTGAGGGCAAGCTCTCGTTGCTCGCGACCGGCGCCTGCGCCGCCGAGCAACTCGACGCCGCGCTCGACCACCTCGCCATGGCTGCGCTGCCCATCAAGCAGCGCCTTGTCACCGCTGCCGCGCATGTCGTCAGTGCCGACGGCGTCATCCTGATCGGGGAAGCGGAGCTGCTCCGCGCCATTTCCGCCTCGCTCGACGTGCCCATGCCGCCGTTGTCGAAAGGCTGAAGAACTGAAAGGCTGAAACAAGGCATTCGGTCGGATAGTTGGTTAAGTCTTTCCGTTTCAGTCCTTCAGCTTTTCAGCCCTTCAGTCTTTCCTTTTTTCCGGCTGGCTCAAAACAACAGCCAAAAGGCTGGAAAACGGTAAAAACCCCGTCAAGTGATCGTCAAATTCTGCTCAATTTAACCTCCTGAGCTTCAATAACATTGTCTTACCCGGCACCCAGGGGCCAAAACGCGCCCATGAATACCGGTGCCTCAATCTGGGTTTTCATCCTTTTCACGGTCGCCTACCTCGGGATGGTGGCCTGGCTTTGGATTTGGCGCGTCAATCGCCGCCGTGAACGCCCCCCTGTTTCCGAGAAATTGCTCCGCGGTCCCGGCGAAGGCCTGCGCCGCCAGCTCGAAAAACTCGACGACTATCTCCTGATCGGCCTTGCCGGTTGCGCAATCGTGCCGGGACTGCTGCTGTGGGGCGGCCTCATCATTTCCGACCACATGGGTGCCACGGCCGGCAGCACAGCCGTGTTCATTTCCTCGCTCGTCCTTTTCGTCCTCGCGCTCGCCGGCTGCGGCTGGTGGCTCATGCGCACGATCACGCTGCGGCGCGACTGCCATCTCGGTCTCTACGGTGAAAAGGCCGTCGCCGAGGCCCTCGTGCCGCTCCTCGCGGAGGGCTACTTTGTCTACCACGACGTGCCCTGCGAGTACGGCAACGCCAACTTCGACATCGACCACATCGTCATCGGCCCCAGCGGCATTTATTGCATCGAGACCAAGACCCGCCGCAAAGGCAAAGCCATCCAAGGCCGCCAGGAACACGAAATCGTCTTTGACGGCGAGCAGCTGGTGTATCCGTGGGGTGAGGACACGCACGGCCTTGCGCAGACGCGCCGCCAGGCCGAGTGGCTCACGCAATGGATCTACCAGCTCATTGGCGAACGCCTGCTGATCACGCCCGTGCTGACTTTTCCGGGCTGGTGGGTCAGCATGACCACCCTGCGGGACTTGAAGGTTTTGAACCCCAAGCAGCTCGGCGCCACCATTCACAGCGACGCCCCGCCCGTGCTGACGCCGAAGCAGATCGAACTTGTCACCCGCCAGCTCGACGCCCGCTGCCGCGACGTGGATTTCTGAGGCCGAAAGGCTGAAGAGCTGAAATGCTGAATCAATCCATTCGGTCTAATAGTTGTAGCTGGCCCAGCCTCGTTATTCAGCCTTTCAGCTCTTCAGTCTTTTTTGCCACTAGGGTCCGAGGAGTTTGCGGTTTTCCGCGTTGTTTATGCCGTCATCGCCACTCACCGGCTCTGTCGCCATGACAAACCTCAGCCCGTAGGCAAAACGCCACAGCCAGCAAGCGCCGTCGAGCCGGTCGTGCACCAGCAGAAAATCCGGCTCCGCATTATGCGTGGGGCTGGCGATCACATATTGCCCGAGCGTCAGGTCTTCCAGCGCCGCCGGCAGGTTCATCACCTGCGGTTCATGATCGAGCGTGACCGTCCAGCTGCCGGATACCGCCACCGGGTCACCGCCCTGGAAATAATAACCAAAAAAACGCGGTGGCACAAAACGCCCGCTGGCGCGCAGCCTCCGCAATTGCCCATCCACCAGGGAAACGAACTTCACGCGCCACGGGAAATCTTCCGGCAGCACAAACCCTGGAAGAGGTATCAGCACGTTTTCCATATTAGCCGATGTCATCTGCTATAGCAGAATCGCAGCCAAATGCAGGGTTAATTTTTCACCCTGCAGTGAAAAAAAGATTTCTTTTTGCAAACCCTTTCCATGAGAAAGGCTGAAGAGCTGAAAATTCAGTTCTTCGGTCTTTCAGCCCTTTCTGAATCAGCCCTTCAGCTTTTCAGTCCTTCAGCCCTTTGACGGCCGGCAGCTGCTTCAGCTTTTCAATTTTCGGCGCGATCACGAAGCTGCAGTAGCCCTGGTGGGGATGCTTCGCGAAATAATCCTGGTGGTAATCCTCCGCCGGCCAGAACTTGGTCAGCGGCACGATCTCGGTCGTGATGGGATCGCGGAAAACCTTTTGCGCCTCGGTGCGCGACTTCTCGGCCGCGAGCTTCTGGGCCTCGTTCGCATACAGGATGATCGAGCGGTACTGCGACCCCTCGTCATTGCCCTGGCCGCCAACCTGCGTGGGATTATGCACGTGCCAGAAATACTCGAGCAGTTTTTCCAGGGAGGTTTGCGCCGGGTCGTAATCGACCTTGATCACCTCCGCGTGACCGGTCGTTTCGGTGCACACTTCCTCGTAGCTGGGGTCGGATCGATGGCCGCCGGCATAACCGCAGGTGATGTGTTGCACGCCGGGCAGCAGTTTGTAGGCGGCATCGGTGCACCAGAAGCACCCGCCGCCCAGGACGATGGATTCGGTCTTTGATTCAGCAGCACCCATAACCGAGGAGTTAAGCGCAAAGACACAAAGAAGCAAAAGCCAGTATTTCATCATATACCTGAGAGCGGCACGTGCGGGAGTTTATTCCCCGCACGTGAACGTCCAACATTCAACATCCAACGTTCAAGTCGGACATGGATCCGGTTGTACAGCTATCCACCGCTCCGGTCATAAACTTGAACGTTCAATGTTGAACGTTGAATGATCAAGTATCGCCGCCTCGCGCTCATCGCGCGAGGCGGCGATACTTGATCCGGTGAGGGCGGTCGGCATCGGCGCCTTTGCGGCGGCGATAATCCTCGAGGTAACTCGAATAATTTCCCGGCCACCAGTGCACGGTGCTGTCGCCCTCAAAGGCCAGCAGGTGCGTGGCCACGCGGTCGAGGAACCAGCGGTCGTGCGAGACGACGACCGCGCAGCCGGCAAAGTTCTCCAGCGCATCCTCGAGCGCGCGGATGGAGTTCACATCGAGATCATTGGTCGGCTCGTCAAAGAGGATCACGTTGGCGCCGCTCTTGAGCAGGCGCGCGAGGTGCACCCGGTTGCGCTCGCCGCCGGACAGCACGCCGACTTTTTTCTGCTGGTCGGCGCCGGTGAAGCCGAATTGCGCAACGTAACCGCGGGCGTTCACCTCGCGTCCGCCAAGCTTGAGGATTTCCTCGCCGTCGCTGATGGCCTGGAAAATCGTCGCGGCGCCGGGCAGCGCGTCGCGCGACTGGTCCACATAGGCAAGCTTCACGGTTTCGCCGACGCGCAGCGTGCCGGCGTCAGGTTTCTCCAGGCCGAGGATGAGCTTGAAGAGCGTGGTCTTGCCCGCGCCATTGGGACCGATGACGCCGACGATTCCGCCCGGCGGCAGCGAGAACCCGAGGTTTTCAAACAGCACGTTGTCGCCGTAGCTTTTGGCGAGGCCTTTCGCTTCGACCACGAGCCCCCCGAGGCGCGGGCCGGGCGGGATAAGCAGCTCGAACTCGCGCTCTTTTTCGGTGACGTTTTCCTTGAGCATCGTTTCGTAGGCGGTGATGCGCGCCTGTGACTTGGCCTGGCGGGCCTTGGCGGACTGGCGAATCCACTCCAGCTCGCGCGCCATCGCCTTCTGTCGGCGGTCCTCCGTGCGCTGCTCGACGGCGCCGCGGCGCTGCTTCTGCTCGAGCCACGACGAATAATTGCCCTGCCAGGGGATGCCGTGGCCGCGGTCGAGCTCGAGGATCCACTGCGCGACATTGTCCAAAAAATACCGGTCGTGTGTCACCGCGATGACCGTGCCCTCGTAGCGCGCGAGGTGCTGCTCGAGCCAGTGCACGCTCTCGGTGTCGAGGTGGTTGGTCGGCTCGTCGAGCAGCAGGATGCCGGGCTTTTGCAGGAGCAGCCGCGCCAGCGCGACGCGCCGGCGCTCGCCGCCGGACAGGTTGTCCACGATTTGTTCGCCGGACGGGCAGCGCAGCGCATCCATGGCCTGCTCGACCTGCGAGGCGGTGTCCCACGCGCCGAGGCGGTCGATCTCCTCCTGCAGTTCGCCCTGCTGGGCCAGGATTTTTTCCTTCGCGGCCTCGTCCGTCTCATCGTTTAATTTATCCCACGTGGCATCATACGCGGCGACGAGGTCGGTGAGCTTCTTCACGCCTTCCTCGACGCAGGCGCGCACGGTCACGCCGGCGGGCAGCGCCGGTTCCTGCTCGAGCAGGCCGGTGGCATAACCCGGCTCAAAGTGCACGCGACCCTCAAACCCGGTGTCGCGCCCGGACAAAATCCGCAGGAGCGAGGATTTGCCGGAGCCGTTGAGGCCGAGCACGCCGATTTTCGCCCCGAGGTAGAATGACAACGAGATGTCGCGGAGGATTTCCTTGCGCTCGATTTTCTTCGAGACGCCGAGCATCGAGAAAATGATTGCAGGGAGTGTATTCACAATGGAAAGCCATACCGCTAACAGCTGGAAAAGCGCAGAGCAAGGCGGAGTCGAGGCGCCAATGCCCGGAGGGCCTTGGCCCTCGACGACAACGCCGCTCCGCGCTTTGACCAGCCTTAGCCCGCCGGGTTCGCGCGATAGAGCGGCAGCCGCGGCGTTCCGGCAAAAGGGGATAGCCTCTCCGAGGATACCCCCTTCTACCGCGCCTTGCGGCGGCCGTCTCTCGACGCGAACGGTATAGCTTTCCAGTGTGAATACACTCCCCCGGGCTCGTCGGGCTTGGCCATGCGGTAAAAAAGAGGCTGGGATTACTTCAATTGCAACACGACCCTACGACATCGAATATTTGCTTTAAATCGCATTCTTCCGAGGCAAAGTTTTTGACCGTATGAATCACCCTGCTGCCAGCCTCGTGCTCTGCAACCGCATTGTTCAGTCCAACTTGCTCTTGTTTGCCGTGAGTTTGCTCCTGGGAGGCTGCGTGAGTATCCACCCAAGCCGAGTGCCCATTTCCGACCAATCGATCAAAGATCTGGGACCAATCAACGCCATTATCGGCCTGCGCCAGCAGGAGATTAAAGCGACCGCAGTAAATGTCAAAGGCATGGGATTGGGTGTCGAGATAGGAGAGAGCCTCAACGCCAATCGAGCCGAAAAGGATATAACTTTCGTTCGTGATGCGCTGGTCAATTATCAGCCCGGAGAGGTGGTGGCAACCGACTTGCGCGGAACCTTGGCCACCCTGCCAGGACTCGCTTTGGCGCACATCGACACTCGCCAGATAACCAACGATGAAGACTTCAACACATGGACAGCTGAGGCGGGAAACAATTCCGTCATGCTAGTGGACTTGGATTATTCCTTGAGTCCGGATTTCACTGCCGTGGAGGTTGCGGCCACAGTTTGGATCCATCCTGGAACCGGTCGACTTGCCGGCATCCCTGCTAATGGACCAGACCTGCCTTCGTTCATTTATTTCAATTCTTTTGGCGTGACCGTGCCATTTCCATCCCACCAAGGATGGTCAGTGAATGAGATACAAGAACGAGCCCAACAGTGGAGCCAAAACAACGGCCAAATTATACGCGCGACGCTTGGTAGCGCATTTCAGGAACTGGCTTCCATGATCGCGTATGATCTCAACCACACTCCTGCTCCTGCGAATAACGAACTTTATGATGCCCCGCGCGGTGCCGAAAAGGGTTGGGCGGGACTGACCGACCCACCGGCGGTTCGCGGCTACGTCGAGCACAAAGCCAATGGCCGTATATGGGTACGTGCAGAATCGGGAGGGCTATTTGCCATTGGTCAATGAATTCGGCTTTTTATGTCAGTCTGCTTCTGGTTGGCTTTGCGTTCGGCGGCGGTTTTGCCGGATGCAGCACGGAAATGACGACGAGTCATTTAACCCTTGAACCACCGACAGACTCCTCCGCCGTGGCGGTGCGCGCGCCAGTCTCGGCCAGCATCGCACCCGGTACGTTGTGCGTCGCGTGGCGGCCAACCCAGGACTGCCGTCCCGATAAAACCTCCCTGGCACGGTTCCCCTCGCAAACATATGTGGCGGACGATGTCCTCCCTTGGGTTGATCATGCTTTGCATGCAGCCAACGACGCTCGATTTGCGACGGTGGAAAACCCCATTCAAGCCGATGTGGTCGTCACCCCGCGCCTGCGCATGCTCTACCTTGAGTTTCTTGATGTCACCAAATGCGCAGTTGTGGTGATTGAGGTTGAATTTTCTTATCGCGGACAGCCAACCATTACCAAGACGTATCGCGGGCAATATGCCGGTTTGAACTGGGCGGGAAGTGACGCTGAAATGGAGCGCGCATTGCGATCGGCATTGGCAACCTGTGTGGACAAGATCATGGCCGATCTAAATTCGCCCGCCTGGATCAAGGCCATCTGATCAGCCCAGGCAATTTGGCCGGACAATCCGTCGTCCGCCAGGGTTACTTCAACTGCAACGTGACGCGCGGGGCGGATCCGACGACGGCGTCGACGAACACGATGCGGTCAGGCAAAACGCCCCGCGCCACCAGGGAATCTTTTACCTCTTGCGCGCGGTCGGCGGCAAGCTGGCTGATTTCACTGTCGCTGATCCGTTGCCGGGCCGCGAGGCGCGCCACCATGTCCTCAAGTGAAGGGGCGGCACTGGGCGGCGCGCTGGGATTGGCCGATTCGGGCGGGCCAGCCCGTTTTTCAGTTTCGGCCAGCGAGGCGCCACCGGTTGTCGCGTTGTAGAAATAGAGAGGATTGCGCGGGAACAGCATGGGGCCTTCCTGCAGTTGGGTCGCCGCAGCTTTCCCGGTGCCAGGCACCGGACCAGGCGTGAAGGTGTGGCTGTAAAGGGTCACCAGGGCACGATCGAGTTCATCCCGCGAGATCTCGATCTGGTCGACCGGCGGCAGGCCAGGATCCACATTGTGGCGCGACTCCCAGATCCCGGCACGGAGAACCTGCATGAGTTTTTGCCGTTGCAGCAAAGGCGTGTCGGCATCGACGCTGGCATCGCCGGCTAATTCGAGATTCAGGCCGGGGCGCGCCACGAAAGCCCGGGCCAGGACGTCGATTTTTTTCATTTCCTTTGGCGCAACCTCGGTGGCGCCGGGCGCAAAATCGATGTGATCGAGCGGCTGGTTGGCGCCGCCAAACATGGATCCAAGCAGCGCGAAAGGCGCGGTGGTGGCTTTGACGAGAACGTTCGCCACGGCCTGGAAAACGACCCGGCCGATCGCGAGAGAGGGATCGTCGAGGCTGCCCTGAACGGGAAGATTCAGGACGATCTTGCCGCTGGCGTCCTTCAGCATCGCAATGGCAAAGCGGACAGGCAGGCCGGTGGCATCGGGACTGCCGGTCTTTTCACCCAGGGTAAATTGGTTGAGCGTGACGATGTTCTGGCTGTCCAGATGGCGTTGCTGGAGGTGAACCTGCAAGTCCAGCGACAGGCTGCCGCGACCGAGGGTATAACCGGCATATTTGCCAAAATAAGGGCTGGCCGGTTGGAGATCGATGTCGGAGCAACCGGCCGTGAGATCGGCAAACCCATCGCTGCTGAACAAATTGACCCGGCCGGCCACAGTCACGGGCGAATTATCCACCTTGGCCCGCAGGTCGATCGTGGCGCGGGTGCGCTCCTTGGAAGAGAGGCCTGAAATGAGCCCGGCCAGGTCGTCAACCGCAAAGCTGGCATTGGGATTGATCGAGCGGTCGGTGAGCGTAAGCGATCCATTCGTCAGGACAACGCGACCGATGTTGATGGGGGGAATCCCGGACGGCGGATGGGAAGCAGCGGATGGCTGGTCGAGTGAAAAAGCGGGCGGGGAGTTTTTAGCCGCGGAATTTTCCGGGGCGGTGCGCCGGAGGATGGTGTCGAGATTGGTCGAACCATCGTGATAAAGCGTGACGTGGAGGGACGGCTCGATGAGCGAGACCTGGTCGATGTCGAGGGCCAGCGGCGTAGAGGTGAAATCAAGCTGCTTGAGGCCAAGCGAGGCAAAGCTCACGAAGCCCTCGCCGGAACCGCCATCGACCGTGGCAAAGCGGTCCATCTCGGCGTCGCCGCGAAAAAGAATTTGCGGGGCCGCGCCGGCCGGAACGGCCACGGCCAGCTGGCCGCGCGCGGAAACCGTGCCCTCGGTGATGTGAAGGTTGAACCGCGGCGTGAGGTAAGGAGTCGCGCCCGCCAGCGGAAAATCCGTCAGCTCGACCGCAAGGTCGGCCCGGCGCGATGCCACTGAGGCAGTGCCCTTGACGGCCAGCACGCCTTGCGGGGAAAAGCGCGCCGCCGCTTCAAGCGACATCGGCGGCGCTCCGGGAGCCATGGAAATCCCCTGCGCCAAAAGATCGAGCGCCGCCACGGCGTTGTGCGCCTGGCGCGGTGCCAGCGCATCGTCAAACGTGAGGACAAAGCCGTGAATTTCGAGGACTCCCAGGGTGACATCAGGCGCCACCGGGGGCGCCAGGGATGGTTGCGCGCCGGCCGGCGCCGCGAAAATTTCCGCGAGGTTGAACGTGCCGTCGGCCGCGCGCTGCAGCGCAATGCCGCCGCCGGTGACGTCGAGCTTGGCCGCGGAAACCTTCAGTGGCACGAGCGAGGCCTCAAGGCCGGTGAGATCGACCTCCGGCAGGTCGATCGCCGGCGTGGCGGCGCCGTGCGACGCGAGTTGCAGGCCGTGCAAATGCAGTTCGCCCTCCCCCATGTTGATCACGCACGGCCTGGCGCTGAGATCGATTTCATAGCGGCCGGTGACATCGAGCGTGCCGGCGAGGACATCCCCGCGCACCACGCCGGCAAGGTAGGGCGCGTACTTTTTAAGCGCGATCGAGCCAAGCGCAAACCCACCGATGGAACGCAGCGGGTCGGCCGAAAGCGTGCCCCGCCAGCGCAAGGACTCGCCGGACTCGGTCGAGGCCGTGAACTCGTACGGTGCGCCGGGCGCCACCGGCACGGTGGAGAAATTCTCCAATGAAAAACTCAGCGGACCTAGCTCCGTGGAAAAATCCTGCGCGCGGCTGTGGTCGGCAAAGGCGAAGTGCGCCCGCGAGACGGCGAGCTGGCCGATGCGGATAGGGTGCGGTTTTCCCGGCGCGGGGGAATTTTCGGCGGGCGGTGCGAGCAGATCGGAGATATTGAGCGTGCCATCCCGGTTGATTTCGAGCCGGGCCGAGGGCGCCGTGAGCGAAACCTCCTTTAAATTCCACGGGCCGGAAAACAATGACCAGAATCCGAACTTCACATAAAGTCGCTCAAAGCCGAACAGCAGGCGGCCGTCGCGGTCATTGACCGCCAGGCCGTCGATGGTCGTGGAAAGAACCAAAGGGTTGAGATGAAGATCGTGGATGGTGACGTCGCGATGAAGCGTGTCCGCCAACCGGTGCTCGAGCTGGCGCTTGACGAAAGGCGGCGCGATGAAAGCGACCGCCACCATGCCCAGGCCCACCAGCAGGGTCACGCCAATGACTAGCAAGAGACGCCAGCGATGGGCCCGGCGGGCGCGGGCGCCGCTTTGCCGGCGAAGCTCCAGGATGGAAAAGGGATCAGACACAGCAGGGCATCTTGCTTAGCAGGCTGTTGATGCGCAAGCCCGCGACTTTCGTCGAACGTTCAACATTCAACATTGAACATTCAACGTCCCTCCTTCGCTCTTCGAGCTATGGATGGCACGGCCAACTTTATCAAGTTACCCGCAAGTGGGGTTTTGGGCCTATTTTCGGGCCGGAAGAAATAATTTTGTAAAAAGCGACGCAACGGGCTTTGACGTCGGGACAATACTTGTCCAGCGTCCGCCCGATGAAGTCCGTCAAGGTTCCAGTCTTCGAACTTTTCCTGCATGAGATGATACCCCTCGCCAAGTCGATGGGCGTCACCGTTGAGGTCAGCGACGAACAGTGCCTGGTGCTGGCCGCGCCCAAGGAGCAGAACAAGAATTCACTCAACACCGCCTTTGGCGGCAGCCTCGTCGCGCTGGCCACGCTCGCCGGTTACGGCGTGGTGTGGGAGATGATGCGCAGCGAGAACGAAGCGCACAAGACCGAGTGGCGCATCGTGGTGAAAGACAGCGCGGCCGCCTACCGGCGCCCGGTGATCGGCGACCTGCGCGCCATCTGCGAGCGCCCGGCCAAGGCCGCCATCGAGGAATTCAAGGCCGCGCTCAAGCGCTACGGCAAAGCCAAGCTGCACGTGCGCGCCCGCATCGTCGAAGGCGAATCCACCGCGGTGGACTTCAAGGCGGCGTTTGTCGTCACGCGGTAAGAAAAGTTCCCGGTTCAAAGTCGGGGCTCCGCCGTTCACGGTTGGAATAATGAAACCTTGAACAGGGAACTTTGAACCTTGAACTTTTCTATCGCCCCCTCAACGCCTGCGCGGCGCTGTAGTATTCTTTTTCCCACTTGGCCTGGTTATCCGAGGCCTCGCGGATAAAGGGTGTGAAAACCGCCATGCGCAGGATGAACCAGTTGAGCAGGCTGAAGGGAAAATAAACCGGCCGCACAAAATCGACGAAGAGCACGACGCGCCAGCCGTCGGTCTCGTTCCAGACTTCGTGGTTGTAGCTGTCGTCGAAGATGAGCGCCTTGCCCTCCTCCCAGTGGGCGATCTCCTCGTTCACGCGGATGCGCACTTTTTCGTTGGGCTCGGGCACGATGAGGCCGACGTGCAGGCGCAGCACGCCGTTGTAGGGGCCGCGGTGCGCGGGGATGTGCTTGTTCGGCGCGAGGATCGAGAAGAAGCCGGTCTTGAAGCCGGGAATTTTTTTCAGCGCGGCGACGGTGTCGGGACACTGTTGGCAGTTGGCGTCCGCCCACACGCCATAGCCGCAAAACACGAAAGTCTTCCAGTTGTTGTCGGTCTGGATGGTCTTCACATCGGTGGAGATGTCCTGGAAATTTGGCAGCTCGTCGCGCCGCTCCATCACGCGCTCAAGCTCGGCGCGGATTTTCGGGTACTCCGCCTCGATCGCCGCGACCCAGGGAAACTTCGCGTTGTCGAACACGGGCTGGTCGCCGACGATGGAGAACTTGTAGAAGAACCATTCGGCGACATCGAGAAACCTGGCCGCCACTTTTCCGACGAATCCCGTCGGGGGCTTTAATTCCGGACCTTTGATCTTTTTAACCATGCGAAAATGAGGGTGGACCAACCGCTTTCAAAGGGTTTGTCGCGCGCGCGCAAGCCTTTTACGGCGGGGCGGGTGTAGTGACGGCATGGGGACAGGGCAATTGATGCGCAAATCCCAATGGCCAATGGTCAAAAGACCAAAAAGGCTTGAAGCTTAAAAATTTCAATTCTCTTGCGATCGAGAGCGCGGGCTCTTTGGGGCCAGCAGCTATTTTTGATCCTTTGGGATGTGACGTTTGGGCTTTTCCCGCTTTGTCAGATATGCTTCGAGTCGGCCTCGTCCTTTTTCACGTAGCCGCTTTCCTGCCGCTGGTGGTTGACGGCGTTCTTCTTGAGATAGGCTTGGTAGACATCGTCGGCGCTCATGCCCAGCGTCTGCGCCAGCGAGACGAGAAAGTGAAACAAATCGATGACCTCCACGCGCGCGTTCTGCTCGTCGAACTTCTGGTATTTTGCCCACCACTTCCACGGCACGCTGTCCACGAGCTCGGCGAGCTCCTGCTGCATGGCGCGCGTGTAGTTGAGAATCCACTTCGCCTTGTCCTCGTCGGTCGGCGGCGGCAGGGTCACGCCGATGCGCTGGTTGAGCGCCTTTTGCATGTCGAAAATTTCCTCGAGCTTGTCCATGCCACGTGGGTACGGCGCGCAACGGATGCTGGCAAGCCTGACCTTGAGAGGAGTTGGTAATTAGTAGTTGGTACCGTTGCGCGCCACCGCTGGGGCTTCGGAAGCCCTAGGTTCACCAACTACCAAATACAAACTGCCAACTACGCCGTCGTCAGACGGCAGTTTTTTACAGTTGCCCCGCAGGGGAAAATAGGGGATGGTAACCGGTTATTGCATACGTCGAGCACGATTCCCGCGCTCCGTGTGCTTTCCAATGTCGGCTGCTCCCGCTTGTGGTGAGCGCCGCTTGATAACAAAACAAACAACACAAACATGCTAGAATCAGAAACATCCGGTGCGCCCACGGGCAGCACCGAGACCGCCACCCCGCCCGCCGCCTTCGGCGCGCGCGGCTCCGGGCTTGCCCGCGGCAAACGACCCGCCGCGCCTGCCCCCGCCACCACCACCGCCAGCCATGGCGAGTATCGCCCCACGTCGATCGAAGTCGTCGCGGCCAAGAGCGAGTATAAGAATCCGTTTGTCGAGACCGCTCCCGCGGCCCCGGTGGACGAGGTGAAACCCATCCCCGCTGCCGAGAGCCCCGCGCCCACGGCGAGCGTTGAAACGAAACCCATCCAGCCTGCGTTTACCGCCCCGATTGAACCTGTGGCCAGCACCCCCGTTCAACCCGCCGCCAAAGCGCAGCTCAACATCCTCCCCACCGAGGAAACCAAGCGCACGGAGCTCAGCTGGGAAGCCGGCTCCTCCGACGTCTCGGCCAAAACCAACGTGCGCCCGCGCCGCGAAGATCGCCCGATCTTCCGCGCCGAGCGCCCTGAGAAAAACCCATTCGAGCCACGCGAACCGAAGCCGTTCGAAGCCCGCGAACCTAAGCCGTTCCAGCCGCGCGAGCCGCGTGAATCACGCGAACCGCGCCGCGAACAATCGTTCGAGCCCCGGCGCAATCTTCCGTTTGAACAACGCGAGCCGCGCCAGAAACCCGCTGCGGAAATCGCGCCGAAAAAATCCGGCGGATTTTTCGGCTGGTTGAAAAACCTCCTCGGTGGCGGCAAACCCGCCGCCACCAACGGCGCCGCAACGCCTGCGGTCGAATCCGGCCGCGAAGGCGACCAGCGCCAGAATCGCCGCCGCCACCGTGGCGGTCGCGGAGGCCAGGGCGGCCACTATCGCCAGGGCGATCCGTCGCGTGGTGAAGGCAACCGCGGCGGTTTCCGCAACGGCCAGCCGCAAGGCGAAGGTCGTCGCGAGTCGAACGGCGAACACCGCGAAGGCGGCCAGGGCGACGGCGGCCAGCGACGGCGTCGGCGCCGCGGCGGTCGCGGCGGTCAGGGCGGCGGTCATTACCGCCAGGGCGATCCGTCCCGCGGCGAAAGCAGCAACGGCGGCCCGCAAGGCAGCTAACTCCCGCGCCACGCAAATCTCAAAGGCGTCCGTTTCCACGGACGCCTTTTCTGCGCCCAAGCGCAGTCCTCCGTAGCTTTAGCGGAGGAGGATCCATACATTCTAACCGCGAATGGACGCGAATAAACGCGAATGTTCGGTCTTTCCCTCGGGTCGTGCTGATAAACCCGATAAAAATACAAGTAGCCGCCTGGGCTATCCGCCAGCAGCCAAAGCGATTTGATGTTTGGCTATTCGCGTCCATTCGCGTTTATTCGCGGTTTCAAAAGGATCGTTTTGTCTTAGCCTTTCGCCTCCAAATCCATGTCCGACCTCATTGTCCACGGCGGCAAGCCCCTCGCCGGCACCATCACCCCCTCCGGCAACAAGAACTCCGTGCTGCCCATTTTCTGCGCCACGCTGCTCACCGACGAGCCGGTCACACTGAAAAACATTCCCGACATCACCGACCTCGACAAGCTCGTCGCTTTCGCGCGCCACCAGGGCTCACACATCGAGTGGGATCGTGCGGCGGGCGTGATGCGGCTCGATCACTCCGGCTTCAAGCGCAAGCTGGTGGACGACGAACTGCCGCAGGACATGCGCTCCACCGTCCTGCTCTACCCCGCCCTGCTTCACCGGCTGAAAAAAATTTCCGTACCCTCCAACGCCAAGGGCTGCTCGCTCGGCGTGCGCGAGATCGACCCGCACCTCGAAATACTCCGCGCGCTCGGCGCCGCCATCGACGCCGGCGATCCACTCGTGATCAGCCTGCCCCGCGGCTTCACCGGCGCCCGCCACTGGCTCGACTACATGTCGGTCACCGTCACGGAAAATTTTGCCATGGCCGCCGCGCTGGCCCGCGGGCGTTCCACGCTGATCAACGCCGCCAGCGAGCCGCACGTGCAGGACCTCTGCGCCGCGCTCGCCGCCATGGGCGCGAAAATCGAGGGCCTGGGCACCAGCCGCCTCGAGATCACCGGCGTGAAAAAGCTCCACGGTGCCACCATCACCATCGGGACGGACTACCACGAGGTCGTCACCTTCCTCGCGCTCGGCGCCATCACCGGCGGCGAGGTGCGCGTGAAAAAATCCCTGCCGCAACACTTCGACCTCATCACGCGCGCCTTCCAGAAACTCGGCGTGACCGTCGAGCATGACGGCACGACCGCCGTGGTTCACCGCAACCAGAAACTCGCCATCGAGCCGGCCTTCACGCCGAATCTCCTGCCGAAAATCGAGGCCGCGCCCTGGCCGTATTTCTCGGTCGACCTGCTGCCGCTCATGATTGCGCTCAGCACGCGCGCCACGGGCACGATCCATTTCTGGAACAAGGTTTACGAAAACGGCTTTTCGTGGATGCCCGAGCTCGCGAAGTTCGGCGCGCACGTCGTCGTGCTCGATCCGCACCGCATCGTCGTCTTCGGCGACCGGCCGCTGCGCCCCGCCGTCGTCGATTCGCCCTACGTCATCCGCGCCGCCGTCGCGCTCACCATGGTCGCCGCGGCCATCCCCGGCCGCAGCGTCGTGCGCAACGCCGAGATCATCAAGCGCGCCCACCCGCGCTTCGTCGAAAACCTCCGCTCCCTCGGCGCGGAGCTGGAATGGAAATGACCTTGAACACCCAACACCCAACATCGAACACCCAACGTCGAATTTATATCCTGAAGGCTAACCACTGATGAACGCTTATGGACACTTATTTGGGATCAACCTGATCAGTGCCTGTCATTCTGCGACTAAAGTCATAAATCATCCGTCATAAGTCATAAGTTTTATCCCATGAACGTCGGCGAAAAACCTGCCAAAGGCACCAGCTACCTCACCACGACGCTTACCGCGCCGGTCTCGCCCGCCGAGGCGGCACTGCGGCCGCTGTCGTTCTCCGATTTTGCCGGACAGCAAAAAACCGTCGACCGCCTCAAGATCATGGTCAGCGCCGCCAAGCGCCGCGGCGATGCGCTCAACCACATCCTCTTTTCCGGCCCGCCCGGCCTCGGCAAGACCACCCTCGCCTTCATCCTCGGACATGAGCTCGGCCGCAACGTCCGCGTCACCTCCGGCCCCGTGATCGAAAAAGCCGGCGACCTCGCCGGCCTGCTGACCAACCTCGAGGAAGGCGACCTGCTTTTCATCGACGAGATCCACCGCATCCCGAAAACCGTTGAAGAGTATCTTTACTCCGCGATGGAGGATTTCCGCCTCGACATCATGATCGACCAGGGGCCCAACGCCCGCAGCGTGCGCCTCTCGATCCCGAAGTTCACGCTCGTCGGCGCGACCACGCGCGCCGGCCTGCTCACCGCACCGCTCCGCTCGCGCTTCACCCTGCAGACGCGGCTCGATTACTACGACGCCCCCACGCTCATCGGCATCGTGCGCCGCACCTGCGGCCTGCTCAAAATCGAACTCGATGACGCCGGAGCGCAGGAAATCGCCGCCCGCGCCCGCGGCACCCCGCGCATCGTCAACAACCTCGTCAATTTCGTCCGCGACTACGCGCAGGAAAAAGCCAACGGCAAGATCACGCAGCCCGTCGCCGCCGCCGCGCTGGAAATGCTGGAGATCGACGCGCGCGGGCTCGACGAAATGGACAAGCGCCTCCTGCGCGTCCTGGCGGAGAATTATGGCGGCGGCCCCGCCGGCGTGAACACCCTCGCGGTCGCCGTCGGCGAGGAACCCGACACACTGGAGGAAGTGCACGAACCCTTTTTGATCCTGGAAGGCTACGTGCAACGCACGGCGCAAGGCCGCATGCTCACGGCCAAAGGCTACGCCGCGATCGGCCTGAAAGCCAAAGGCGGCGAACAGGCGAGCTTGTTGTGATCCTTTGCTACGATGCAAGTCACCGTCATCCGTTGCTTTTGGCCAAACAAATATGAAAACACTGGTTCGTCCAAAACTTGATGCCCGCACCAAGGCGATCAACACCGCCATGCGCCGTGCGGCCAAGACCGCCGCTGTTCGCGCCCGGGCCGCCGGCACCAAACTCTATGTCATGCGCAACGGCCGGATCGTCGCCGAGTCCCCGTAACTCAGGCCGCATGCTCACGGCCAAAGGCTACGCGGCGAGCAGCCTGAAAGCCAAAGGCCGCGAATAGGCGAGTTTGTTGTGATGTGAACGTTTCGCATGGCAGCGCAGGTAGGGACGGACCGCCGGGCCGTCCGTAATTTATAAACGGCGCGCCCGGCGGTCGCGCCCTACCTCAAAAACCTGGAGTCGAGTTGTAGTTGATTCAGAATGCGGGGCTTCTTGTTGCAAAGCCCAACTGAGTTGAGACTAATAACACTCAATATGAGTCTTGAAAATCTTTTAACTGAAGTACGCGCCCTTAGATCCAAAGGCATAAAGACTGTTAATCTAGAACGGTTGGAATCTGCTCTCGTCGCCACAAGTAAAGCCACGTCTAGCGAAGCTGAGTGGCAGATCAAGGTTGCTGAACTAAAACATCAGTCTGACTTGGCCGGCTATGTCGCCGGACAAGAAATGTCTCGCACGTTGTTGAATGCAGCAATCACTTTCGCGGGCGCAGCTTTGAAGTCTGCATTGCTCATCAATGGCGGAGCAGCTGTAGCAATGCTGGCGTACCTGGGAAATTCGCATTCAGAGATGAAAGGCGAATTTCCGTTTGCTCTTCTGATGTTCACATTAGGAGTGCTCCTAGCTGCCATGGCCACCGCGGGAAGCTATTTCGCTCAATACGATTATGCTAATAAGAAGAATGCGCGTGGAAATTTGTTTCGAACCGTTTCTATCGGACTGATCGCAGGCACATATTTTGTCTTTGGTCTCGGAAGTTATACCGCTTATCTCGGGTTTATTTGAAAGCAGCTAAACCGACCGGAACAGCTAACGACCAATACCAACCACCGTCATGAAATCCGTCGCGACTTATTCCCGGTGGATGTTTCTGCTCGAGGCGGTCGTGCGGATTCCCGTCGGGTTGCTGCTGCTCACGGTCGCCTTTGTGGCTGTCCCGCTCATGATCAAGCAGGAGGTCGCCGAGGGCCATGGCAGCTGGGGTGCGTTGGTTTTCGATATTCTTCCGCTTGTCCTCGGATACCTGGCTTTTTCCTCCGGTGTTAGGCGCGTTCACGCCGCGTTGCTGAAGAATTGCTGGTTCAAGGCCGGGACCGAGGGAATCGCCTTCCGCCTGCCTTACCAGGCCCGCCCCAAGACACTCTTCCTCACCAATAAAATCGTGGAGCTCGCCATCCCATGGACCGACGTCCTGCGAATGTATCCGCTCCAATACAAAATCAACGGCATCCCCTTTGGCCAAGCGCTCATGGTCGAGACCCGGCAGGGCCGGTTTAACTTCGGGGGTTACTTCAAGGAATCTCCCACCTACATCCTCGCGGCCATCAAAAATCCAGGCCGCGCCTAAACGCTAACTTTTTCCGCGGATTTCGCGGATGATCGCGGATCAAAGCAGTCAGCCTGGGATGGAACGCGGCATCCCGATGCATTCCACCTTTTTTGCCAGCTCATGTCAGTGCCTATTCGTGTACGTCAGTGGTTAACCGTCAGGCATTCACTCCCAGCATCCGCCGGCGCCGGGCGAACACCGCCGTGAGCACCGCGAGGCCAAGCAGGGTTGCCTCGGTCGCGGGCTCGGGAATCACGATCAATTTATCGTAATGAATTTCGCGGCTGTTTTCCGTCAGGTTGTTGACGTAAATCTGCCCGTTTAAGTTCCCATTGCCGGTGAGCGAGGTGTTGGCGCCAAGGATTGATCCCCACCATTCGTTGCTCGTGGTGACGCTGAGGTTGCCTTCGAAGTTCCAGAGAACCCGGCTGGCCGAGGCCGCCGTGGCGCCATTGCCGATGAAATTGAAGGTCGGACTCCAGGTGCCGCCCGGGACATCAAAGATATTGATGATCGCATCCGAGCCCGCGGCCGCATTGATGGCGACCTGGTTGATGCTGCCTTGATGGGCGACGTCCCAGTTGAAAACCGTAATTCCCGTGGGTGCGGCATTGAAGGTCAGCGTGCCGCTGCTGTTGATTGGGTTGATCGCGGAGGCGCTGGCGAAAATCGTCGAATCAGCGGAGAGGGCGGAAGCGCGCGAAGTGAAGTAATTGTCGGCGGTGCTGATGAATTGGGTCGTTGCCGGATGGCCGCTGTTGCCGTTCTCGGTGATCTGCGGCTGGGAGCTCGAACTGCTGCCGAAGGTAAGAACCCGCTGACCACCGCCATTGACGGAAAAATCCTTGAGCCCAACATTGGTGGTGGAGTTTTGAACGAAAGTCGCCCCACCGTTCAGCGACTGGTCGCTTCCGCCGGAAAGGGTGAGCTGGCCGTAAACCCGGAGAGAATAGGCATCATCCGTGTACGAGTTGTTCTGGTTCAGGACCGAGGCATTTGAGAGGGTGGTCGCCCCACCAGCCGCCACGCCACTTTGCGTGTGACTGCCGTTGAGGGTGAATTGATTGTTGATGATCGCATTCTCCGTCCCGAGTTCGGTGGCAAAATTCGAAGCGGCCGTGGACACTTGGGCGACCGCGGCCAGCGGTGCGGCGACGAGCAGGACGAGGGCAACCGTCCGCAAAAGTAAAGTGGGGCTGGGCATGGCAGGCAGAAAATAGCTGGCGCTGGGTGGAACGGTTGAAACGCGCCTGGGTGCTGTCAACCGGGCTGGGTTACGAATATCGAACAATTAGGTGACATCCCCTTCCCTCGCGGGAATCGGTGTTACAAGATGTGAAGCCCACCCGCAGACAGCGGATTGTTTTTTGCCGCGGATTACCCTGATCAGCGCGGATGGATGCGGAATTTGCCTCACGCAGAGTTTGCCAAGTTCGCAAAAGAGCAGCGCCCCATTAAAATTCCGAATCCAAGAAGCCAGGAATCAAAACGTGGCCATTCGGAATTTGTCGTTCGGCATTCGTCATTCCTCTCGACCTGGCTTCATGCCTTCTGAATTAATTCACCGGACATCATTTCCCTCGCCCGCGGCCAAATCGCCTGTTTTTATTTTTAATTCCCTCCTGAATGAAATTCTTCCGTCGCAGTGAGCTCACCACTGCATACCAGGCCCAGCTTGCCCATTACGACGAGACCGTCGCCACCGCGGTCGGGCTCGACTATCCCTACCAACTGCGTATGCGCGACTGGGAGTTGTGCCAGGTGTTGACGGCCATGGGCAGCGCCGGCCGCGACGACCGGATCCTCGACACCGGCTCGTTCAATACCTACCTCGGCGTCTATCTGGCCCGGCAATATTCCCGGGTGACGGTGTCCGATTTGCTCGGCTCCCGCTGCATCAAAAGCCTGCTCCGAAAAATCGGGCTGGCCCCGTTCAAATCCACCGAGGCCTGTTACTTTAAATGGACACGTACGGTCAAAAAGGCCGGCGTCGCCGTGCGCAGCCTCGACCTCACGCAACTCGCCTGCTCCAACGCCTCATTTGACCGGGTCATTGCCCTGTCGGTCATTGAGCACGTGCCGGCGGTGGAACGCACGCTGGCAGAAATGTTCCGCGTCCTGGCGCCGGGCGGCAAACTGCTCGTCACGACGGACTGTTCACCGAAACCCATGCCTTATCACAAGGGCGTTCGCTATTTCAGCACGGCGGAGTTGGAGCAGATTTTTGCGCCGTACCCGGTGACCTCGGCCCGCAATGAACCGGATTTTTCCCCGGAGAATTGGTGTTACAACCTCGGCCATCCGGTCGTGACGGCGTTTGTAGAGATCAGCAAACCATGCTGATTTGCAGGTCGGGCTTCACGCCCGACCTACAAGTCCAGCCCACCAAGCAACTCAAGCCGGTAGCGAAAAGGGATAGCGGGTGATGCCAACGCCAGAGGCTTGCTCGGCGAGCTGGACGAGCTCGTCGATGAGCAGGGTGGGATCTTCCTCGTAGCGCAGGCGCAGGAAGTTTTCACGGCAGCGCGCGTAACTGGCGGGATCGGCCATCCAGCGGTCGATGAGCAGGGAAAAGTCGTCGTCGCTTTCAATCTTTTCCGAGGCGCTGCCGTTGCGAAAGAATTTCCAGGTCAGGCTTTCCTGCGGCATGATGCCGCCAAAGGCGTTGAAAATGATCGGGCAGCGGTAGTGCAGGGCCTTGGCGCAGGTGGTGGTGCCGCCGCGGGTCACGACCGCATCACTGGCCTGCATGAGTATATGGACGATGTTGGAGTAGCCTTCGAGGTAGAGATTGAACTCGGGATGCAGCGCGCGCCAATGGAGGAGTTGGTTGTAGGTTTCGTGGTTGCGCCCGCAAACCACGATGGCCTGGCAGCGATCGGCATGGCGCACGAGCGCGGGAAGGAGGTCGAGATGGTTGTTGGCCCCGTTGCTGCCGGTGGTCAGGAAGACAGTGAAGAGGTCGGGCTCCAGCTCGAGCTTCTTGACGCGAAACTCGGCGCGTTCTTCCGCCGAGTTGAGGATTTCAACGTAGGAGCGCGGATGCATGAGATGGCCGCGCACGCGGGATTTTTCCCGCGGAATCCCTTTTTTCACCGCGTACTCGCAGGCCGTGGGCGTGCGCGAAATATAGAGGTCAACCGTCGGCTCAATCCAGTTGATGGAGTAGCCCCAGCCGCCGGAGAACTCGCCGCAAAAGGTGGCGCAGCGGACGTTGTCAGGGCCGAGGATTTTTCGCGCGAGCTGGAAGTAGCCGCGGTTGAGGCAGTCGTGCACGCTGAAGATGAGATGCGGACGGTACTCGCGCAGCACCTTCTCGTAATAGGCGCAGCCGAACCAGGAGACATTGTTCCGGTTGACCAGGCTGAGCAGCTCGATGAATGTATAATAGGCGGTATGGAGAAAGTGCGCCTTGCGCTGGATCCAGTTGTAGAAATCCACCCCGGCACGGTTAACCACGGACGATTTCTCGAGCATCTGCTCAATGCGCACATCCACCTTGTGGCGGTAGAGGTGGAAGCACCATTCGGCAAAGGCCTCGGCGCGCGCGTCGTGGCCACCGCCCGTGCTTGAACTGAGAACGAGGATGCGAATGTCGGACATGATTGAAATTTAGCAGGCTGTTGAAAAACTCTGCTGAGCCGCCGTTGCGATCAGAAAGCGCTGTCCGCAAGGCGGCTCGGAAGGGGGACGGAGCGCGCCAGCGCGAAGATGGCGAGGCTGAAGGCCGAGTCCTGAAAGGATGACCTCGGCGGGTGCCCCGAGGGCAGACGAGGTCACAATCCTCAGAGGGGCTTTCCCCTTCCGAGCTAACGCCGCGGAAGCGTTTTCTGGCGCAACCCGAAAGGCAACACCGCTTTTGGCCGGGAGTCCCTCGACATTGCTCGGGACCTTGAGTCTGTCGAAAGGCCGCGTTAGAGCTGCCGGGCAAGGCCTTTTGGGCATTGCACCGGCAGCTCCGCCTCGCTCGCGGCTAAAATCGTGTGTTGCGTCGGCCAGCATAGTTTTTCAACAGCCTGCTATCCGTAGTAAATGCGCAGCGCGACCCGGAGCAGCGCGCGAGGCGCGAGGCGGGCGAAGAGCGGCGCAAGGCGGGCCTGAAAAAACGATCCGGAGCGGACCGTGCCGCTGCGGCCGTGCAGCAGCGCCCAACGCAGGTCAGCGGCCGCGCGCGTGGGCGACGGGGCGGCCAGGAGGTTGGCCTCGAGTCGCCGCCAGGCGCGGGCTTCGATCTCGCTGGGCTGGGCAGACGAACGGTGCATGGCTTGGTTGAACGGCGTGCGGTAGTCGCCGGGGCGGAAGTCGATGACAGTGACACCCGTGCCACGGGTTTCAAAGGCCAAACTTTCGCTGAAAGCGGAAAGCCCGGCCTTGGCGGCGTTGTAGCCGCTCATGAAGGGAAGAGGCAGCTCCGCCGCGAGCGACGAGACATTCACGAGGCAACCGCGCCGGCGGGCCAGCATCGGGCGCAGGGCGGCGTGCGCGAGGCGCAGGGTCGCCAGCAGCATGGCCTCGAACTGGGCCTGCCAGACGGCGAAGTCCGTCGCGGCAAAGGAGCCGAAGACGCCATAGCCGGCGTTATGGATGACGAGGTCAAACCCGCCGCCGGCGGCGTCGGCCGCGTGGAGAAAGTTTTGCTCGGCGGCCACGGGATCGGCGAGATCGAGGGCCACCGGGGAAAAGTTTTCGCGCGCGGCCAGGCGGGCCGGGTCGCGCGCCGTGCCCCACACGCGCACACCGTCGGCGAGCAGCATTTCGACAAAGGCCGCGCCAAGGCCGGAGCTCGCGCCGGTGACAAAGGCCGTGCGGTGAAGATCGGAAACTTTGGCGGCGGACACGATTAGTTGGTACGTTTGAGCACGGTGCAGACGTTGGCGCCGCCAAAACCGCTGCTGTTGTTGAGCACGACCTTGGGCGCCTCGGCGACGGTGGCACGGAGGATATTGAGGCCCTCGCACAGGGGGTCGAGCTGGCTGATGTGGGCCGAGCCGGGCATGAAACCCTCGCGCAACGCAACGGCACAGAAGGCAGTCTCCATCACGCCGGAAAGCGAAAGGCCATGCCCGGTCAGGGCCTTGGTGCCGCTGATGGCGGGGCGGGCGCCGGGAGTGGTGAAAACGGCCTTGAGCGCCTTGATCTCGGACGCGTCGCCGATGGGCGTGGAAGTGGCGTGGGCGTTGACGTAATCGACTTCCTCGGGCGCAAAGCCGCTGTCTTTCAGGGCAAGCTTCATGGCGAGGTGCAGGCCGACGCCGTCGGGATGCGAGATGGCGACATTGTAGCCGTCGGAGGCCTGGCCCCAGCCGGCAACTTCCGCATAGGGGCGCACGCCGCGGCGGGCCACCTCCTCCTCGCTTTCGAGCACGACCACCGCACCACCGCCGGTGCCAACAAAACCGTCGCGCGCCACGTCGAAGGGACGCGAGGCCAGGTTGGGATCGGTTTGCAGCGAAAGCGCGCGCATGCCGGCGAAGGGCAGGATGCTGTCGGTGTTGCAGTCCTCGGCCCCGACGACGAACATGCGGCGCTGGCGCCCGGTCCGGATTTCTTCATAGGCAAAACCGAGCCCGTGCATCGACGAGGCACAGGCCGAGGAAAAACCGCAGGAGGCGCCGAGGATCTTGAAGTGCGCGACGAGGTTGAAATTGAGCGTGCCGGCGATGGAGGCGACAATGCCGAGCGGCGAGGTGCGCATCACGCCGACCTTGAGCATGCGCTCGTGATAGTGGTGCGTGAGGAAGGGCGAACCACCCGAGGCCGCGTAAAGGCCGGTCTGCGGGTTGGTGACATCGTCGGGAGTAAGGCGCGCATCCTCGATGGCCTGAAGCATCGAGCAGTAGGCAAAAAGTGAATTGGGCGCGAGGCCGCGGAGGATTTCGCGCTTGATGGAATATCTTTTGGGGAAAACCCAATCCTCGGGATCGGACGAATCGACGGAAAAATCCTTGATGGTGCCGACGATTTTCACCGGCACGTCGGGCTTGTTGAAGGGCGGATAAACCTCGAAGCCGTGGCGCAGTTCGCGCAGGCTGCGCGTGATGCCGGCAAGGTCGTTGCCGATGCTGGTGATGAGGCCGAGGCCGGTGATGTAAACTTTACTCACGATGCGGGGCGAGCCCGGCAGGCGCGCAAACAAAACGCAACCGGCTCCTGAAGCTCAAGACAAAGGCCCGCCTGTGCAGAGGTCAAGCGGGGTGCGCTCAGACCGCGGCGGGGGAGATGACGCGGGCCGCGGCCGCGGGCAACGAGTGCACCGCTTTCGGCGCAGCGGACGCAGGCGCAGCAGCGGCCGGCACCGGTTCGACCACGGCCTCGCGGAAACCGTAAGTCAGTGTGATTTCCTCGACGTAAACGGCTTTTTCCTGGCCGACGCGAATCTGCCCTTCGATGGTGGCGAGCGGCATTTTCAGCCGTTTCGGCTTGATGGAAATGGTGAGCGTGTCGCCGGGTTTGCAAATGCGATGGGCGCGCACGCCCTCGCAGCCGGTGAAATAAATGGTCTGCGGGTCGGCTTGCTTGCCTTCCTCACCGTGGCCGCCCTCGATCAGGAAAAGCACGGCCAGCTGGCCGATCGCCTCCAGCATGATGGAGGCTGGCATGACGGGGTTGTCCTTGAAATGGCCTTTGAGAAAAAATTCGTCGCCGGTGATCTTATATTTCGCGCTCGCACTGCTCGATCCGATGGTGGCCTCGTTGAGAAAAAGAAACGGAGGCTGGATGGGCATGACCGCGCCAATGTGCTCAATGGGCAGGAAGCGGGAGGGCTTGGGCGGGGGCAGGCCGCGGACTTTGCAGTCGATAAAAATCTTGATGTCTCCGAGCGTCCGCAGATTGCGCAGTTCGTCGTTGTTGATCGACATCTGCAGGGCATCCTCGACGAGAATGACG
>Ga0210392_10000322_pt1 | contig 32424 bp, 45 predicted proteins | sample IncBWC30OmetaG_FD_161057 | JGI IMG/M metagenome (GOLD analysis project Ga0210392, IMG submission 161057) | Forest soil microbial communities from Barre Woods Harvard Forest LTER site, Petersham, Massachusetts, United States - Inc-BW-C-30-O ... | reverse complement strand
CTAATAGGTGGCAGCATCGCGGCGAAGCGCATACAATCGTCTACCATGACAGCACCGACAGGTATGCCTAAGCGCCGAGCCGACGCAGACGAGCAACCCGAAGACACCGTCGCGGTGACGATTCGGTTTCCCGCCAGCCTGCGCAAACGCGCGCTGGGTGTGGCCCAGGACGAGGACCGCACCTTCTCCTCACTCGTGATCTATGCGCTTCGTCGCTATGTCACCGAACGCGAACGCGAGTCAGAAAGCGAGTGAGCCCCAAATGAATAGGCGTGCCAATGGTGAGGGCTCGGAGCCACGATTCGACCCGACCCGCGGAAAGTGGGTGGCGTCACTGCGAATCGGTGGCGGCAAGCGCAAGCTCGTACGCGGCGAAACCGCCCAGGAGGTACGCGAGGCCATGCGTGGCCTCAGCGTCGATCGTGACCGCGGCTTGACCATCCCCAGCGACAGGGTCACCCTCGCTCAGTACCTGCGCCAATGGATCGCCGATGCGCATACCGACAAAGAGCGTCGCCCGGCCACGCTGCGCGGGTATGCCGTCAATATTGAAAACCACATCATCCCGAATCCCATCAGCCGCATCCGTCTCGGCCAGGTGCAGCCGCGCGACGTCCAGCAGCTGCTTCGCTCCTTACGCGCCAATGGCCTCGCCGAGCGCACCGTGGGCTACATTCACGCCACGTTGCGTGTTGCGCTAGCGGACGCACTCGAGCTCGAACTGATCGCTCGCAATCCAGCGCAGGCGGCCAAGCGTAAGGGCCGCAAGCGCGGCCAGCAATCCAGCCGGTTCCACATCCGCGTCCTCGATGAGGCCGAGGCCCGACACCTGCTTGAGGTCGCCCGCGGCGAGCGGCTCGAGGCACTGATCAACCTGGCCCTCGTGGGGCTACGGCGAGGCGAGCTGCTCGGGCTGCGCTGGTCTGATGTCAACCTCGCAGAGCGTCAGTTATGCGTCGTTCACCAGCTGGCCGAATTGAAGGACGACCAGGGCAACCGCCAGCTCGCACTCGCCAACGTCAAGACCGACGGCTCAGCGCGAACTGTGGCGGTTCCGGAAGTCATCGCCCGCTGTCTGGAAGCGCACCGTGAGCGCCAGATCGAGGAACGGCGGCGCGCCGCGAATCTGTGGTTGCACCGGGATCTGGTGTTCTGCAACGCGTTTGGGGGAGGCATCGAGACCACGACGCTGTATCGCATCTGGGACGCGATACGCCGGCGCGCTGGGTTCCAGGACGTACGCCTACATGACTTGCGACACAGTGCTGCATCGCTCCTGCTCGCGCAAGGCGTCGAGCTGTGGGAGGTCTCAAAGATCCTCGGACACTCAACCCTGGCGATCACGGCGGACATTTATGGCCACCAGTACGCCGCGTCACGGCGCCAGGCTGCGGACCGCCTGGACACCATCCTCTCGGTTAATGGTGTCCAAGATGGTGTCCAGGCGAGGCACCGCAGGGTCGGTACCCTCGTCTGAGAGGGAGATTTTCATCTCAAAAGTGCTAGTGCCGAGGGAGAGAGTCGAACTCTCGACACCACGATTTTCAGTTCCGGAAATCCCCGGTTTCAGGTGGTCACCAGCGGGTCCACGAGATTGAGACTCCACGCTCATTGGGTACCGAGAGGCACACACGGGTGTAACCGGACACATTAATGGTGTCCAAGATGGTGTCCAAGATGGTGTCCAAAAAGGGCTCACGACTTGACGTCCGCTGGGCCCTCTGGCCCGACAGTGACATCGACATCGCTGACACGTCTCGTGGGCGTCGCACGTCGGAAACTGCCCGGCAAGTACTGATTGAACTGCTGACCAATGCCGCGCGGCTGCACGTTGATCGTGACGCTGCGCGGCAGGCCCATTGTTTCGAACATGCGTTCTAAAGCTGTGATAGCATCACGCGTGGCGTCGTCGACAACCTCGGCGTTGGCTTCGTACCCGAGCAGCTCGTCTGTGCTGACCTTGAACAGGCGCGCCAGTCGGATGATGAAGCGTATCTGCGGGCTGGCACCTGCCTTCTCCCAGTGCTCGATCTGGCGCGGCGTGCAGCCCACTTCGATGGCCGCGGCCGGGCGCGTGAGACCGGCAAGCAGTCGCAACCGCTTGAGCGTCAGGGCGAAACGCTCGAGTTCCGCGTCGGGGATAACTTCGGCTTCTTCGTCCACGGGCGGCTTCCCTGTGCCGCTGGGGCCAGCGGCTTCAGCGCGGGCCTGGTGTCCGTTCAACGTGGAGGGCGCTGGCGAGGCCGCCAGCCTACGACCGCGTGTTGGGGGCATCAACTGTGATTGTGACAGTGTAGGCGCACAGGGTCACCGGGCGGTACCGGCGGTTGCATGGGGATTTGACCGTTCCTGCACAGCGTGGTTAGTCCCCGGAAGAATGTTGACCTGTAACAGTTACGACACTAATGTGGCCGTACCGCGTCGCTGATTACCGAATCGGCGCGGAACTTACCAGTACATTGGGGGTTCAGGCCATGTCGGGTGAGGATGAAAATCCCGGCAACCTGCAACGGGCGAACACCTTTCTCAGCCCGGCGCAGCTTCGCGAGATCGAGAAACTCGCGGTACAGCGGCAGGTGCGGGTGTCGGTCGTCATTCGCGACGCAGTGCGCTTCTACCTGAGCGCTCTGCCCGAGGTTGCGGCATGACCGACGATCGGAACATTCGGATCGACGAAGCCGCGCATGTCCTGGGCGTATCCGCCTCGACGGTCAAGAAGCTGATTCGCCGGGGCGAACTGGTGTCCTACAAGATTGGCACCGCCAGGCTGATCCCCTTCTCAGCGACGCAGGATTGGATCGCCGAACAGAAGCGAATCGCTGAGCAGCAGCGTGCCGAGCCTGTGTTACGGCGACTCCCGCTTCGTCGCCAGGCCTAAGCCGTGAGTTCCTCCGAACCTGGCGCGAGCCTGCGCGCCGCGGATGCCACCCAGCCTGAGCCTGAGCCCGAAGGCGCCGCGGCATGAGCTCGCCCTGGATGCACGTGTGGCTCATGCTGGGCATGGCTGCAGCGACGTGGCTAGTTGGTACCTGGTGGGCGGGCAGGTGACGGCTGTGCCGCGGGTCATCGACCGCGACCGCCGCTACCACGACTTCTTATCCAGGCTCGAGCACCACCCCGACGCCACGCTGCTCAAGGCGGTATGGGACGAAGCCTGGCGCCTGGCCATCTGGGCGGGCATGCGCGAGAACGCGACGCTCGGCCTGCAGGTCATGGAGCTGAAGCAGAGCATCGCCCACCTGGAGGGACGGCTCAACGAGTTGCAGTTCGAAGAGGAAGTCGAGAAGGGCTCGGTGTACTGGGAGGCAGCCGGTGATTGACCACGATGAGGATGAGAGCGTGTGGCACGTGCCGCCGTTCGTGTGGCTCACCGTGGGCGGTGCGCTCGCGTTTTGGGTGGTGGCCGTGGCGATCATCTGGCGATTGGTGAGTCGATGAGCACGCTCGTGTGGTTCCTGATCGGGGCCGCGGCAGCCGTCGCCGGGTTGCTCGCGCTCGAGCAGTGGACGTCCCGTCGCAACGAGGCCTTTCACAGGCCACCGGAATGGGCGCAGGGCTGATGAGCGAGAACCCGCTTGCACGGCTCGACACGGCCACGCGGCTCCTGGCTGAGGCGCGCACTGTCGATGAGGTGAAGCTCGTGCGCGACCAGGCCGAGGCGATGCGCATTTACGCACGTGAACGCGACCTCGGACTTCAGGCGCAGAACCACGCAGCCGAAATCAAGATTCGTGCGGAGAGACGCATCGGTGAACTGCTGGCCGAGATGCCGAAGCAGCACGGGGCACGAGACGGCAAAACGGGCTATCCGACTGATAGGCCGTTACCACCAAAGCTGGCAGAGCTCGGAATCTCGCACATCGAGTCGAGCCGTTTTCAGCAAATGGCGACCATCCCCGAGCCTATTTTCGAGGAACACGTAGCCGAAACAAAGGCCGACGAACGTGAACTCACGACAGCTGGTGTAGTGCGGCTGGCTCAGCAAGCTCAGCGCGACCAGGACATCGAGATCGCCGATCGGGTCTTCGAGGCCGCCTTTGCCATCAATCCGGACGGCGAGGTTCGCGTGCGGCAGGCGCATCTACGCGCCACGTTTTCGCGGGCGCTCGTTAGAGCCACAGATCTGATCAGTCTGAGGCCCTCAGCACTGGTCCCAGTGCTGGACCGCGGGCAGCTGGGTGACGCCGAGCGATTCATCGAGCGCTTCGAGCGCTGGCGTGACGAGCTGCGGAGCGAACTCGCGCGCCCTATGCGGGCCGTGGAGTAGGGATGACTCGATTGGTTGGCGTGCACAAGCGGGACTGGGAATGGTTCCGAACTTTCGCGCTCGAGGATGAGGCGCCGGGTCTGGCGAGTTGGGCTGAGCGTGTCGTTGACCGGATGGAACAGCTCGTCGAGAAGGTGGAACGTGCCGAACGCGATGGTGTGAAGCTGCCGTCGGAGACGCTGCTCGCCGGGCACGCGGCTGACCGCGTGCTTGAAGCCATGCTCAAAGTGGGCAGCGAACACGCGCTCAAAGGAGTGCGGAAGGAAGAGACCTGCTCTATCAGCATCGGCTGGAATGGGCACGCTCGCGTCGTGTCGATGCCGACCTACTACGGCGTTCGTCGTCGCGACCCCACCACCGGTGAGCGACTCAAACAGTCGGAGATGTGGCGATTCTTCGAGCTGAGTTGGAACGAGTTTGAGGACCTGGTCGGAATGATCAGAGCTCAGGCAAACGTGCTGGCGGATCGAGTTACAGCCTGGGAGGAGGTCTTACCCCTGCGCAAGCAGTTTCCGGACTCGGCTACGCCGCGAGAGGCGATGGACCGCGCGGGACTCGACCCATACCAGTTCGCGCGAAGGATCGAGGACACAGGATCGTGAGCATCGCGACGCGCGGCCTTGGTTTCCCCGCGCGCTCCCAGGCGTACCGCGTCTCCGCGCCGACGCTCACCCGAGCCCAGCTCATGATGCTCGAGGGCGCCGGTGAGGAAGAGTTGACCCGCTTCGTGAAAGCGCGCGCCAGGGTGCACGACTGGAACGGCGTGCACGTGCGCTACAGCCAGGGCGTCATTGAGAGCATCCACGTGGAACGGTTGGATGGTTTTTCAGAAGCCATGGGCATGCCCGACTGGCTGTTCTGGCACGAGAAGCTGGGCCAGCACTTTGGCGCCGAGCTGAAGGGCGCCAGTGGCCACCTGAGCAAGTGGCAGAAGCGCGAGCTGCCGTCCCTGCGCCGCGGCGGCCTGGTCGTGTTTGAGTGGTACCCCCGCGACGGGCTGGAGATCGAGCACACCTTTCGATACGGCCTGGGAGGACCGGAGTAAATGCGCGTTACCCGCGTCAGCATCTCGCTCGAAAAGCGCGCCAATGATGGCGACTACGGATCGGAGAAGTCCGAGGTCGAGCTGTTCGCCGACCTGGAGCCCGGCGATGAGCCGCACACGGTCCTGGACTGGATGATGGCGACCGCGCGGATGCAGGTCGAACATGACCTGCTGCAGTCGCCCAACCTCAAGGTGCGTCAAGCCTTGATCCGCAAGGTGCGCCGCTGTAATCGCTGTTCGGAGCCGCTCGCCGACGACGACAACGGCTACCTGCATCCGGCCTGCCGCGACGCCGAGGATGCCGAGCGCGAGGAGCGCTACCAGGCGGCAAAACGCCGCAACGATGAGCAGGAACGCCAGCAGGACGAGCGCGAGCTCGTGATTGCTCGGGATGGCGATGACGACGACGAGGACCTGCCGCTGTGACATGGACGAAGCTGCAACAGCAGGCCATGGCGGAGCCCTCCGCCCGGGCGTACCAGGTGCAGGGCGAGCACTTCGAGGATTACGTCAGTCCGACCAATGAGGACGCCAGGCTCGGCCTGACGGTCAACCGTTGAAACGACGCCTTTGGCGGCGAGCCGGTCTGGCTCGCATCAGTGTCGTTGCGCAATCGCCGCGGCGACGTCATCTCCTCCAACGTCTGGACCCCGCGGCAGATGCGGCACGCCAGGCGGTTGCTCGACCAGGTCCTCGACGGGGCTGGCAACCGGAGCCGCGAGCGCGTCTTTCGGATGTGCATCACGCTGTGCATGCACCGCGCGGTACGCGAGGACGAGCTCGCCCAGATCCCCAGCTGGTGGCATCAGGCAGATGCGGTCGACATTGCCGGCGGCCCGCTCGAGGTCCTCGAGTCGTGTGGGGTGCCCGACGTTCCGAGCGCGATGCCGTGCTACTCGCCGGGGCGACGCACGTTCGATCGCAACCGCCCCGACCTGTGGATCCCGGTCGACTGTGGCGTGTGCCCGCCGTGCATTGCGCGCAAAGCGGTGCGGACGCGAGGACCCCTGGTGGTCTCGTGATGACGTGCTCCCTCGGCGCGATCGACCCAACGCTGGACGAGTTCCTGGCGACTGCCAGGGATGTGCCTGAGATCTGCCAGCAGTTCAGCTGCCGCGCGCCCGTCCAAACATGGTGCTCGCTGTGCCGCGGCTTTTTCTGCGATGAGCACGACCAGCTCACGCCCGTGCGACGCCACGATTGCCTGCGCGGCAAAGCGGAGGTCGTCTGATGGCGCGCGCGATGATGTTCGTGGGCGGGCTGGCGTGCGGCTTCCTGCTGGCGACGGCCGTAATCGCGAGTCATGCCGACGACGTGAGCGCTGAGGTCCTGGAAGCGGCTGCTGAGGCCCACGTCGACGCCGTCGACCTGGCCGGCGCGGTCAGCACCACGGGCCTCGACCCGTACACGTACCTGCGCATGACGGGCGAGCTGGCGCCGCCGCCGCGCCCGCCCATGACGAGCCAGTCATATACCAGTGGGGGAAGCCCACGCGCCGAGTGCATCATTCGGCACGAGAGCCAGGGCAACCCGCGTGCTGTGAATCCGCGGTCCGGCGCGGCTGGGTTAGGTCAATTCATGTCCTCTACCTGGACAACGACCCCCCAGGGCCGCGCCGGACTGTCGGTGTTCGACCCGGCCGCCAACCGCGCGGCCGTCCAGTACATGCTCGCCGCTGGCCGTGCCCGCGAGTTCGCTGTCGTCACCGCGGGGCTCTGCTGATGCGCTACTGGCTCGACACCGAGTTCATTGAGTCCGGGTCCTATCAGCCCATTGATCTCCTCAGCATCGGCATCGTCGCCGAGGACGGCCGCGAGTTCTACGCCGAGAACACGGATGCCGATCTGTCGAAGGCTAACGACTGGGTGCGCGCCAATGTCCTGCCGCAACTGGTCCACTTCGGCCACGGAAAGCACGTGTCCTGGGACGATTTCCCATCTTGCCCGCGCAACTCACGCGCGGGCATCCGCATCGCGGTCTACGAGTTTTGCGATCCCCAGAGGCACGGCAAGCCGGAGTTCTGGGGCTACTACGCCGATTACGACTGGGTGGTGCTGTGCCAGTTGTTCGGCACCATGGTCGACCTGCCGAAGGGCTGGCCGATGTACTGCCGCGACCTGAAACAGTGGGCTGACGAGCTCGGCAACCCCGCGCTGCCAGAACAGGCCAAAGGCGAGCACCACGCGCTCGCCGACGCGAAGTGGAACCGCCAGGCGTGGGAGTTCCTGGCGCAGTACAGCAAGGCGTACGCCCAGGGGTTCGTCCCGTGATTGGAGCGTGCTGATGCCCGCCATTAGTGTCACCACGCTGTACGGGCACGACAACCGCATTCCGCTGGTCCAGATCGAAGTGCCCAACGGCAAGGCGCAGCTGACCGTCGAAGAGGCGGAGGACCTGGCGCGCAACATCGTGCACGGCTGCGAGGCCAGCCTGACCGATGCCTTCCTGATCGAGTTCTTTCAACGTGCGGAATGGCGACTGGAAGACCACATCGTCTGGGGCATCATCCGCGAGTTTCGAGAATGGCGCGAGGCGCGCATCGCTAAACCACCGCAAGAGGAGGCGCACATCACGTGACCGGCGCTGACCAGGGAGAGATTTCCAACCCGATGGAATACATCGACACCGACGACGAGGTGAAGGTTCGCGGCTTCCACGATGTCAACGCTGCTGCCAAGGCGATGTACGACGTGCTCCTCGAAACCTGCCCGCGCAGCGCCGAGCGGACGCTGGCGATCCGCAAGCTGCAGGAGGCCAGGATGTGGGCCAACGCCGCGATCGCCTTCGACGGGAGGACGTACCCGTTATGACCCGAGCTCTTGAACAACGCCGACCGCAGGCCTCGGGCATGCGCCAGTTTGGCGACCTGCCGCCGGCCACCTCGAGCATGGATCTCAACCGTGCGCTGGAGCTGGCGGGCATTGACGAACCGGAGCTGGTGCTGCTGGCGTCGACCACCTTCAAAGAGTGCTCCTCGATGGAGGAGCTCATCACACTGATCGCCACGGTGCGACGGCGTGGGCTCGACCCGCTCCTCAAGCAGGTCTATTACGAGCGGTTCGGGGGCGAGAGCAGCGGTCCATCCCTGCACATCGGAATCGACGGGCTGCGCACCATCGCCGTCAAGACCGGTCGGTACGTTGGCGCGGGTGAGCCACGCTTTTCTGACGTCTACGACATGCGCGTCGACGATCGCGGCGCGAGCAAGCCAGTGCCCGCGAAATGCGTCGTCACGGTCTTTGCCAACAATGGCGGGCGCGTGGGCGCGTTCGAGGGCGTCGCGTTCATGGATGAGTGCTATCCAGGCGTCGGACCCCGCGGTCGGATGTGGCGCGCTCGGCCGCGCAGCATGCTTTCCATAGCTGCCGAACGTCAGGCGTTGCGGCGTGCGTTCCCGTCCGAGACGGGCGGCCTCGCGGACGTCGACGAGGGCGAGCAGCCGACGGGCCCGGTGGTGGTCGAGCGCGCGTCACCAGCCCAGACCATGGCCCAGGCGGACGAGTACACGCGCATGCTCGGTGAGAGCGTCTACGCCGTGGATACACGCACCGGTGAAGTTATGCAGGACCCGCGCGCCGCGGCGATCGTGGAGCAGGCGCACGCCGCGGCGCAGGCGCGAGACGAGGCGGTGGCGCAGCTCAGTCGTGCGCAGTTGCGGGAGCGCTGGGGACTGCTGACGGGGAAGGCGCGCGACCTGGGCGTCGAATACGAGCCCATCAGTCAGTCGGTGAGCGATGCTGACGCCCTCGCCGCGGTCGAGGACCTCGAGGCGCGGGTGCGCGATGCGGAGGCCGGCATCGTCGCCCCATGAGCCGCTTCTGGCTGGTCGAGCTGGACGAGGACCTGGAGCACTCGCAGTTTCCGACCACACGTTATGGCGTGTGGTGCGGCGTGCACAGTGTCAATGGCGTCAAGAGTCTCACCGACATGTCCGCGGTCAGCTTCGAAACGCTGGACGAAATCATGGCGCCGAGTGACCCCGAGCTCATCCGGGTGTGGCGTCAGCAAAGGAGGGCGCGGCATGCCGAGAACCAGGCCGCCGGCGCTTGAGGGCGAAACGGAGCGCGAGTACGCGTGGCGTATCTACTCCGATGACGCGCAGCAGATCCTGCTGGCCAGTGCGGCGCCCGCGCGACGCTGCGCCCAGACGGGCTGTGCGGCGCCGATCTGGTGGGGCTTCACACGCGCCAACAATCGGCGGTGCCCGTTCGACATTAAGCCAAACGGAACCAGGACCGGCACGAGCCACTGGCGGACGTGCAGAGACAGACCGAGAAAGGACTCCAACTGATGCAATTCAAAGCTCGGCTCGCCGCGGTGCGCGGCACGCCCTCACGTGCAGACGATGTGCGCACCGTCGTGCGGCTCAATCTGGAGGCGCATGACGTTTCAACGGACTGGCTCTTCAGCCAGCTGGGCGAGGACCTGGTGGTCAACCTCGCCGAGGTCACCGCGTCGATGGGCCCGCTGTTTGAAGCGGAGGAGGCGGAGACCGAGGATCGATCGAACGGGCATGTCGCGGACGCGGTCGACGAAGACGAGGAGGAGCCGGTCACGATTCCGTCCAACGGCCGCCGGCGACACGGCACACGCTCGAGCGAGCAAGCCTAGCTAGCTCCATGCCGTGGGCGCGATTCGAGGACGATTACCTCGGCAACCAGAAGCTCGCGACGCTGTCCACGGCGGCGATCGCGCTCGACATGGCCGCCATCATCTACTCCGCGCGGGAGTTGCGGGACGGGGTGCTGAGTGCCGCGGACGTACAGACCGTGGCGGCGCTCATCCACTTGAAGCGTTGGCCACCGGCCGCCGCGGAGCTGGTGCGCGTCAACCGCTGGACCTCGGGCAAGGGCGTCTACACCATCCACGACTACCTTGAGTACCAGCCCTCGCGTGAGCAGATCCTCAAGCAGCGCGAGGAGGACCGCGAGCGCAAGCGACGCGGCGCGCGGGTGACGAACGCCACAAGGAATTCGTCCGGAGGCCGCGAAGATTCCGGCCGGACTCCGGACGCTCCCGTACCCGGTCCCGGTCCCGGTCCCGTACCCGGGATTCCAACGGAGTTGGAATCCTTCCCTACCCCCAACCCCTCCCCGCAAGCGGAGAGGGGAGCGCCCCCCGATGGGGCGAACGGGAGTTTGACGAATGGGAGTACGACCGTCACCACCGCCTGCTGCCTCATCGCGGAGTTGTCTGACGGCCGAGAACACTCGAATTCGTGTTCGGTGGCCGTATGACGACGCTCACCACGGACTGGTATCTGGCGGCCCGCGAACGCTGCCACGCCCTGGCGGTGGAGCTCGTCCGGCTGGATCATCTGGCCGCAATGTTCGAGTCAGAGGGTCAGTATCTGCGCGCCGATCGTGTGCGGTTTGATCGCGAAAGTGTGCGCGAAGATCGCTCGAAATTGATGCGCGAAGTGTGGCGAAAACGACGCGTTTTGGTGCCGCGGCGATGAGAATCCAATGGCCATTGGCAGCCGCAGAGCGCGATCACGAGCTGGACGAGGCCGCGCGTCTTGAGGAGCAAGAGTGAATGCGTGGCGTGGCTCACCCGCCCGAGCTGCGCGCCCAGGCCGTCGCCGCGGTCCTGGCCGGCGCCGCCCTGGCAGAAGTCGCTCGGCAGTTCGGCGTCTCGAAGGGCACGCTCGGCAACTGGCTCGCGGCGCACAATGAATCGCCAGTTGGAACAGTTGGAACGGCCCACGCCCGTGCGCGCGACCCTGAGGCGATTGCCGAGCTGATCCTTGACCTCATCGCTGCCCACGTCACCACCATTCAGGCTCAACTTCAGGCAACGACCCGGCCCGACTGGCTCGAAAAACAGTCCGCGGCCGAGCTTGCCCAGTTGGTTGCCGTTGAGCGCGATACCACGCTTCGACTTCTCGCCGGACTCCGGCCTGTCGCTGCAGACACCGACGACGACCAGCACGCCCTCCCAGCTGCCGACCCAGGAGACGCTCGAGCGTGACTGGCGCCTGTGGCTGCGCACGCTGTTCGCGCGCTACCTGAGCCAGGGGGGCCAATTCGTTCCGTTCGCGCCGCACCACGAGCAGTTCTGGTCGTGGCTGTGGTCGATCGAACTGGACCTGCGGAGCACACCATTCATCGCCATCTGGCCGCGCGGCGGCGGCAAGTCCACCAATGCTGAGCTCGGCTGTGTCGCACTGGGAGCTCGCGGCCGACGTCACTACGCGCTCTATGTGTCCGCCACCCAGGCCCAGGCCGATGACCATGTGCAGACCATTGGCGGACAGCTCGAGTCGGCGGCATTCGCCGACGTCTACCCGGATGCGGCCAGCCGGTTGGTGGGCAAGTACGGTTCGGCGAGGGGCTGGCGGCGCGACCGATTGCGCACCGCGTCCGGGTTCACGATCGACGCGCTCGGCCTCGACGCCGCGGTCCGCGGGGTGAAGCTCGACGAGGCGCGGCCGGATCTGATTGTGCTCGACGACCTGGACCGCAGTGACGACTCCTCAGAGACGATCTCCAAGAAAATCGACGTGCTCACGCGCGAGTTGCTGCCAGCGGGATCCGTGGACTGTGTGGTGCTGGGCGTGCAGAACCTGATCCGCTCCGACGGCATCTTTGGCCAGCTCGCCGACGGCACGGCGGACTGGCTCAGCGACCGCCAGCTCTCCGGACCCGTCCCCGCACTTCACGAGTTTCGGTGTGAGCAGCGCGGGGGCAAGACGTGGATCACCGGTGGCACGCCCACCTGGAATGGCCAGGACGTCGCCATCTGTCAGGCTCGCATCAACGACCTTGGGCTCCGGGCGTTCCTGGCGGAATGCCAGCACGAGGAGTCAGGCGAGGGTCGTGCTTTCTCGGAGTGGTCCAACGACGTGCATGTGTGCGACCCGTTCGAGATTCCCAGTGAATGGCTCCGCTTTCGCGCGGTGGACTATGGCTACGGCGCGCCGTTCTGCTGCCTGTGGGGCGCCCGCGCTCCGTGGGGGCAGGTGTTCATCTACCGCGAGCTCTACGGGGCTGGCATCGTCGATAGCGAGCAGGCGGCGCAGATCCTGGCTGCAACACCCCGACGCGAACGGATCCGCGACAGTGTCGGCGACCCGTCTATGTGGACGCGTTCGCACAATGGCCGCCCAGTGTTGGCGCCGGCAGACGCTTACGCCGAAATGGGGCTCGTGCTGGGCAAGGCGAGCAATGAGCGATTGGCAGGCAAGGCGCGCGTGCACGAGGCGCTGTACTTCGACGACGACGCCCAACCCATGCTCCAGGTCCTCCGCGGCGCGGCCCCGAACCTGGTGCGCACACTCCCGAAACTACCGAAGGATCCGCACAATCCTGAGGACGTCGACACCAAGGCCGAGGACCACGCGTACGACGCCCTGCGGTACTTGCTAGCGACGATCGAGTTCACCTGGCCGGCGCGTGAGCCGGCGCGCTCGACCTATAGCTTCAACCGGTGAGCGCGGTAGTACGCGTAGGTCCCTACCCAGCCAAAGTACAGCCCGGTGACCAGCCAACTGGCTTGGGTGTCGAATACCAGTGGCAGCACCAGGAAGGCTAAGAAGCCAGGGAAAATGAACAGCGTGAGCGCCCATTCCTTGAGCCGGCTCATGGCGTGATCCAGAACGGGCAGCGGATGGTGATCTGCTGGTCGGCCATCGGTGCACACCCTTGTGCTTCCGCGGCTATTACGCGGTCAAAATTACGACCGAGTGCTGCGTACGAGTAGTAGCGGTACATCGGGCCTGTGCCCAGCTGGACCGCTACCACCAGGACAGCGCCGAGGAGCACGCCAGCAATAAGCGTGAGAGCGTACGATCCGAAGTGCATGACGAAGCTCCCCTTCGTTGTGCGAGGTGACTCGGCCCGTGACCTGGGCCGAGGCGCCGACTATAGCCCACGATTGCGCCGGGAGTTCGTGAAACATCGATGTTTCACGGCTACACTTCGGCTCCAGAGTCGTGGCTGATCGCCCACCGAGCGCCTCCTACCTCTCCGAGCTCCAGACGGAGATGTACGACCGCTACCGCCGCGACGACGTCCAGATTGACACCATGCGCGCCCAGCGCGAGATGAGAATTCCCGCGATGATGGGCGCCGACGAGAAGTACACCCTCGTCAACGTCGACCCGCGCGATCCGGATGTCAGCGAGGAAGCCTTCCAGCAGACGGCTATGTTGACGTTGGAACGGCCGAAGCTCCACCTGGACGGTGGCGAGTCCGACACGGCACAAACCGCGGCGAGCCAGCGCGAGCACTGGACGGAAGAGACGCTCTGGCAGTGCGGCTCGAGGACGCCCGGCTCGGACACGATGACCTTCGCCACCGATGCGGCGCTCAACGACGGCGGCGCCTGGACCAAAATCCTGTTCCTGCCCGACGCGTGGGACAAGCGCTACGCCTACCCGGTGCCGAACCCTGGCGAGAGCGCCGAGGCGTGGAACCACTACGACAAGGCCACCGAAGAGGTCAAAAAGCAGTGCGGGCCGCCCTTCGCGTGGGAGTTCTGCGACGCCCGCGCGGTCTACCCGGACTACATGGGTGGCAGGATCGCCGAGGTGCTCGAGGTCACCGACCGACCGGTGCGCACCACGTTCCGCCGCTACCGCCTGGGCGTGGATGGCGACGGAAACATCGTGCCCGAGGAGATGGGGCAGTCGCAGGCCTCGAACGCCTACGGCGCGAGCGGCCGCCCGATCCTGCCAACGTCCATCACCATGATCGAGCACTGGGACGAGACCTGGGCGTCCTGGGCGGTGACCGGCACCAACTACAAATCTGAGCCCACCGGTGCGATCGTCAAGCAGTTCAAGCACAACTACGGCTTCATCCCCTACGACTTCGCGCCCGGCCTGTGGATGAACCACTGGCGCAATCGCAAGGTGGGGTGGGGCGTCTCGCAAACGAAGCTGTGGCTGGTCCAATATCGCCAGTACCTGCGCGCGATGCACGCCCAGTACGTCGCTCGAGACCTGCTCAGCCCGCTGGTGACCTATGGCGACAGCACCGCGGCGCCGGTCATCGGCGACGACGGCAAGCCGCGCGATCGTGACCCCGGTCCCCTGCCCGGCGAGGTCATCAACCTGGGACCTGGCCGCCAGCTGGCGCGCATCCAGTACCCCGACGCGGCCACCCTGGAAAAACATATGCAGCTGATCGACAACGCCATCCGCGAGCTCGAGTCGCCGCGGGTGACCACCCTCAGCGGCATGGAGGGCGCCGGCTTCGCCATCAGTCAAGTACTTTCATACTCCCGCACTCGAGTTGGCCCGATCGTCAACAACCTGCAAGCGCTGCTCGGCCGCCAGTCGGAAAAACTCTGGGACCTGGCGCAGAACAAGGTCAAAGAGAAGATCTGGGTCGGCTACTCCGGCCAGGACACCAAGGCCGGCAGTGGCTACATTGGACTCGGCCCCGACGACTTCGCCCGCCCCGTCAAGCTGCGCTGGGAGGTGCAGCAGGAGCTGCCGACCGACGACCTGATCAAGGCCCGCTACGCCCACGAGCGCCTGCAGGCCGGCACCTGGGGCTCGGATGAGGCGGTCGACTACCTTGGGGATAACCCTGACGAGATCCGCCGCTCCAAGGCGCGCGACCGTATCCGACAATCGCCCGAGTACCAGAAGTGGCTGGACAATCAGGTCTTCCAGTTCGCCGGTCGCGGCGACATTCTTGGTGCGGCGGCTCAGGCCCAGGCGCTGGCTGCCAAGGGCACAATACCCGGACAACCAGGTGCTGGGCCGAACGGCATGCAGACCCCGGCTCCGGGTGTCTTCGAGGGCGGCGCACCAGGAGCTGGCGGTGTGCCGGACCTGGCCGCGCTTGCGACCGCGCCGAATGGCGCAGGCGCGTTGCCACCGCCCGGCCAACAGGTGATGATGGGCGCAGCGAACAATGTCGGCGCACCAGGCGCAGGAGGTATGTGAGATGGCCAAGTACACCCCGAACAGCGCACGCGAGCATCCGCCAAAGCAGAAGCCAGGCATGGGCGGGACGCAGTGCCCAGGACCTCCGACCAACCACGGGGGTGGCTACGGCGCCGGCGGCAACCCTGGCAATTCCGTCATCCGCACCAGGCCGAAGTAGCCATGGTCCAGAAGCGGCGGGGTCGGAAGTGGACCGAGGCCGCGGACACCGCGGCCGACAAGCGCGCCGGGATCAAGCAGGGTAGTGCCAAGGACAACGCACTCGACCGCTCGCGTGGCGTCCCAGTGCGCAAGGCTGGCAAGAAGGCCTGAGCTTCGATGAGTCGGCGCTGGTGCCGCTGGTGATGTTCGTGCTGATGATCGTCGTGCTCGCGGCCGTGCTCTGGAATGAGCACCGCTGATGCCCCAGCCGTCTGAGGCCGAGATCCTGCGCGATTCGCTCACCCGCGAGGTCACCAACGACGCCTACGCCATCGCGCACCAGGTGTTCAAAGGTCCTGAGGGTGACGTCTCGCGCGTCAGCAACGAGCAACTCGACGAGCGCTACCGGCAGGCCTTTCTGACCGAGGACCGCGACTACCTGATGGCCGAGGCGACGCGCGACCCGGCGCAGTTCCTGGCGGCCATGGACCGCATCGGGGTGCAGATGCCGCCGGGCGAGGAGATCCAGCCCGACCCGCCGCTGCCGAAGGCGGCCAAGAGCGCCGCGCCGATCCCGAAAGCACCCACCGCGACCCAGCCCACGACGTACGGTGCGCCCGAGGACGTCCCGCCGGCCCTGGCATCCGCCGGGGCGGCGGGCGGTGCGCCTGCTGCCATGCCGCCGATGGTGATGCCCGCGTCACCCGCGCCGGCGCCGATCCAGGCGCCGGTCGCCGCGCCGATGGCGCCGCCAATCGAGCCGCCCTACTGAGATGCCGTACCTGCTGCTCGACGACGCCGCCGACGAGGCCACGCGTCGGCTGCACCAGTTTGGCCAGGACCAGCTCTCAAGTCTGCAGCAGGGAGCGCAGAGTCTCCAGAACGCGCCGGCCGGCCTGGTGCAGGGCGCCCAGAGCGCCACCGCCAGCGCCCAGGACATCACCCAGCGTTTGATGCAGTACGGCCAGGACCAGCTCGGCTCGCTGCAGCAGCAAGCCCAGCCGCTCGCCTCGAATGTTGACGACATCACCCAGCGCTTGCATGCCTTCGGCCAGGACCAGCTCGACAACCTCAGCCAGGCGCCGCAAGCCGCTCAGTCGCTGCTGACGCCGATGGCGCAACAGGCGCAGGCCGCCGGCGCGCAGGCGCTCCAGCCATTGCAGCCGCTCACGCCGCCACCTGCTGCGGGCACCACGTCCGTGAACATGGACCAGGGCCAGGCACAGCAGCAACCCCAGGGCGCCGGGCCGATCGACTCCTCGAGCGTGCAGAACTTCGCGAAGACGATGTCGCCCTACGCGCAGTACGCCGCCCAGGCGCTCGGCATCGATCCGAGCTGGGTCGTCGCGATGGCGGGCTCAGAATCGAACTACGGCAAGGCCGCGGGAAACGAGCTCTTTGGCGTCAAGGCGCTGCCGGGTCAGAAGGGCACGACCATGATGACCCACGAGGGCGAGTACGGCGGCACGAACATGAATCAGGACTTCGCCGCGTACGACACCCCGATGGACGCGGTGCAGGCGTGGGTCGACCTGATTCGCAACCACTACCCCGGCGCGGTGGGTGCCAAGGACCTGCCGACCTTCGTGCACGGGCTGAAGCAAGGCGGCTACTTCACCGCGGCTGAGGACGAGTACCGCAACATCCTGCAGAGCATCCAGGGCCGCGTGGCGCCGTTCGTGGAGGCCGCGGGAGCCACCGCCACGAATGCGGCGCAGACGGTGGCCACCGGTGCCCAACTCAGCCAGTTCGGCGACAAGCAGCTTACCGCCGCCGAAGCGTACGCGGCCTGCGGCCCGGCCGCGGCGGTCAGGTTCGCGCAGATGTTCGGACGCCAGCCAACGCTGCGCGAGGCGGTCGACCTGGCCAAGAACGTCGGCTGTAGCTCCGCCAACTGCATGGCCGGGCTCGCGTCCGAAAGCAAGCTCTTCGATGAGATGGGCATTGCGCACCGTACCGTCGGCGCGGACTGGCAGGCGCTGGCCAAAGAAGCACAGAGCGGTAACCCGGTCGCGATCAGTACCCCTGGCCACTACTTCACGGCGGACGGGTACGACCCCAGTACCGGCGCGTTCCACGTGGGCTCGAGTGGCACCGACCTGCGCCGCGGCTCGGAGTGGATGACGCCGGCGCAGATGGAGTCGGTGATGGGCCCGTTGCAGGGTGGCCTCGCGGCGGATCACCCGTTGGTGCCGGGCAACTCGCCCTTGAGCGCCGGCACCGCGGGGGGCGCCGGCGCCTCAGGTGCAACAGGAGCGGCCAATGGCCTGATCGATGTCGCAGGCCAGGCCAAGAACAAAGCAATGCAGATCCTGGACCGCGCGCTGCCCATGGCGGGCGACCTGGCCACCGGCGGCATCACGCGGCGGTTCAACGACAACCTGCAGGATCTGACCCAGAAGGTGCTGGGCGCCGGCCAGATCGACGCGTCGCAGGGCATCACGCCGCTCACGGGCGCGCTCGCCGGTGGACTCGAGCGCACCGCGGATACCGCGGACCAGCTCGGCGGCGGCGGCCTGGTGCCGCCCGACCTGATGCGCGCCGGCGCAGGCCTGCTGCGCCAGCCGGGCGTCCTCGACTCGATGCAGACGCTCGAGCAGCTGGCGACGAAGTACGGCACCCACGACACGACGCAGTACACGCCCGACGACCAGAAGATGGCGGGCCAGGCGATGCTGACCGCGGGCGGCGTACTGGCGGGGACCGACGCCTCGCGCATGTACCACGGCACCGGCGCGGATTTTCCCAGGGTGGACCCGCAAGCGGTGAGTGGCGAGGAGAACCTGTTCGGGCCCGGCTACTACCTGACCAGCGATCCGCGCGTGGCCGGAGGAGTCGTAGCCAGGGGCGGCGAGCAAACCGGCCCGTCATGGCTGGTCAGTAGTGTCAAGCGTGAGCCCGGCCAGGTCATTCAGCCCGGTTATGCGCAGTCCGGCGGTGGGGCGAACGGGGTACTCGAGCCGATAGCCGGGCCGAACGTGCGCGCGGTCGACGTACCGCAGGACCTGCACCTGATGGACATGGAGCAACCTCTGGCACCGGAGCAGGCGCAAGCGATTGCTCAGCGGTTGGATGCCGCGCGACCGGGCGCGTGGGACCTCAGCGATCCTGACGTCCGCGCGGAGGTTGCAAGTTGGTCGCAGCCGGGTACGGATGGCGCGTCCGTCTACGACGTCATTCGTGGCGAGTTGGGCACGAAGACCGCTGCTAACAAACTACTCGCCGACGCCGGATTCGACGGCATTCAACACGCGGGTGGTCAGCGAATCCCGATGACCGACGAGCAGGGCCGCGCGATCCAGCACGACGTCAGCGTCATCTTTCCCGACGCGCTGGATAAGGTGCGGAACGCCATCAGTGGCACCCAGGGCGGCCAGGTCGATCCCCGATTCGCGCTCGGCGTGGCGGGTGGAACGGCCGCGGTCGGCGCGCTGGGGCTGGGCCTGACTGACCCGGACTCGAACCGCATCCTCGACTCCCTCGGCGTGGGCGACGCCTGGAAGACCGCGCCGGGTCCGGACACCAGCGGGTGGCAGTCGCCCGTCACGCTCGACGACATTGGCAAGGGCATCCAGGACTTCGCCTACGGCGGGCCCATCGGCGCCTTCAACCAGAACCTGCGCGAGGTCGGCGAGGGCGTGCGCGACACGCTCGCCCCGTACATGCCGTCCGGCGTGCTCGACTCCCTGCAAACGCTGCAGGACCTGAACGCCAAGTACGCCGACACCTCTGGGACGCAAACGGTTCCGTTCAAGGGCCAGGACCCGCTCACGCTGTCGGTCGACCCCTCGGTGATGAGCCCCGAGGACCAGCAGCGCTACCAGCAAGCCCGCGGCGCGGTCGCCGGCCTCGCGACACCGTTCGTCGACCAGAGCGCCCTGCAGGGCATCCGCGGTGCGAAAGTGGTGGCTGGGCCGACCGGCACTGCCGCAGCGCGCGGTCCGATCGCCAATGCGGTCGACATCACCAAGCAATTCATGCTGAGCAACCCCGTCACCCACGTCGGGAACACCATCGGCAACACGCTCGAGTTGCTGCGGAGCCCTGTGGCGCTGACGCTCGGCGGTCGACCTCAGGACGCGGTGGCGGGTGTTGGCGCTGTGACGCGCGCGATCCCGGAGGCGGCCCAGGCGGCGCTGGCGGCCATGCGCGGCAGCACGCCGGCCAGCCTCGGCGGTGCGGCGCAAACGAGCGCATGGTGGCAGCCGGTGTTCAAGGCATTGGGCGCATCCGACGCCTTCACCAGAACGCTGGGCGAGTACCAGGGCATGGCCGAGGAGGCCTCCGCGCTGCTCCGCGGCGCCGGTATCAGTGCGAACGATCCCGCCGCGGCGGCGTTCCTGCGCACCAACGCGGCGCGGATCGCCGACGCCGGGCGTCGCTCGGGGAGCCAGAGCGTGTTCCAGACGCTGCACACGGCCTCGGGCGGAATGAGTTTCCTGGACGATCTGTTCAACCGCTTCGGGCGCTACAAAGAGGGCCTGCTCAGCTCGCCGAGCCTGCGCGACCAGGCCCTCGGCGCGCTGCTCGATACCCAGATTCCCTTCGCGGGCGTGCCCTCGCGTCTGCTGCAGATCGGTGTTGGCCGGCTGCCAGGCTTCGCCCAGGTCGGCGGGGCGGTCCGCGCGGCGCAGGCGGCTCGAGCGGGCAACATCCCGCAGATGCAGCGCGAGATCGGCAACACGGTGATGGAATCGGCCATTCAGCTGTGGATCGCCGAGCAGATTCGCGAGGGCAACATCCGCGGGCCCGACGATCCAGACCACCCCGGTGAGATGCGCGTGATGGGCAACTGGGTCAACGCCAACCTGCTGGGCGCCTACACGTTGCCGGCGCAGATCATGGCCGCATTTGGCGAGGGCTTCCAGAAGGGCGGACTGGAGAAGAGTAGCGACGCGGGCGAGGCGCTGCGCAACCGCTTCGGTGAAGCGCTGACCTCGAGCGTCAAGCCCTTTACCCAGGCGGTGCCAGGCCAGCAGATGATCCACATGCTCGCGGCGTTGGGCCAGGGTCCCGGTGGGGCGCTGCAGCAAGAGGTCTCGGACACCATCTCACGCGTCAGCGCGCCGGGCGCTGGCAAGTTCATCGAGGACCTGCTCGACCCCGTGGCGCGCGATGTGGCCAGGAGTGGGCCCGCGAGTCTGTGGCAGCCCACCCAGGCGCGCATCCCTGGTCTGGCCGAGCTGCTGCCGGCGAAGATCGACCCGACCACCGGCCAGGAGATGGAAAAGCGCCGAGCCGGCCCCGGCATCCTCATCGGCGCCGAGAGCTGGGACCAATCGCCCATTCGCACCGAGGCCAACCGTTTGAAACAGCAGGGTTACGACATCGCCGCCCCCTCGGCGTATCCTCAGTCCGTGTCGATTGCGGGGTCGCAGATCGACCTCAAGCCAGACGAGCAGCGCCAGGTGACCGAGATCACCGGCAAGATGCTGGGCAACTTCGCTGATCGCATGGACCAGCCGGCGTACCGCGACGCGCCCGACGATCGGAAGGCGCTGATGATGAAGGCGTACCTTCAGGCCGCCAGCAACGCGCGCACCGCCGCGGTGGCGCAGGTGCTCGGGCGGCCGGAGCTCCTCAAGCGCATCGCCGCTGGCCGCTCGGTGGCGGGTCGGCCGGTCAACGATGTCGGCAACGCGCAGCTCAGCCAGATCCTCGAGGACGCGCCCTCGTTCCTGACCTCCTCGAGCTTGAGCGCCAGCGAGCAGCAGCAGGCGCTGGCGGGTAGCCGATGAGCTCGATAGACCAGCTCGTCTCGGCGCTCGGTACGGGTTGGAAGGTGGTCGGCAACGGCACGCCCGTTGAAGAGACGACGACCACCAGTTACACCGATCCGACCCAGCCGGGCTCCGCGCCGCAGACGATCAACAAGGGCACTGGCCGCTACTACGTCATCGTCCAGGACACCGACGGCCACCAGCGCGCGCTCTTCCTGAAAGCGCAGCCCATCAAGGGCGGACTGCAGGTTCGACAAACGGGCGTCAATGACCAGCCCGACGCGACCGGCAAAGCGCCGACCAACCTGTACGACGGTGATCTCAAGTCGATCCAGTGGGACAGCGGCGGTCCGATCGGCGACGTTCCTCAACAGCCCAAACAGCCGAGCCCCACCGCCAACCTGGACAAGCTCGACGCCGACGGCAACGATGCGACCAAGACGGGGAAGCCCACGGTCACGCTGCGCGATCCCGCCACCGGCACGTCGCTCAACGTGCCGAAGGACCCCGCCGGCACGCTGACGACGATCAACAACCAGCCCATGGTGGTCAAGCCCGACGGCACGGCCACCGCGGTCGTCGGGCCCGACGGCAAGCCGCTCACGGTCACCAAAGACAAGACCCAGATGAACGTGCCAGGCATCGGCCTGGTCGAGTACGACCCGTCCAAGACCGGCACCGACGCCTACAACGTCATTCTCAAGACGCCCACCGGCGTCCAGGCCAAGGACCTGCAGCCGCAGAAGGTCAACGGCAAGGTCTACGTCGCCACCGACGACGGTCAGGGCGGCATCACCTGGCAGGAGACCAACCTGCCCGAGAGCCACGTCTACACCGTGGCCGCCGGCGGCAACGACCCGCGCTCGCCGACCATCACCCTGATCGACGAGCAGGGCAACAGCACCTCGGTCAAAAAGGATGGCTGGACGCCGCCGCCCAATGCGCAGTCGGGCTCGGCAATCACCCCGGACACGAGCTCGCCGTTCGTGGTCACCATCGGCGACAACGGCCAACCCGTCTTCACCGAGAACAAGAACAAGGTCAGCATCTCCGAAGCCCAGAAACAACTGATCCAGCAGCTCGGCGGCAAGGTCGCCGACGGGTCGATGTCCGAGAAGGAAGCGCAGGACCTGATCGCTAGCACGACCTCGGCGATGACGGCCCAGGCCAACCAGCAGAACGCCCAGGCGAACATGCTGACGGCCCAGACTAACCAGCAGAAGCTGGGCGTCGACGCCGCCAGCAACGCCCTGACCGGCGTCAACGCCGCCGCGCAGACCGGCGCAGGCCTGCTGCAGAACCGCGTCACCAACGCGATGAGCGGGCTGAACACCGCCATCGGCGCCATCGGCAACTCGAAGATGACGTCCGCGCCGGCGGGCATGGGCGAGAACCTGGTCGGCGGGCTGAGCGAGTGGGTCACCGGACTCGGCGGGGGCCAGCCCGTGTACGACTCGGCCGCCGCGATGGTCAACGCCGCGAACCCGGCGGTCAAGGGCGACCCGACCATTGCCAGCCAGGCGTACACCGCGCTGCGCGGCGCGATGGACCTGTACAAGCAGCAGACCGGCAAGGACTGGCAGCCGCCATTCAACTCGCCAGTCACCGCTTCCACCGGCGCGGACGCGGGCACCGCTGGCGGCGGCGCGCAGTCGGTGCTGACCAACACCACCCCGAACCCGGCAGCGACCGCCGCGAACCAGACCAACTCCCTGGGCTTCAACCCGCAGGCCTCGACCGCGGCGCTGAATGCGCGAGGCTTGATGGACAACCAGCAGGGCCGCGCGATGGCCGCCGGCCAGACGCCGGTCGCCACCACCCCACCGGCGTACCCAGGCCAGTACAACACCGCCTACCAGCAGGGCGTCGTCCAGCCAACGGGCCTGCCGGCGACGGGCCCGGTCGTGGGTACGATGATTCCGACGCTGCCTATGCCGACGTACAACCGCTTCCAGGCACCGATGACCGTCTGATGGCCGACGCAACCAACAGCCCGCAGCTCGCAGCGTTCATCAACCAGCTGAGCAGTGCTACCGCCTCGGGCAACACCCAACAGATCCAGGAGGCCATCCGCGAGTTCAACCTGACCTACGCCAACAGCGTGGCGCAGCTCTACGGTCAGAACTTCGGACCCGGTAATCCGGCGCCCATCGGCGCCGCCACCCTGCCAGCAGGCCAGGCCACGGGCAGCATCGGCTACATCCCTGGTCTCACCGGCTCCGACGCCTCGCAGACGCAGTCGATGCTCGAGGGCCAGGCCTCAACCGCCCAGAACGCGGCCGGGCTCACCGGCTTTTACTCAGCACCGAGCCAGTCGCAGTACACGCCTGGCACGTTCGTGCGCCTCGATCCGAGCACGTACGACACCAACCAGTACGGGCAGATGCAGATCTCCTACGTGCTGCCGTCGGGTCAGTTGCAGCGCGTCTCCCAGCAGCAGGCGCAGGCCATGGGCTGGAACGGCGCGTTCTCCGCCGTGCTGCCGGCCACCACCGCCCTCCAGCTCGAGCGCGCGCCACCCCAGCAGTTGCCGCAGCAAACGCTCCAGGGGATGACGAGCTACAGCAACCTGAACACGGCCGCGCAGAATCAGGCGATCGCGCAGTCGGGCGTGACGGGCATGTACCAGGCGCCGGCGCAGGTCCTGCCGCCGGGCACCAACGCCGGCGGCGGCAAGTTCTCCGATCTGGACCCGCAGACACAGCAGAGCTACTACCTGTCGCGCGGCTCAGACTGGAACGCGGCCATGGCGGCGTGGGTGGCCGACTCCAACAAGGCCATCGCGGCGGCCAACGGCGGCGTGCTGCCCAACCAGCAGGGCACGCCCCAGGAAACGCTCGCCGCGCAAAACCAGTACTTCACCCAGGCCTCGGACCTGGCCAACCAGTACGGCCAGTACTACACACCAGGTGCGCCGGGTCAGGCCACGCAGGCCGGCGTGAACGCGCCACAACAGGGCCAGCTCACGCTCGCCAACATCAACCAGCAGAACACGATCGCGCAGGCCTGGGCGCAGCAATACGGCTACGTGCCGCAGTTCGACGCCAACGGCCAGCCTATCTTTCAGGCCGGTGCCAACGGTAACCCGGCCACCACGCTGGCGGCGCAGCAGCAGGCCTACTCGCAGCAACTTGGCGCGATCAACGCCGCCGCGGCGCTGCAGGCCAACCCGTTCCGCCAGCAGCAGGTCATCGGCCAACTCGGGCGTGTGCTCACCGGCCAGGGCGTGGCGGGCTTCTCGGCACCCAACACCGTCGCTGGCGTGGGGACGCAGGGCGGCACTGGCACCGACACCGGCATGGCCTACATGCAGCAGATGATCGACGACATTCGCGGCGGCACCAACTCGGCCAACTCGCAGAACGTGCAGGGCGTGCTCGACGCGATCCCAACGCCGAACAAGATCAACTCCCAAGATTTTCTCCGCGCGGCGCCCTCGACCCAGAACATGCTGCTGCAGGGCATGCAAGAGAAGTACGGACTTGATCCAGCCGATTCTTTGGCCCAGATCAAGAACACGCTGCCGGCGTTCAATGCGCCCACGACGTTCGGAACCGTGAAGGGGTAGACCATGCCGCTGCTCGGTGGTAAGAAGGCGAAAACCCAGGCGGGGATCAGTTCCAACATCCGCACCGAAATGAAGGCCGGCAAGCCACAACCACAAGCCGTCGCCATTGCGATGCGAAAAGCGGGGAAGCCCAAGCCCTCGAAGAAATGAGCATCGACGTCACGCGTTCCATCCACCCCGACCTGCTCGACGAGTACGAGCAGCAGGCCCAGCTCGCCGCGGGTGGCACCGCGCAGACACCGCCTCGTGCACCCCGTCGCCGGCGCGGACGGGGCGCGACGGACCAGTCTGAGACGACCCCTCCCGGCGATCAGGCTGAGCCGCCCGTCGCGCCGCCGGACGGCTCCGGCGACCTTGCTGCCTCTCCGGAGCCCGCCGCGCCCGACGCCGAGCCAGAGTGGCTCGCCCAGGTGCGCGCCGCCAAGGACCCCAAAGAGATCCTGTCGCTCGTCACTCGCAACGTGCCGCGCGAAGAGCTGACCCGCGACGACGTGCTGAGCGGCCTGCTCGGTGACCTCAGCAATCAGCGCGCGCGCAAGATCCTCGAGGACCAGGAGAAAGCGCGCCAGGAGCGCGCGCGGCTCGACGCCTACGACAAGGGCGACCTGTACACCCTCGGCCAGCTGGAAGCGGCCACACTGCAGCAGCAGCGCCAGGCGGCGCTTGCGCAAAACGACCCCTACCTGGTCGCGGTGCGCAACTTTCAGTCCGGCCTGCCCGAGGACGTACAGCGCGAGGTCCAGGGAAAGAACTACGATTCGTTCGGCGCGTACTTGTCCGCCGTCCAGGATGCTGCGATTCGCCACGGCGTCTCGGAAGAGGTCAAGAAGCGCTCGGGAGCTCTGGAAAAAGCAGAGCTCTCAGCAACCGTCGGAAGTGAGCAGTCCCCAGAGCTAGACGGAGGACCTGCCCAGGCGTACCGCGAGATCACGGACGCCCAGGTCGCCGCCATGACGCTCGAGGAGTACGACCACTACTTCGACGATCGGGGCCGGCCCAGACCCGGCGTTCGCGTGCGCCTGGAGCGTGGGATAGACGTTCGCAGGCGGTGATCTCCTCACCCCAACCGGGTGAGACGCCAAGGAGCGACCAATGCCCGTTGGGGCTACAGAGTTCGTCGACAAAACCATTGCCGACGGCGTGTTTTCGCCAGACATCTGGTCCAAGCAGGTGCTGCGGGCCACCGAGAGCAACCTCGTCCTCGCCAAGTGCGTCAACCGCGGCTACGAGGACGACGCCAGCGTGGGCAAGGCGGTCAAGGTCGCCAGCATCGGCAACGTCGCCGCCCGCGCGAAGACCGAGAACACGGCCATCACGTACGAGACCGTCGCCGAGACGGCGACCACCATCACCCTCAACATCTGGTCGTATGCCGCGGTCGGCATCGAAGACATCGTCAAGGTCCAGAGCATTGTCGATGTGCAGAACGAGTACCAGATGAAAATGGGCTACGCCATCGCCAAGGACATCGACTCGAAGCTGGCCGCGGACATCGCCGGCTTTTCGCAGACCGTTGGCACCCTCGGCACGCCGCTGGCCGATGTCGACGTCATTCGCGCCAACCAGTACCTCGACGACGCTGACGCACCCGAAGAGGACCGTTTCTTCGTGATGAGCCCGGCGGAAAAGGCCAACAAGCTCACGCTAGACCGCTGGACCAACGCGCTCTATATCGGCAACCCCAAGCCCGCGGTCTCCGGCTCCATCGGCGACATGTACGGCCTCAACATCATGGTCACCACCAACCTGGTCAAGCCCGCCGCCGGCCAGGCCAACAATGGCGTGTTCCAGCGTGAGGCGCTGGCGCTCATCGTGCAGCGCTCGCCGAAGATGCACCTTTTCTACGACATCGACTTTTTCACCTGGAAGCTCGCCTCAGAGGTCATCTACGGTCACCAGGAGATGAGAGATCCATTCGGTGTGTGGGCCAAGGGGGCGGGGTAAACCGTGGCTGACCTCCTCGAACGCCTCGAGCAGCGCGCCGCGCCGACCCTTGAACAGCCGCGGCGCGGCACGAACTACAACTTTCCGCTGGTCTGGTTTCGTCGGCCCGACGGCGACATCGTGCGGTTGCAGAGCGACCCCAACAATCGCACGTATTACGAAGACAAGGGCTTTGTCATGCTGCGGCCCTCCGAAGAGCGCGAGTGGGTCAACGAGGTGCGGCCTGGCGTGGTCGCGGCCCAGAAAAAGCGCGCGCAGCTGGTCACCGCCATTCGCAAAATCCAGGCAGTGGCGCCCCAGTTCCTGATCGACGACGACGACCAGCTCGCGTTCGCCACGATGCCGCTCGAGGAGCTGGAGACCTTCTACAAGGACGGCTGCGAGTTCATCGGCCGCAAGATCCGCCTGCCAGCCATTCGTCCCGAAAAGGGCGAAGGCAAAGACCCGAGCCTGAGTGGCGTCGAAACATCCGACAACATGTCGATCGAGGAGCTCCAGGCCAAAATGGAGCGCGCCGCCGGTCCGACATTCCAGGGTCAGGGACATGACCCGATACGGGAGAGCAGACGACGATGACGCAGGATGCACCCAAGACCGCACTCGAAGAGGCGACCTCCCAGGACAAGGTGGTGCCTCAGGCGACGCTCGACCAGGAGTTGCCCGGCCACGTGCCCAACGCCGCGGAAGTGGCCGGCACGGGTCCCAGCCCCTGGCTGAAGGCTGCCCAGGCCGCAGACGCCACGGCGGGCCTCGCACAGACGCCGCCGGCGGACCTGTACTTCACCTTCACCCGCCCAGATGGCGATTCCTTCCTCGCCCCAGCGAGCAGCGCCGAGCAGTACCTGCGCAAGGGCTACACCGTCACCGGCGAGCAGCGCATCACCGACTCCAACCAGTTCCGCGACGTGGTGAGCCCTGGATCGCTGGCGCCCGCCGCGAGTGGCGTGCCGGAGGCCACCGATAGCACCAGCACGAGCAGCACGCCGACCACGAGTACCAGCAAGACGAGCACGACCAGCAAGACCAGTAGCACCAGCGCGGACGCGCCGTCAGCCTGATGGGCACCGGCAACGCGGGCGGGCTGTGGACGCACACGCCCGTGGATTGGGGTGGCAACGAGGGCAAAGCCAAGCCTGCCGCCTGGCCGGCTGACGCGGTCAATGGTCAGCCGGGGCCTGGCCACGGCACCCGACCACAGGGCCCGACGTACGTCGTCATTCCAACGTCCACGCCCGCCACTGGGACCATCGCCTGGACCACGCCGGTGGCAAGTGATTCGATGGTCGAATATGGGCTCACGACCGCGTACGGCCTGAGCAAGTACGACGCCACCCAGGTCACCGCCCACAGCGTCCAGCTCGCCGGCCTGGCCGCAGGGACGCAGTACCACTACCGCGTCGCGAGCCTGGGCGCCGGCTTCAGCGCGGCCTCCACCGACTTCACCTTCACCACGCCATGACCCACGCCCAACTGGTGCCCGTCTCGGCACCGCGCGAAGCTCACCGCGACGGGTGCACCTTTGGGCCAGGGTTTCTCAGGATCGTGTTGCGCGACGGCGGGCGGCGGTACTGCCAGTCAGAGGGCGAGGTCGAGTTTGTGCGCCACCTGCTGCCCGAGGGCTCTGTCGTCCGCGTGCAGCGGGATGGCTACTGTCTGGATGGTTACCAGGGCACCCCGGATGTGGTGGAGGCCGAGACGTTTCTGGGGATGTCGATGGCCGACGCCATGCGCGAGCTCGGCTTCGAGACCGAGGCCGATTATGCGCGCGCATATCGTGCGGTCGAGGCCGCGGTGCTCGAGCGCGATCGGGCCCAGCACGGCGGGACGCTGCCCAGCATCGTCGTCAAGAAGCGCGGGCGTACGGTCAACGAGGTCACCTGAGCGATGCAGACCGATACGCGCATCTCCAGCCTCGAGCGACGCACTGGAGGGCTGTGGACGCACACGGGCCGGCTGACGGTCCACTTCCAGCTCGAGGACGGCACCCAGGCCAGCGTGACGCTGCCTGACGATTGGGTAGCCCTGCAGACGCGCGTCACAGCACTCGAGGCCCGCACCCTCGAGGACATGCACTACGGCCACTGATGACCGAAACACCGCCGCTCACTCTTGCGCCGACGAGTCCGGCACCGTCGCTGCAACCCGCCGAAGGCGTCCCTGCGCCGCCCCTGCTCCCGCCGCCGGTGCCTGACTGAGCCATGCCGACGCTCACCGAGTACCGATCCACGTTTAGCGTCGAGGCCGGGCCGTACATCGGCCCCGACAGCTATGACGTACGCGCCATGGGCGGCTCAAACCTGACCCAGCTGTTCTGTCATGCCTACCCGATCCAGTCCGGCATCCCCCAGCAGGACCAGCTCATCGACCGCCCGCTGTACCGTCCGCAGGCGGTGCAGGCTAACGACAAGCACCGCTACATCAAGGGCTACACGCCGCAGACCGGTCTGATCGAGCCCGACCTGGACTGGGCGCTCCCGCCGATCGCGGCCGTCGGTGGCACGCTGTACCAGGACCTCGAAGCGTTCACATATGCCGAGCTCGAGGCGATGACGTACGAGGACATGGAGGACACCGGCCTGGCCGGCTTCGGCGAGCGCTTCGAAGTGCTGGGCCCGTTCGATGTGCCGACGACGCACCGCCTCATCAATGACGGCCTCAAACAGTGCTGGCTGGTCGTCGAGGTGGCGTGCATCCCCACGCCGATGAAGGCCCGCCACAACCTGAGCGTCGTGTGCCCGTGGCTGCAAGATCCCAGCGACGTGCTGCAGGTCGGTGTGCTGAAAAACTACGACGACCGCGACCTGACCGACCCCTTCGAAAACGTGGTGCGCGGCCAGGTCGAACGCGACGGGGGCGACTTCTACCTCAACACTGGCACCTCGACGTTCCTGGACGATGAGGTGCTGTGGCTGCGCGTGTTGAAGCGCGCGTACGACCACTGCCGCGCGAGCGGTGGCATCTTCGGTGAGCAGTCGGGGCTCAGCCTGGAGACCGACGAGGCACCATGTGAGCGCGATTGGGTGGCATCTTCAGCGCTGGTCATCGCCTGGCGGCGCTTCGCCCACCTGCTCGAGCCGCAGGCCAACCAGCGTTTGATTCGCGACCAGGCGGCCGCGGCGGCGTGGTTCACCGACCGCTGCCGCGAGCACTTCACCGCGCCGCTGCCGGGCCGCACACTCAGGCGGCGGCGCTACTTCGGCCCTCCGCGGCAGCTGGCCGGCCAGTATTGGGGATGATCGCGTGACGATGCAGCACAACGACGAGCACTTCGGTCGCATCAATTACGAGGCGTACTGCACCCAGACCGGCGGCCGGTCGCTGGTAACTGGCGACGAGTTGCCGCCCTGGGAAGGGCTCAGCGACGAGCTCCGGACGGCATGGATCGCCGCGGCGCAGACGGTCCGCATGGCCGCCTTCACGAGGCAGATCTGAGTGAGCCTGTACGCCAAGCGCGACCCGTGGCCGTTCATGCTGAAGATCAGCGGCAACGGGTTTCTGCTGGGGAGCCCAGGACCTGGCCAGCCGGCGCTGCTGAGCTCCAAGGCCGAGGACATCGCCAGCGTCGATCCCCCCGACTTCTCGTACGCCAACCTGTCGCCGATTGCCGACCGCGAGGAGCCGTACGAGCACCTGGCCATCGGCATGGGCATGCGCACGCAGCAAAAGTGGCAGGACTCGCGCTACTCCGAGGCGATGGGCGTCGACCTGAGCGTGTGGCCGTGGTGCAAGGGCCCCGAGGTGCTCGACTCCACCGGCGCCGGCGACGGCGAGGTGGTCGATTTCTTCGAGCTCGGCGCTAGCCTGTTCGCCGCCGCCGGTCACGACATTCTGAAGTACACGCCAGCCACCAACACCTGGACTGCGACGCACTCGTTCGCCGACCCGATCGTGGCCGCGGTCGTCTTCGCCTCCAACTTCGACGGCGTCCCGCGGGTGTGGGTGGGTTTTGGCAACGGCATCGTCGCGCAGTACTCGAGTGACGGGACGGCCTTTACCGCGATGGCCAGCTTCGGCGCGCTGGCGTTCATCCGCATCGCGCGCGAGTGGTGGTGGGCCGACAACACCAACGTCCTGAGAAAGTGCGACACCAACGCCGACCCGACCAACGAGGCCAACTACACGGCGCTGATCTTTCGCGTGGGCGACATGAGCTCGCCCATTACCGGCCTGATGGCCACCGCCGGCGGCGTGCTCATCATCGCCAAGACGGACGGGCTCTACACCCTCGACCAGGCCGGCGACGACCATCCGCTGTTTCCATTCCTGCAGTTCGCGCCCAATGCCCGCAACGGCAAGTGCCGCGGCCAGTTCGTCAACGACCTGTACTTCGGCTACGGCACCAACCTGTCGCGCATCGGCACCGACCTGGGCATGGAGGAGATCGGCCCCGAGCGGCTGCCCGACTACGACGGACCGGTCCGCGGCCAGGTGACGACCTTCGCGGGCGTCGGCAACATGTTTGCCTACGCCGGGCTGTGGAACCCTGACACCAGCACGTCGTACCTGATGAAGTTCGGCGCGTTCATCACCCAGGGCACCTTCAGTACGTATCAGACCATCGCCAACGTGCTGGCCAACCCGGAGCGGATCGACGCCTGGCACGGCAGCCTGAACGATGGTTGGGCAGGCAAGTACCCGACGCGCATGTGGAACACCGCCATCGGTGCACCCGGCGGCCACACCTTCACCATGATCGGCTTTTCCGACGGCACGGTCTCGCGGCTCCTGAATCCCTGTGTGTTCAACCCGCTGGCGTGCTCAACCTATCGCTTCTCGGTTGGCGACGACTGGGTGCGCCTGCCATTGTGGAACGGCACGTACGCCGCCTCGCGCAAGACGCTGCGCTCGTGGGGCGTCACCGGGCCCAGGATCGACGCCAGCAACTATCTGACGCTCGAGTACAAGACCGACCCCGCGCAGACGAGCTGGACGGACCTCGGCTACACGTTCGACCACGGCACGTTCGATCGTCAGGCGTTTCCGGTCGGCACGGTGGCCATCCTGGCGCAGTTCCGCGTTCACCTCCACAACACCGACGCGACCGCCTCGCCCGCGGTCAGCTCGGTGTCCATCGGCCACGCGCTACGCCCCTCGCGGATCATGACCTTCGAGGGCGACATCCTGTGCGCCGACGGCTTGGTGCGACGCGATGGGGTGATGATGCGCAAGGGACGGCTGCAGATCCGCAGCGAGGTGGAGGCCGCAGTAGACGACCCCGGCGCGGTGCCGGTGGTGTTGCCTGATGAAACCAACGCGTTTTTGAGCTTTGTCGACTACAAGGTCGGCCAGTCGTTTGACGAGGTCGGGCGCCAGTGGCGCGGCAGCCTGCACATCAAAGCTGTCCAGTGGACGGCGGTCGAGCCACCACCCAGCTAAGGAGCGAGCGTATGGCGCGTATCGAGACCGATCCCAATTACGACAGCCCGACGTTCTCGAGGGGCACCTCGGCCACGGACATCTTCAAAAAGGAAGACGTGCAGGGCCTGGCCGCGGCGGTAAGCACCCATGTTCACGATGGCGTGCAAGGCCTGGTGGTGACCACGGTGGCGCCGGGCTCGATCAACGGGGCAGCCATTGCCGACGGCGCGGTGACCTCGGCCAAGATCGCCGACGGCACCATCGTCGCCGCCGACCTGGCCGACGCGGGTATCACCAACGCCAAGCTCGGCCCGGACGTGGCGCGTGCCAACCAGCTGACCAACGGCGGCTTCGAGATTTGGCAGCGTGGCGTCGGCCCTTTCGCGGCCACCAATGCCTTTACTTCTGATCGTTGGCAGATCGTTTTAGTCGGAACCGACACCCTCTCGGTGAGCCGAGACAACGCGAATCTAGATACGGCAT
>Ga0210392_10000321_pt1 | contig 32596 bp, 26 predicted proteins | sample IncBWC30OmetaG_FD_161057 | JGI IMG/M metagenome (GOLD analysis project Ga0210392, IMG submission 161057) | Forest soil microbial communities from Barre Woods Harvard Forest LTER site, Petersham, Massachusetts, United States - Inc-BW-C-30-O ... | reverse complement strand
ACCACTTCGCGAGCGAACGGCGGATATTCCATTGCTCGTTGAATATTTTGTTGGGCGATACGCCAAGGCGGCCGGCAAGACGATCCGGCATATCTGTAGGCAAACGCTGGCGCGGTTAACGGCCTACAACTGGCCGGGGAATATCCGTGAATTGCAAAATGTCGTGGAACGGGCAGTCATTCTCAGTGACACGGACACGTTCTTCGTTGATGAGAGCTGGCTAAGACGTGAATCGGCAGAGCCTGCACAGATGAGCGTAGGGCTTTCGATGCTGGAGGATCGTGAAGTGGAGATGATCGAGGCGGCTCTGGCTGAGTCCCATGGCCGAATCTCTGGACCTTCAGGCGCCGCTGCAAAACTCGGAATTCCGCGGCAGACGCTTGAATCGAAAATCAGGCGTTTCAGAATCAGCAAGTACGGTCTGAAGCTTCAATCCTCCTAATTGGGGCGGCCGTCGCTTCGCACAAGCGGCACCTGCCATCACATTCCCTTTTCCCTCGTTAGACAACACGGCAAGAATGTCGATTCCTCCCCTTTCTTTGGCGGCGGACTCCTGCTTCACTCTGGGGGTCACGACAACGGTATCCACCTTGTACGCGGCGGCGGCGCGGAGTTTCTCTACACGGGGAGTCTGCTCGTCATCAGTCTGATCTTCGCGTTTGCGCTTTGAGCTTGGGCCTATTCTCGCTTGGGTCATTGCACGGCTTTCCAGCAGAGCTCGAGACAGTGCGATTGACTCACGTAGCTTTCGCTCCAAGACTTTCTTGGGCGGCAGCTCTGTAAGATATTGACCGACGCGGATACCCGCTTGATCCAGTCGAAGCAGGGCGATGCTTTCTTGTCCGCCTCCAGCGCAGAGGATCAGCCCGAGTGGAGACTCTTCGCTGGATTCCTGGTCGTTCTCTTCCAATCAGCGCAGGTAAAGCTCCATCTGGCCCTTGTAGGCGGCTTTGAACTTGCCGAGTTTCAGCTCAACCGCGACCAGCCGACGTAAACGCCGATGATAGAAGAGCAAATCAAGCATGTGGTCTTCGCCATCGATCACCATCCGTTTCTGCCGTGCAACGAAGCTGAATCCGCTTCCCATTTCCAGCAGAAAAGACTCGCTATCGCGAAGGATGGCCGTTTCTAAGTCACGTTCGCTGTAACTATCGGAGAGCTTTAGGAAGTCGAGAATATAGGGGTCTCGGAAGACCATGTCGGACATCCAGCGACCATCGGAACGGAAGGCGTCAAGCTCCTTGCGAGCCAACTTTTCGGGCTTACGGGATAACGCCGTCCGCTCGAATAGCATGGAGTCATTTTTTTGCCGCAGCCTGCTGACGCTCCAGCCTTCGACACGGCAAAGCTCCGCATAGAAGTCGCGTTGCAGCGCGTTCTTGATGGGCAGCAGAGCGATAAAATGAGTCCAGCTCAATTGGACTATCAGCGATAAGACAATTTCCTCTTTGGGGAAGACTTCGGCAAACTGCAGCATCCGGCGCAAATTCTTCTGGCCAAAGCTCGGGCCGATCTCTAAACCAATTGTCGCGCCAGCGATACGACAATCTGTTGACCATACCTGGCCCACTCTTTGCCGAGAACTTCGTTGACAATCCGTTTGCCAATGCGCCAATAAAGCAGGGTAAGGCCGGCATTGACGGTTGTGGCGACGCTTCGACGTGCCTCCCTATAATCTGGCGAATAGCTTCCATCAAGGCCGGCGAGACTGCACTGAGTTTATCGCTGGTTGTGTCCGACTTGGTTTGCTTTCGCGCCATATCCCATTCTCTAACAGAATCCCCATCGGTCTCATTTGCTTTGAGTCCGAAGTGAAGCGTCACCCTGACGCGTAACCTAGCGCCTTACACGGGCGGTGATATTGCTTTGAAGCGTCCACTACGGGGAGAACGTCACGAGGAATCGTTGCGGTTAGTGGGTACCCACTCGGCTCGAAACGCATCTCCGGATCGCGCATCAGATCGCCGTTTTGCTCGTCGTGGTGCGCATGGAACCGCAAGGAAACACCCCGAGGAGCGACCCCGAGGAAAGGCTTTTTCTGCCCCATGTGAATCCCTAACTGGCAGCGCTGTAAGTAATTGATGGCAAAGTACTTATTACCTTAAGTTGCCCCCCAGGGATTCGAACCCCGATCGAGCGAGTCAGAGTCGCTAGTCCTACCATTGAACGAGAGGGCAATACAGGTTTTATCGGCAGCTGCAGGCTCGGCGGGAGCCACAATCAGCCGCCTCTGTGAGTGTACGGGGGATGCGCCCATGGGTCAACCTCCCTGACCGGTAGCAGACACAAGGCCCACCCTCCTGCCTCCCACCTCACGTCGTTTCCCGAACAACCACACGCTGCCTGAGACCGATCCGACCCTACGTTCGCTTCACCACCATCACCGTCTTGTCATCAATCAGCGCTTCGTCCCCATTCAATCGCAGCGCCTCGTCCTGCAGCAGCGCATACTCCATCAGCGCATCGCAGATATTCCTGGCAGGCTCCTGGTGACGCTGCTGCAGAATCGCTTCCAGCGCCGCCCGTCCCTCGGCATCGCTGCCGTCGTACACCCCGTCGGTGTACAGGATCAGGATGTCTCCGGGATTGATCAGGTTGATCTCGGATATGTCGTCGGAACTGATCCGCCGCGTGCGCAGGTTCATCGAGAAATAGCGCCGCCGATCCGGATGGTCCGCCGGAAGCTGCAGGCCCAGCGCGAGGAACTGAGCCATGTGGTCGTCACGCACCTCCAGCAGCCGCGAACACTTCCCCGAGAACACTAGCGGCGGCGGATGGCCGAAGTTCGCGAAGCGAAAGTTTCCGTCGGGATGAATTTCGCCATACAGCATGGTCGCAATCTCGCGCGCCTGCTCGGTCTCGCTCATACCCAGCGCGTTGCGCGCGGTGCGCGACTGCGCCAGCCTCAAATTCAAATTCTCAAACAGCCGTGGCGTAGTTTTTCCGTAACGATCCAACTCCGTAAGCATCAACGCATGAAACGTGTCGTGCACCGTGGACGCAATCTTCGCCGGGATGATTCCATGCCCCTGCGCGTCGACGATCAACACCCCTGCCGTCTCGTAGAGCTCGTGCAAATCTTCCGCAACCCGCAACTGCTCCGAGCTCCGCGCAAACCGGTACTCCGCCTCCATCTCTGGGCGATAGTCCGGCCGAGCCTGCATCCATTCCACCTGGTCGTCCACCGAATTGCGTATCGGGACCCCCGGCAGCCGCGGCTCCAGGTACTCCACCGCCAGCCGCTTCGCCCACTCAATGCGCGCACCAATGTCGTAGCGCTGTTGGAAGTTGATGTACTCAAACAGATCGCCGCCGACAGTTCCCGCCGGGATCGACACCCCGAACATCTCGATGCCGGGAATGTGCGGGATCGCACCCTCGACCGGCATCAGCCGCTGGCGCAGGTACTCATCAATCGTTGGAGCGTTATAGGGTCTGGACATGGGAGAAGCTTCCGGGAGCGCGGTTTGATTTCACTTTCAGAGTAGCGCATCTGCCTGGAATCGCCCCCCAACCGGCTCCTATTCCCTCTCCCTTCAGTCGAATGCCCCCGGTTGCTCCTGCCAGACACTTCCAACACCCCCACCGCTTTATAATCAGATAGATCGTGCAAAATTCATCTTGCGATCGAAGGTGCAGTTGGCTTATAACTGCTCCGGTTGTAACCCCCGCGCAAATCGCACCGTCTCACATAGATAGACCTCGGGCCAGGAAACGAACGTTGTGGCCACTCGAGCGCGAGTTCTTCGGCTAACTCAACGAACCACCCGTCAGTCACACCTCTAACGAGGATCGAGCCGGCCGCGCCGTGACGCGGACGACAGGAGAAACCGTTTGACCGCAAGAATTCGCAGGAGCGTACGTAACGTTCCGCCCCTGGTATGGATGGTGCTCATCGCCCTCCTCCTCCGACTCGCCGTCATCCCCTTCGACACCATTGAGAATCTGATGGACGCGACCCACCTCCACGCCTGGGAGCAGGGCAACGTCGCGCGCTCCCTCCTCGCCGGCCACGGCTTCGGAAGCCCCTTCCAGTCCACGCAACCCTCGGCCATCATGCCGCCGGTTTATCCCCTCATCGTCGCTGCCATCTTCTACGTCTTCGGCATCCACACCGCCCACTCCATCTTCGCGGTCCACGCATTCGACTGCCTCATCAACTCCCTCGCCTGCATCCCCATCTTCTTCCTCGCGCGCCGCAGCTTCGGCCCGCGCGTCGCCCAGTGGGCCGCCTGGATCTGGGTCTTCTTCCCCTACGGCATCTACTTCTCCGCCGCCTGGGCCTGGTCCACCCACCTCCTTCTCCTCTGCCTCCTTGGATTGCTCTACCTCTCGCAGGACCTCGAAACCAGCCCCCGCCTCGGGCCCTGGGCACGCTTTGGCCTGCTCGCAGGATTCGCCGGCCTCACCGAACCCTCCAGCCTCATCCTCTCCGCCTTCCTCATGGCCTTCGCCGCATGGCCGCTTTTCCACGCCCGCCGGGGATTCCTCGCGCCCGTCCTCACCGGTGTCCTCGTCATGGCCGCCACCATCTCTCCCTGGCTCATCCGCGACGCCGTCGTCTTCCACCGCTTCATCCCCATGCGCGACAGCATGGGCCTCGAGCTCTGGATGGGCAACAACGGCTACTCCACCCGCTGGACCAGCGACCAGCTGCATCCCCTCCACGACGCCAGCGAGCTAGCCGCCTACAACGCCGGCGAGCTAGCCTACATGGACCACAAATCGCAGCAGGCCAAACGCTACATCCACGCACACCCCGGCTGGTACGCCCGCATGTGTGCTCGCCGCGCCATCTATCTCTGGACGGGCTATTGGAGCTTCCACAAGGACTACCTCGCCATGGAGCCCACCGACCCCGAAAACATCCCCTTCGCCACCACCCTCACCGGTCTCGGCATCCTCGGCCTCGTGCTCGCCTGGCGCCGTCGCCCCGTCGAAGCCATGCGCTTCGGCGGTGTGCTCTTTCTCTTCCCCATCATCTACTACTTCTCGCACCCCGAGCCCTACCATATGCGGCCGCTCGATCCCCTGCTCATCATCCTCGGCACCTATGCCGTCCAAACCCTCCGCGCCGAACGACGCGAGCGTGCCGAACAGAAAGAGGAGCACGAACTCGAACTCGCTCCGGTCGCCTGATCTCCGTCGCGCCGCTCTGCACAGCTGCGAAAACCCTCATCAAATCTGAAGTTGCTGTCATCTGCTCAACCCATCCGTTCCACGAGGCTCCCAATCACTTCTGTTACGATTTCTTCGACCCCTTCTGCGATGTCAACCTCCCGGGAATCACAATCGCGTCCGCCCTCAACGCCCTCCACGTTGACGACGTGGCTACTCTTCCTCGCGATCTTTGCCGCCGTCCAGTTCGCCTCGCTCTTCACGCCGCCCCTCATGGACGACGTCGACGCCTCCCACGCCCAGACCGCCCAGCACATCATCGACAGCGGCAACTGGATCACCACCCAGACCAACGGCATCCGCTACATCGAGAAGCCGCCACTCCCCTTCTGGCTGGTCACCTTCTCCTTCAAGCTCTTCGGCGAAAACGCCTTCGCCACCCACCTGCCCAACGCCCTCGCCATCTTCGGCCTCACGTGGCTCGCCTGGCTCTGGGCTCGCCGCGCATGGGACGCGCGTGCCGGCCTCTACGCCGGCCTCGCCGTCCTCACCTCCATCGGCCCCTTCCTCTTCACGCGCTTCATCATCCCCGAAGCCATCCTCTCGCTCCTCCTCCTCATCGCCCTTTATTCCCTGCTCACGAGCCTCGAAGACAACAAGCCCGCCCGCGTCTACTGGGCCTGGGCGGCCCTCGCGCTCGCCCTGCTCATCAAGGGCCTCATCGCCCCCGTCTTCTTCTTTGGCGGAGCCATCCCTTATCTCTATCTCTCCGGCCAGGCCCGTCGCTGGCGTGACCTCAAGCCCCTCACCGGCTCGCTGCTCTTTCTCGCCATCGCCGCGCCCTGGCACATCCTCGTCGGCCACGCCAATCGCGGCGAAGGTCACCCCGTCGGCAACATCCCCACCCTCGGCAACGTCCATGGCTGGTGGTACTTCTACTTCATCAACGAGCACGTTCTGCGCTTCTTCGGCAAGCGCTATCCCCACGACTACAACAAGCTTCCCGCCCTCGCCTACTGGCTCCTCCACCTGGTCTGGCTCTTTCCCTGGAGCCTCTTCCTCCCCGCGCTCTTCGCCGCAGCCTGGAAGACCCGCCGCACCTGGCTCCCGCAACTCCGTCACTACGACCAGCCGGGCACGCTCGTCCCCTCCGCCCTCCAGCCGCGCTTCCGCACCCGCACCATCTGGCTGCTCTCGCTCTTCTCCGCCTTCTCGCTGCTCTTCTTCTCCATCTCCACCAACCAGGAGTACTACACCTTCCCCGTCTGGCCGCCGCTCTTCATCCTCATCGCCGGCGTCATGGCCACCATCGAAGAGCGCCCCGCCACCAGCGCCCACCCCACCATCTCGCTGTCCTGGCTAACCAACGCGCAAGCCGTCTACTCCATCATCGGCATCGCCGTCGCCGCGGCCCTCGGCTGGGGCCTCTGGGACAGCCGCGCCCTCCCCTTCGTGCCCGACATCGGCACCCTCCTCGCCCATCGCGCCGTCGGCAACTACACCCTCTCGATGTCGCACTTCTTCGACCTCACCGGCCCCTCCTTCGCCGCGCTTCGCCTGCCCGCCTCGCTCGCCGCCATCGCTCTGCTCCTCGGTCCGGCCGTCGGTTGGATCCTTCGCCGCAAAGGCAAGCACCTCGCCGCGACGATCAGCATCGCCCTCACTTCGGCTGTCTTCCTCATCGCCGCGCACATTGCCTTCGCCCGCTTCTCGCCCATGCTCAGCTCCGAGCGCATGGCCGAAACCATCATGCAGCGCGGCTCCCCGGCCGACACCTTCATCATCATGGGTGAGCAATCCGACGCATCCTCCATCGTCTTCTACACCCACAATTTCTTCCACGGCAAACCCGCCGATGTCGTCCTTCCCCGCTGCGGCCAGCATGGCGAAGGGTCTACCCTCCTCTATGGCTCCTGCTACACCGACGCCCCTGACATCTTCCTCAGCGATGCGCAACTCCAGAGCACCTGGGGCAGCGGCGACCGCAAGTGGCTCTTCGCCCAGGACACCAACCAGCTCAAGGCCCAGCATCTCCTCGCCGGCCGCCTCTACCTCGTCCAAACCGTAGCCGACAAAGACCTCTGGACCGACCGCCCCCTCCCCTGACCCTTCACTCCCGGCACCCCACAGAGTTCCCCATTCCTTATCAGAACCCTTGTCAAACTCTCGCCGTCCGCGCAGGACCCGGGTACCCCATATCTCAATTCTGAGACGGTACATCTCAGCATCACCACCAAATTCGGGTGCCCCATATCTCGATTCTGAGATGTGGGCATCGCGCGTGTAGCGCGACCGCTCCCGCCCATCTTCTTCGACCGATGTTCCCGCGCATCGCCGCACGCACCCCCGCCATGATATTTTCGTGGAACAATCACCGGCAGCAGAAAGCGTTTCAAATGACCCGAGCGTTCACCCCCGTACTCCTCCTTGCCCTCCTTACATCTGGACCCCTGCCCCGCACCTTCGCCCAATCTGCCCTGCCCGTAACCGACGCCGCGCCCTTCACCCTCTCCGCCGCCGACCTCCAAACCCTCTCCGCCACCATCCCGGTCGACAAGCAGTTCCCCGCCCAGATCCTCTATGAAGAGGCCCTGTATCAGATCGCCGCCGACGGCACCCTCACCTTAACCCACCGCATGGTCTATCGCGTGGACTCCGACGCCGCCGTCAGAGGCTGGGCCGAGGTCTCCGCTCAATGGGATCCCTGGTACGAGAAGCCCGCCCAAATCCACGCGCGCGTCCTTCAGCCTGACGGCACCTTCGTCGACCTCGACCAGAAGACCATCACCGACGCCCCCGTCAAAGCCGAAGACGACGTCACCTTCTCCTCGGCCCACATCCGCCGCGCCCCCCTCCCCGGCATGGCCATCGGCTCCATCATCGAAGCGCAGGAGATCACCGAAGAAAAGACTCCGTACTTCTCCGCCGGCGCTCTCTACCGCTTCGGCTTTCGCGACAACATACCCGCGGCGCGCATCCGCATGATCACCGAAACGCCCGCCTCCCTCCCCTACAAGGACCTCATTCACGATCTCCCCAACCTCTCCGTAACGCGCGAAGTAACCGACGGCCGGCGCCGCGTCGTCTACGAACAGACCAACATCGCAGCCACCCACAACTACGACATCGAGCTCGCCACCAACCAACAGACCCGTCCGTCGGTAGAGTTCGCCACCGGCGCATCCTGGGCCTCCGCTGCCAAAGCCTACGCGGCCATGTCCGATCCCCAGACCGTCACCGCCGAAGCCCAAACCATCCTCCCCTCCCCCTTGCCCACAGACCGCATGGCCAAAATTCGCGCCATCGTCAAAGAGCTTCACCACCAGGTCCGCTACACCGGCGTGGAATTCGGCGCCGCCCGCCTCACCCCCATGCGCCCCTCCGAGGTCATCCAGCGCCACTACGGCGACTGCAAGGACAAGGCCAACCTGCTCGTCGCCATGCTGCGCGCAGCAGGCATCAAGGCAAACCTCGCCCTGCTCTCCGTAGGTCCCGGCCCCGACGTCTCCACCGCCCTCCCCGGCATCAGCCTCTTCGACCACGCCATCGTCTACGTCCCCGCCGACGGCCCGCACACCCAGCCGCTCTGGATCGACTCCACAGCCGAAACCTTCGCCGTAGGCTCCCTCCCCTACGAAGATGAAGGCCGCCACGCCCTCATCATCTCGCCCGACACCACCGCGCTCACCCAGATCCCCGAACCCAGGCCCGAAGACTCCGTCCTCATCGAGACCCGCACCTTCAAGCTCGCCGAGTTCGGCCCCTCCCAGGTCGAAGAGCAGTCCGACACGCGCGGCACCATCGACGCCACCTATCGCGCCGAGTTCGGTGGCCCCGAGACGCCCAAAGTTCACGAAGGCCTCGAGACCTACGTCAAGAACGCCTACCTCGCCAAAAACCTCACCAAGTTTGAACACGGCGATGCCTCCGACTTCGAGCACCCCTTCCTCCTCACCGTCGCCGCCGACAAATCCGCCCGCGGCAACTCCTCGCTGGTCGACGCCGTCGTCGTCATCTTTCCCAACGCCACCATCACCGGCCTCCCCCCGTGGTTCTCATCGCAGCTTCCCGCCGAAGGTCCAGACGTCTCCGCCGATGCCAAACGCGAGCTCGAGCTCGAGCGCCAGTCGCGCCCCGCAACCTTCGCCGTCCGCCCCTTCATCTACGAGCAGCGCACCCGCATCCTCGTCCCTGCCGGCTTCACCCCGCGCTCCCTCCCCGCGAACAAAACCACCCAGCTAGGCCCAGCCACCCTCACCGAAACCTACCTCAGCACTGAACCCAAACCGGGCGAACCCGGCGTCGTCGAAGTCCGCTTCCGCTTCAACTCCGGCGTCTCCACCCTGACCGCCGACCAGGCCGTCGCCCTCCACACCGCCGTCCTCGACCTCAACAAGCGCGACTACGTCGGCATCTACTTCGACCAGGCAGGCGCCCGCGAGCTCACCGCCGGCCACATCCGCGAGGCCCTCGCCATCGATCGCAAGCTCATCGCCGCCCGCCCCGACGACGCCCTCCACCACCTGCAACTCGCCCGCGCCCTCCTCGACGCCGGCATCGGCGATGAAGCCCAGGCCGAGGCCCTCCGCGCCACCCAGCTCGATCCCAAACTCTCCGCCGCCTTCGCTCAATACGCCTGGACCCTCGAACACAACGCCCTCGGCGAGCGCTTCGGCAAGGGCTTCGACCTCCACGCCGCCATCGCCGCCTACAACCGCGCCATCGAGCTCGACCCCGACGACAGCGAGCCCCGCATGGACCTCGCCATCCTCAAAGAGTTCGACGCCCGCGGCGAACGCTACGCCGCCGACTCCGACCTCCCCGGCGCCATCGCCGCCTACAAAGACCTCATCGAGCTCAACAAGAGCAAGGGCGAGCAGCTGCTCGCGCCCTACCGCGAAAACCTGATGTACGCCCTCCTCTACGCGCGCCAGCATGCAGAGCTCGACACAATGATCGCGAGTCTTCCCTCCTCCAACTCCCACCGCCAGCTAGCCATCGCCTCCGTCACCGCCCAGCACGGCGCGGCCGCCGGCATCGCCGAAGCCGACAAAGGCAACGTCGCGCAAACCGAGCGCAATCAGAATCTCCTCGCCGCCGGAAACCTCATCGCCAACCTCGGCCTCTATCCCGAAGCCGCCGACGTCATGACCGCCGGCATGCAGGGCGCCAGCGACGCAGCCCAGGAAGCCCGCCGCGTCGAGCTCTACAAGAGCCTCAAGAAAATCTCGCTCACCCCCCTCCCCCCAACCGACCCCGCCCATCCCGTGCAAATCGCCACCCTCGGCATCATGGCCGGCACCCTCACCCGCCAGCAGGTCATCGACATCACCAGCAAGCACGCCTACACCTCCCAGCAGTCGCTCGAACGCTACGCCGGCAAGATGCTCGCCAACGTTGGCTTCCTCAATAAAGTTGCCGCGCGTTCTGATATGGCGCCCAGCGTCATGCTCGACCTCATCGCCGGCAACATGACCTTCACCGCCAAGGGCGACGACGAGCACGGCTACGCGGTCCTCGCCACCATGCCCGGCTCCGAGCCCGACCACACCTTCGTCGTCAAGGAAGATGGCGCCTACCGCATGGTCGCCGGCGACAAAGATATTCCCGACGACAACGCCCCCCTCGGCATCGAGGTCCTCTACGCCCTCGATCACAACAAGCCTGCCCAGGCCAAAGCCATGCTCGACTGGCGCCGCGACCTCACCCACAAGCAAGGTGGCGACGACGCCTTCGGTGGCCCGCTGCTCCCGCGCTTCTGGACCATCGACAGCTCCAAACCCGGCGCCGATTCCCCCGCCGCCATGCGCCTCGCCGCCATCTCCCTCATCGCCGGCTCCATGGACGCCAAACCCTACCTCGCCGAAATCTCCGCCGCCCGCGACAAGGCCACCGGCCTCGCCCAGACCGACCTCGATCTCCTCCTGGCCCTCGCCGCGATGTTCGCCGAACAGCCCGCCATCGGCATGCCCGCCGCGCAGCGCCTCCTCGACCAGGAGCCCGACTCCCTCACCGCCCTCTCGCTCGTCGGCCAGGGCTACGCGCTCCAGCACGACCCCAAAGGCTGGCTGGCAATGCTGGCCCCGCGCTTAGCCCGCAAGCCCACCGACCACGATCTCCTCGTCCAGCAAGCCCTCGCCTACCAGCTCGCCGGCGACTGGAAATCCGCGCAGGCCACCGAGCAGAAAGTTCTCGACTCCGGCAAGGCCAACGCCGCCGACTACAACGGCTACGCCTGGATCGGCCTCTTCCACGACGACCTCGGCGACGACATCACCAAGGCCGCGCAGGAGTCCACCCAGCTCTCCAAAAATTCAGGCTTCGCCGAGCTCCACACCCTGGCCTGCATCTACGCCGCGCAAGGCAAAACCACCGAAGCCCGCAAGGTCCTCGAAGAAGCCATGTACGCCAACAACCAGGTCGAACCCAACTCCGCCGTCTGGTACGCCCTCGGCCTCATCTACGAGCAGTACGGTGCCAAATCCGCCGCCGTAGACGCCTACAAAAAAGTCCAGGCCCACGAGAACGACGACCGCACCTACATCGACCCCGCCGACACCTACGTCCTCGCCCAAACCCGCCTCGCCGCCCTCTCCAAATAACTAGTTTGGCTGGTTCAGCGCCCACACTGCCGAGGTACCGGCGAAGGCCCATGTTCCCCCATGGTTTTCGAGGAGTACGTAAAACCCTCGGCTCAACTCCACGCGATCCGCAGACATCAGTCCGACATTCACCAGCGCCCGCGTATGGCCTCCATCGAAGCCAACCCTTGAAAAGTAAACGATGGTCGAATACTTCCAGGTCTTCGATATGTCCGAATCGTCGAACAGATGATAGTCCGAGTGCGATGAAATATTGTGCCCGATCGACGCACACTTCTGGTTCTCTCTCTCAAATGCGGCCACCGTGCTGTCATCCACCTTCGGCAAATCACGCCGCACGATTGCCATGCGCGCAGCCAGAGTTTCGTTCATTCCCCGCAGACCATTGCAGCCACCGATGGACATGCCGTTGCAGATCGACGTATCGCACGCGAACGTTGATGTCTTATCAGCAATAAGCGGCCGGCTCATCGATTCGCGCAAATCCGGAGAATCCAGAATCGCCGCATAGATTGCTGTCTCATCCGGCGTCACCGATGTGATCCCCGATTGGCCCTGCGATTCCAATGCACACACCACAAGGATCGCGCCGAAGCTCATTGCCCTTAGTCCGAATAGATTCATGGGAGGAGTATAAAAGCACTCCTCGCAAACAATCCATCAAGGCATGGGGCCGCGTACAACTCGGCAGCCACCCTACTCCTCCCGCAGAACCTCCAGCGGCTTCTGCCCCAGCACCCGATGGCTCGCCGCCCATCCCGCCGCTACCGTCAAGCCACCCACCGCAACCCACCCACCAAGATTCAGCCACCACTGAAATGCATACCCGAAGTGCAGCGCATGCAGCAACAGCGTCCGCGCCAGCACATTCGCAAACACCAGCCCTACCGCGCCCGCAATCAACCCCAGCACCGCAAACTCAACCGAAAAAATCGACGCAATCCGCACCCGCGTAGCTCCCAGGGTCTTCAACACCACCACCTCGCGAATCCGCCGATACCGCGTGCCCGCAATCGCGCTCGCAAGAATCACAATCCCCGCAAAGATGCTGAACGCCGCCAAAAATTGAATGACATAAATCACCTGCAGCATCACCTGCCGAATCACCTCCAACGTCGCCGCCACATCGATCACGGTCACCGTCGGATAGTGCTCGTACAGCACCCGCCGCAGCGACGCCGTCTCCTTTGGATCGCAGTGCACGCCCCCATACCAGACCACCGGCAGCCCCGCGAGCGTCGCCTGCGGCATCACAAACTCCGCGCGCGACACCGCGTGCTGGCTGTCCGTCTCATACACCGCCGCAACCGTAGCCGTAATCGGCTCGTCCTGCGCCGAGACAGTGAGCGTATCGCCCACCTTGATCTTCAGCCGGTCCGCCCGCTCCCGCGCCAGCGCCACCAGCGGATGCTTCGCACCCTCGGCCGCCTGCTGCGACGTCCACCACGCGCCGCGCACCACCGTATCTCCCGGCGGCGGCCCATCCGTACTCGGCGGCCACGTAAGATTCAGAGTCTGCGCGCCGCGTCCCGATGGGCCCGCCCCGATCTCCTGCCGCCGCTTCGGCAGCGTCTCGCCATTCACCTGCGTCAGCCGTGCGCTCACCACCGGAATCATCTCCGGCGTTCCGTGCACCATCGGCTGCTGCGCCAGCAGCGTGCGCACCCCGCCCACCTCGTTCGAGCCCATGTCCATCAGAAAAATATTCGGCAGATTCCCCGCCGCCGCCACATGCATCTCGTTCACAATCGAGTTCTGCACAAAGTACACCGCCGCAATCTGCATCACGCCCAGACCGAGCGCCGCCAGCAACGCCGCCGATGGGTTTCCGGGACGATACAAATTCGCCAACCCATGCCGCAGCGTCGACGGCAAGCTCAACCCCGTCCCCCGCAAAAACTTTCGCAGCAACCAAAGCGTCAGCGCCGCCATCGCCAGCAACACCAGCAACGACGCAGCCAGACCGAGCGCAAACGTCCAGCCCACACGTGCTGAATCCGACACGCGCGAAGCCAGTCCCACCAGCCCGAGCAAAATCAAAACACTCGCGCCAATTTGTGCCACCGACCCACGCAGCTTCCTCACCAGCCGCGTAGCAAACGGATCATCCGCAGCCTCCACATTCCGCCGCAGAATTAATATGGGCCGCACGTTGCGAATATCCAACAGCGGCGGCAGCGTGAACAGCAGAGTAGTCAACAACCCCGCCCCTAATCCCAATCCAATCGCATGCGGCTCCAGCCGCAGCGTAGGCGTCAGGTGCAACAGCTTCGCCAGAAAAAACGGAAACGAAAGCTGCACCCCAATCCCCAACACCACGCCGAGCATGCCTCCGCCCAGCCCCAGCAACAGCGTCTGCAACAAATAAATCTTCATGATCTGTCGCGACCCCGCACCCAGCGACTTCATGATCGCAATCGAATCCAGCCGCTGCTGCAGATGCGACCGCATCGCCATCGCGACCCCCACCGCGCCCAGCACCAGCGCGACCAGCGACATCAGCGATAACAAACCCGTAGCTCCATCCAGCGCCTTGGTCAGCGCAGGATTCGCCTCGCGATAATCCGAAATCTGCGCCTCCGGCATCAGCGCTTCGAGCTTCGTCTTCAACTCCGCCACCGCCGCATCCGACAGCGCCTTCCCGCCCTGCGCCGGCGGCAGCTTAAACAAATATCTCCGCGTCACCCGCGACCCCGGCGCCACCAACCCCGTCTTCGCCAGCGCCGCCTGCGAGATCAACACCCGCGGCCCCGCCGCAAACGTCCCCGACAACCGATCCGGCTCATCCTCCACCACCGCCGCAATCCTGAACGTCTCCGTCCCCAGCTTGATCGAATCGCCGACCTTCAAATGCAGTCGCAACAAAAGATCATCGCCCACCGCGACAGTCGTATCCGTCAACGCCGCGCTCAACGGCATCGCCGGCGCCAGCACCACCGCCCCATAGAACGGATACTTCCCCGGCTCCACCGCCTTCAACGACACCAGCAGCGGATCCATCGACGTCGCCGCCGACGCCATCGACAGCATCTCCGTCACCGGCGACTCCTCGACCCCGTCCGCCTCCAGCCCAGCCAGCCCCTTCGCCTCATCCGGCGTCGGCGGCAGATACGTCCGCGACGCAACATCCGCCGCCATAATGCTCCGCGCCCGCAACAACAGCTCCACCCGAAACGCCGACGAAAATCCCCTTACGCCCGTGAGCGCCGCCACCCCAATCGCCACCGACAAAATCACAAACGTAAATCGTCCCCGCGACGAGTGCAGCTCCCGCGTCGCAATCCGTGCCGCCGTCCCGTACGAAAGTCCCGCCATCTAAACGCTCGCCCGAACTTCAACCGCAGATGCCGCGCTCACAACCTCGTCGCTCACCACCAGCCCATCGCGCAGCGTTATCTTTCGCCCCGCATGCGCCGCCAGCGCCGGATCATGCGTCACCAGCACCAGCGTCGTTCCCTCCACCCGATTCAACTGCAGCAGCAACTCCAGGATGTGCTGCCCATTCACCGTATCCAGGTTCCCCGTAGGCTCATCCGCCAGCACAATCGGCGGCCGCAGAATAAACGCCCGCGCCAGCGCCACCCTCTGCTGCTCGCCGCCTGAAAGCTGCACCGGATAATGATCCACCCGCCCGCTCAGCCCCACCGAATCCAGCAGCGCCCGCGCCCGCGCCACCCCAGCCTTCCACCCACCCGCGTCATCATTCAACTCATACGGCAGCAGCACATTCTCCAACGCCGTCAGCGTAGGAATCAGCTGGTAGCTCTGAAACACAAACCCAATCGTCTTTCCGCGCAACTGCGCCAGCCGATCCTCAGGCAGATTGCTGATCACCGTCCCATTCAGCGCCACGCTCCCCGACGTCGGATTATCCAGCCCCGCCAGCAGCCCAAGCAGCGTAGACTTCCCCGACCCCGACGCCCCCATGATCGCCACAAACTCCCCGCGCGCCACCGTGAAGTCAATCCCCCGCAGAATATCCACCGTCGCCCCACCGGTCCGCAGCGACTTCCGCAGCTCCCGCACCACAATCATTTCGTTCGACGCCGCATCGGTTACAGCAACAGCAGGAGTGTTCAAAATCGTCAGGCCTCAATCTCATTGGATTCGAAGAGCACGCACGAAGCTTCAATACGCGGAGCACGCACTAAAATAGATTTGTGAATCAAGCGCGCGTGTCCCCTAGTTTATCCGTTATTGCTTTTGTCGCTTTGACCTCGCTCGCCGCCAGCCTCCTCCTCAGCGGCTGCAAGCCTGCAAACAATAACGTTGAAACCACCGCTTCAGTTCCCGCCCCCACGCAACCAGCGCCCGCCCCGCAACCCCCCTCGCCGTCCGCGCAGGACTTCGCGCAGGACATCATCTGTTTCGGCGACTCCCTCACCGCCGGCTTCGGCACCGACCTCGGCCAGTCCTACCCCGACCACCTCCAGCGCCTCCTCGACGCCCAGGGCTTCCACTACCACGTCGTCAACGCCGGCATCAGCGGCAACACCACCAAGGACGGCCTCGAGCGCCTTCCCCTAGTCCTCGCCCGCCACCCTCAAATAGTCGTCGTCGAGTTCGGCGGCAACGACGGCCTCCGCGGCCTGCCCATCGAGCAGACCCAGGCCAATCTCTCCAGCATCCTCTCGCAGCTCCAGGCCAGCGGCGCGCAAGTCGTTCTTGCCGGCATCACCCTCCCCCCCAGCTACGGCCCCGACTACATCAACAAGTTCAACGCCATGTACCCCGCCCTCGCGAAGCAACACCGCATCCCCTTCCTCCCCTTCCTGCTCAAAGACGTCTACGGCGTCCCCGGCGACATGCAGGAAGACGCCACCCACGCCACCGCCCAAGGCAACCAGCAAGTAGCCCTCAACGTAGAAGCCCTCCTCAAACCACTACTCAAAAAATAAACTCAGGCCCATCCGTTCGTGGATAATGGTGCATCCATGAACATCGAGCTCGACAAGAAGCGTACTCATCGAATCCGAGACTACGTCCTCTACTTCGCGATAAGCTTTGCAGTCGTCGGCTTGACCCTATTTGTCGGGTTGTCGCATGGCGACCACGACCATTTCATGAAATGGCTATTATTTTCCTTCTACACGCCTTGCGTATTCGGGTATGTGATTGAACAGAGGCGAGCGCTCTGGAATCTACGCGCATTCTGGTTACTCCTGGGCCTGTTTCTGTTCCTTCATTGCATAGCTCTTGCGGTGATTTTGGCTCACACGCAGCATCTCAAAGCGATTAGCTGGGTTCCTGGTTTTGTCGAGGTAGTGTTCCTACTGCGCTCGACTCAATGGCTACTCCGCCCTACCCCATCACCACCATAGGCTGCACCAGCGTCCCCGCCACCCGCTTCGCCACGCACAACAACTCCCTCGGCCCCGCAAACACCTTCACCAACCCCGCCGCCGAAAACTCCGGCACATTCACCTGCATCCCATTGCGAATCTTCCCGGCGGTCTGCTCATCCACAATCACCGACGGCATCTCCGGCAACAGCGACCGCGGATGCGGCAGCCGCGCCTCCAGCTCCGCCCCAGACATCGCCTTCAACTCCTCCACGGTGATCGCTTCCGCCAGCGTAAACACCCCCGCCTGCGTCCTCCGCAGCGACGACAGGTGCGCGCCACATCCAGCCAACTGGCCCAGCTCATGCGCCACAGACCGCACATACCCACCCGCCGAAACCATCATCCCAAACGCAGCCGTGTCCCCCTCCAGCCAACGCAGCTCAAAGTGCTGAATCGTAATCCGAGCCGCCTTCACCGGAACATCCTTCCCCGCGCGCGCCAGCTTATGCGCCGGAACCCCACCAATCTTTTTCGCAGAAAACACCGGCGGCACCTGGTCCATCTCGCCATGAAATCGCTTAGCCAACACCTTCAGCTCCGCGAGCGACTTCGTCAGCGCCACAGGCTCACCAACCGCCTCACCCTCCGCATCGAACGTGTCGGTAGCAAACCCAAACCGTATCGTCCCGGTATACGACTTCTCCGCCGCACCAAAGAACTGCGCCAGCCGCGTATACTTTCCCAACAGCAGCGGCAGCACGCCCGTAGCCATCGGATCCAGCGTCCCCAGGTGCCCCACCGAGCGCTCCCCTGTAGCCCGGCGCACAATCGCCACCACATCATGCGAGGTCATCCCCGCAGGTTTATCGAGTATCAAAAGCCCATTCATGCAACCACCATTGTCGCTCACCCAGCGACCCCGCGCATGGAAGGCAATCGGAATGCGATCGACGTCGTTGCCGTTGCTCTTGCTTTTCTGGCTGTCATCCCGCACGGATCTGCTTCTGTCTCGACTCCAGCAACAAGCCACAAACGGAGAACGGACAACGGATACTGATAACTGACAACGAACAACTGACAACTAAGAACTGACAACGAACAACTAAGGCTTTACCTCTCCGCTCGCACCAGCGCCAAAAACTCACTCCGCGTCTGCAACTGCGTCTTAAACACCCCGCGCAACGAGCTAGTCACCGTCAGCGAACTCTGCTTCTCCACCCCGCGCATCATCATGCACAAATGCTGCGCCTCAATCACCACGCCCACACCCTGCGGAGCAATCGCGTCCTCAATCGCCTCCGCAATCTGCTGCGTCAGCCGTTCCTGCACCTGCAGCCGCCGGGCAAACACATCCACAATCCGCGGCAGCTTGCTCAGCCCCACAACTTTTCCCTGCGGCAGATATGCAACATGCGCCTTGCCGAAGAACGGCAGCAGGTGGTGCTCGCATAGCGAATAGAACTCGATGTCGCGCACGATCACCATCTCGTCATAGTCCACATCGAACAGCGCGCCGTGCAGCACACTCGCCACCGACTCCTCATAGCCCTTGGTCAAAAACGCCATGGACTTCTCCATCCGCTTCGGCGTCTGTTTCAGCCCATCCCGCGTCGGATCTTCGCCCAACCGCTTCAGCAGTTCGGCGTAGATCGCCTGAACGCTCGCGGCTTCAAGCGTCACCCCAACATCGGCCAGCGGCCTCAAGGCGGCCTCGTGTGTCAGCCCCGAATGCGCGCTCCCACTGCCGTTTCGAGCCGTTCCGTTTTTCAGCTCTTCATCGAATCCAAACTTGCCAGCCATATCGTCCAGCCTTTCTTCCATCTGCTACCGACCAACCAAAGCGTCATCTCGACCGGAGCGTAGCGCAGTGGAGAGAACCCTGTATTTCGCCTTTGCTCTTGCCTTTCTTTCTGTCATTCCCTCTGGGAATCTGCTTCTTCTCTTGCGTACGTTCTTGCCTTTCTGGCTGTCATTACGACACTGTGCACAGCGAGGAGAGGAACCTGCTATCGCGGACGCAGCGAGTGCCCGCTCTTGCCCTTAGCTAGAAGCTAGGAGCTAAAAGCTGCTTCACCCGCTCCTTCGCCAAAATACTCAAACGAATTGTTTCCCGTCTCTTCAATCGCGATCCGCTCCAGCCGCACCTGCGGGTACTCCTTCGACTCCGCAAACTGCGAGAAGATGCTCCACATCTCGACACTTACATTCTCCGTCGTCGTCACCCGGTCGCGAAACGCCTCCAGCGTATTTAGATTCGCGTGGTCAAACAAATCCAAAACCTCCCGCTGCGCAAACAAGTCCAGGTCGGATAAATTCACAACCATCCCCGTCACCGCATCAACCGGCCCCGACAGCGTTACCTCCACCACGTAGTTATGCCCATGCCCAAACGGGTTGTTGCACTTCCCAAATGTCCGCCGGTTCTCCTCTTCCGACAACGCGTCCACGTGCAGCCGGTGCGCCGCACTGAAGTGATACCTGCGCGAAAAATGCACGATCACCCGGCTCACGCGCCTTCTCCGTAGAAGTCAGCAAACAGATCCGGCATCTCGTACACCCGCACCCGATGCAGCTTCGCGTGCTCAATCTTTCCTTCCAGCCGCCGCCAGATCGCCACCGCAATATTCTCAGTCGTCGGAATCGTATGCTCAAACTCCGGCACCTCGAAATTAAGATGCCGATGGTCATACACCGACACCACCTCGCGCTCAAGGATGTCTTTGAGCTGTTTCAAATCCACCACGAACCCCGACACCGCATCGATCTCCCCCGCCACCGTCACCTCGAGCGTGTAGTTGTGCCCGTGCCCCTGGCGATTCGCGCACTTGCCAAACACCCGTACGTTCTCCTCCTCGCTCCAGGCAGGGTTCCAGTAGAAGTGGGCGGCAGAAAAATCGGCTTTGCGCGTGAGCAGGATCATAAGTTTTTTCGACCAGAGAACACTTGTTTGGATGCGAGGCGCGAACCGCCGATGCGGATCCAAAGTTCGCATCCTACCAGATCAGGCCTGCCCCTATCGGCCCGCCCCCTCGACCTGCGTCATTTGACCCACTTGACCCAACTTGATCGAATCTAACCCAATCGGTGCGTCGCGAAACCAGGCTAAACGTGTCGCTGAGTACCCGAAACAGGGCTAAGTCTTACGCCAAACACACAGAATTTCTCCCTAAATCCGGTACTCCCGCCCCTTCCAGGCCACCGCATGCAGCACCCGATGCCGCACCCAGCTCCACACCAGCAGCCCAACAAATAGCGGCAGCGCAAACACCGAAACCGCACAATCTAAAGGACTAAAGTTCGATCGCCGAACCCGGGTATAGTACCGCAGCAGCGTCCGCGCCCAGATCAGCAGGATCACCCCCTGCTGCCACATCGCCAGATAACGCAACGGAATCAACAAGATAGGCAACATCAACAACCCAATATCCAACAACCGCCATGCCGCCAGCGTCAGCGCATGCGGAAACAACAGCGCCAAATTCTTCGTCCACCCCTCCACCATGTCGCTGAATCCAAAGTACATACGCGTACTCAAAGCATCCGGCGCATAGCGAAACCAGATTCCCTTCCCGGCCCGCTTCACCGCGTAAGCCAGCTCCACATCCTCCAACACCGAGCGGCCCACCCCCCGGTGCCCTCCGACCGCAAAATAAGCCTCCCGCCCGACCATCAAAAACTGCCCATTCGCAGCCGCAAGTCGTTTGTTTGTATCATTTACCTCTGCCATCTTATACACGCTCGCAAGCTCCGAAAACACCAGCGGCATCAGCGCCCTTTGCCAAAATCCCGACACAACCTGCCGCGGCGAATACGACAAAAGCCCCACATTTCGCGCCTGAATCTCCTCCAAAGCCCGCAATAAATCCCCCGCCTCGTGCACCGTATCCGCATCTGTAAACAGCAAAAACCGCCCCCGAGCCGCCTCCGCACCAAACCAGCAAGCGTTCGTTTTCCCAGTAAACACGCGGGTTTCCGCACTTAAATCCAGCGCCGGAGCCTCCAGCACCCTCACCCCTTCATACCCCTGGAAACCCTCCGCAATCTCCCGCGTCCGATCGGTCGAGCCGTCATCGACAACAATCAGCTCCCATTCCCGCCCTAGCCAAAACGTCTCCTCGCTCTGCGAAACCAATGATTCCAAACACTTAGCAAGACAGCGTTCTTCGTTACGCGCTGGAACAATCACCGATAGCCGCAGGCTTTCCACATGATTTCCGAGATTTTCCAGCGCTGTGATTGGCGAGCTAGGCGTGTCGTTCACAACTTCGTATTATAGGAATGGATGCGAGGAGTGCGAATTTATGCGGCAAATCATGCGTGCGGGACTTCTGATCTTCCTCACCTGCACACTCGCCACCGGCTGTGATCGAGGCACTCTTTCCGACCAGATTGGCCGCACAGCCCCCGTGTTCTCGATCAACGATGGAGAGCATGCCGTCGATCTGCAAAGTCTTCAAGGCAAGGTTGTAGTCCTAAACTTCTGGGCCAGCTGGTGTGCTCCCTGCGTCGAGGAAATGCCCAGTCTGCAGGCCTTTCAGCAGCAAATGCCCCAGGTCCAGGTGGTGGCCGTCGCAAGCAACGAAGCCTTTGCGAATTACCAGCATTATGTAGCCCGGCAACACATCAACCTGCTCACAGTGTTCGATCAGAACCAAACCTCCAACAAGCTCTACGGCAGCTTCAAATTCCCTGAAACCTACATCATCGACAAGCGGGGCATCATCCGCCGCAAGCTGATTGGTCCGCAGGATTTCACCAGCCCCGGGTTCCTCAAATACATCCAGAAACTGAACTCGTAGTCTGAGCGCCGAAGCGTAAAATCAAGACCATGACACAGCTTGACGTGATGTATCAGTACGGCTCGGCCCCCAGCGAGGCTGCCATGATGGCGCTGGCACAAGTGCGCAAGGTCTACGGCATACGCCACCTTCAGGTCAACGAGACGTTGAAGACGGTTCGCGTGGAGTATGACGCAACCCGACTCACCGAGCCCATCGTGCACCAGCTCCTGCGCCGCTCCGGTGTCGATATCCTTGAGCGCGTCTCGCTGTTCCCGCCCCAGCCAGAGCCAATCGCCGCTGCATCCGCAGTAAGCTAATAGCGTCTGCGCAAGCTAAAGTTGATCGCAGCGCTGCCATCGGTTATTCTTACTTAGTTGCATCCTTGCAATGTGCGCCCGTAGCTCAGCTGGATAGAGCGCCTGGCTACGAACCAGTAGGTCGGAGGTTCGAATCCTTCCGGGCGCACCATGAATCCCCCTTCTCAAAACGGTCGCGCCACACCCCGTGTCTGACTTGCACCCATAAAGTCCGCCATAGATCCTCTGGATGTCGTATAGTAAAGAGGACCAACTTGGTCGGATATGCGGTTCGATGAATGTTTTGGCTCTGAGTGACGCGAAAGTAGGCAGCGCAGGCGTGGTGGAACGCGTCGATCTGCCAGATGAGGTGAGCCATTATCTTGCCCACCTTGGGTTCCTTCCAGGCACCAGCGTCGAGATTCTGCGGCGCGCTCCAGCCGGCGATCCGCGGGTGTATCGCATAGACGGGGTTGAGGTTGGCCTTCGCAATGAAACCGCCAAGCACATCTTTCTTCGCGTGATTTCAGACACAGCGGATATTCCTCCAACTGCGACAATCGAGGCTGCATGAGCTGCCACGTCACCGCCGTCGCCGAGCCCATCGAGGAGAAGATCCCTACCCCGCCTGGCGCGACACCGCGCATGCGAACGGTTGCCCTGATTGGCCCACCGAATTGCGGCAAGTCCACCCTATTCAATCGACTCACGGGCATGCGCCAGAAGGTGGCCAACTATCCCGGCGTCACGGTAGAACACCACTCCGGACGCATGAAGAGCATCGGGCGGAATGACCTGACGCTGATCGATCTCCCTGGAATTTACAGCCTTGCTACGTACTCTGAGGATGCTCGCGTTGCCGTTGAAGTATTGACCGGAAAGATGCCCGGCGTTCCCAAGCCGGATTGCGTTCTCCTGGTACTCGATGCGACGCACCTGAATCGGCAGCTGATGCTGGCGGCGCCGGTGTTTTCGATTGGGCTGCCTACGCTGGTGTTGCTGAACATGTCCGATCAGCTGGAAGCGCGCGGCGGAAAGATCGATACGCTCGCATTGGCCCGTGAATTGGGGCATCCCGTCGCATTGATTAGTGCCGCACAGGGCAAGGGACTTGATGCGATTCCTGACTTCCTGCTGCGCGCAGGAAGCAAGCTGGACGATGGATTGCGGCCTGTTCAGCTGCCGGTGCTGCAGAGCGCGGCGTCGTGCCGCAGCTGGGCTACGCAGGTTACGGCGCGGACGAAGTATCAAACGCCGGCGGCCTCGCTTTGGACGCGGCGGCTGGATAGCCTGCTGTTACACAGGGTTTTTGGGCCATTGTTCTTTCTGGTGGTGGTGATTGCGGTGTTTCAGGTGGTGTTTACGCTGGGGCAGCCGCTCAGTGATAGCCTTGGAAACTTGCTGACGAATGCTGGCGCAAAAGCTGCTATGTTCTTGCCTGACAATTGGTTGCGGGCGTTGTTGAGGGATGGATTGTGGAACGGGGTGCAGTCGGTATTGGTGTTTTTGCCACAGATTTTGCTGCTGTTTCTGTTTATCGGGATCCTGGAGGACTCGGGATATCTGGCTCGCGCGGCACTGATTGCGGACCGCGTGATGCGCTCGATCGGGCTGAACGGTAAGGCGTTTATTCCTTTGTTATCAGCATATGCGTGCGCTGTTCCGGCGATTATGGCTACCCGGACGATTGAGAATAAGCGGGAGCGGATTGCTACGATTTTGATTGCGCCGTTTATGACTTGCTCGGCGCGATTGCCCATTTATACGCTGATTATTGCCGCATTCATCCCAAATCAGCGGTTTTTAGGCGGCTTGCTGGGGCTGCGAGCGCTGCTGATGCTGGGCCTTTATGTGATCGGATTCCTGGCGGCGCTGATTACCGCAAAGCTGCTTAACTCCTCTGTTATGAAGGCCTCCCACGCACCCTTCATTCTTGAGTTGCCGCAGTATCGGTGGCCTACGGTGACGTCGTTGGGGTTGCGGCTGTATGACCGCGGGAAGTTGTTTTTGAAGAAGGCTGGAACCATCATTCTGGGGGTTACGTTCCTGGTGTGGGTGTTGAGTGTTCTGCCCATTCATGGGGGGCAGTTCTCGGAGCTAACTAGCAGTGTTATCGGGCACTTAGGGCATTGGATTGAACCTGTGCTCCGGCCCCTGGGGTTCAACTGGAAGATCGGGATCGGGCTGCTGAGCTCGATTGTGGCCCGGGAAGTGATTGTCGGGACGCTGGGAACGCTCTATGGCATGGACCCGGCTACTCACCAGCTGGGGCTGCAAGTTGCTCTGCGGCATGACATTACGCTGGGTGGGGCGATTGCGCTGGTGGTGTTTTTTGCGTTCGCGATGCAGTGCACCTCGACGCTGATCATTGTGCGGCGGGAAACCAATAGCTGGAAGCTGCCGGCGCTGCAGTTTTGCTACATGACGACGGTGGCGTATGTGGCCGCTTTGGTGGTCAATCAGGTGATTTCGCGTTTGTTCTAAGGCAGACTTAGCCCTGTTTCGGGTTACAAATCGATGTCTTTAGCCCGCGTTCGAGCAGCAAAACTCACGCAAAAGCTGCACCATTCAGAGTGCAAATGTAAAGGAAACTTGACTTCGATGTCAAGGAAACTTGACTCGTGTTGCGATTGTTTGAACCGGCGTCTCGGCGGTTCCGTTCCCTAGCCGTTGTGGAAGTAGAACGTGTTTCCGTCGAGGTCCTGAACGGTGAACTGACGGATGCCCCAGGGCTTCGTTTGGAGGGGGTCGGTGATGGTGGCACCAGCCGACTGGGCGTCCTGGTAGGTGGCGTCGATGTCCTTGGCGAAGACCCAGTGGATGGCTGGCTCGAAGGGGGCTTCCCTCTTGCGGAAGAAGATCGTTGCGTGGCCGTTGACCACGGCGCCCATTTCTTTTTCGGGCGTGAGCCATGCGATGTCGAAGCCGAAGATGTCGCGGTAGTGGTGTTGGGCGCGTTCGACGTCGGTTACAGGTAGCTCGGGGACCGGGGGTGCGGGTATTCGCAATTTTTGTTGGGTGGGCATGGGGGCTCCTTGCAACGGCGAGAGAAGAAGCGGATTCCCAGAGGGAATGACAGAAAGAAAGGCAATGGCGAGAGCAAGAGCAGAAGCAAAAGAAGAAGCAGATTCCCAGAGGGAATGACAGAAAGAAAGGCAACGGCGAGAGCAAAAGCAAAAGAAGAAGCAGATTCCCAGAGGGAATGACAGAAAGAAAGGCAACGGCGAGAGCAACGGCAAAAGCAAGAGAAGAAGCAGATCCCTACGGGATGACAGCCAGAAAGGCAACGGCAACAGCAAAGGCAAAAGCAAAAGAAGAAGCAGATCCCTACGGAATGGCAGAAAGAAAGGCAACGGCAACGGCAAAGGCAAAAGCAAAAGAAGAAGCAGATTCCCAGAGGGAATGACAGAAAGAAAGGCAACGGCGAGAGCAACGGCAAAAGCAAAAGAAGAAGCAGATCCCTACGGGATGACAACTAGAAAGGCAACCGCGGCTGCAAGGGCACAGGCAGCGGCGAGTGCCGGGGTTAGCGTTCGCCCCATTTTAGTTTGCTGCGGAGGACGTTGAAGAAGCCGTTGGGGCGGAGGCGGAGGAGGTGGACGTTGCGGCTGGATTTGCGGCAGAGGATGCGGTCGTTGAGGATGAGCTCTACGGCTTCCTGGCCATCGACGGTGAGGTAGGTTTCGTGAGGGACGACGTCGACGACTACGGCTACTTCGGTGTCGCCGGGGAAGACGATGGGGCGGATGGTGAGCAGGTGGGGACAGATGGCCGTGAGCACCATCGCGTCGACTGTGGGCATCAGGATGGGGCCGTTGGCGGCTAGCGTGTAGGCCGTGGAGCCGGTGGGGGTGGAGACGATGACGCCGTCGGCGCGGAAGCGGGCGACGAACTGGCCGTCCATCTCGATGGCGAACTCGCCCATGCGGGCGATGGCGCCCTTGGAGAGGACGACGTCGTTGAGGGCGTCCCACTCGCGGAGGAGCTGGTCGTCGCGAAAGAGGCGGGCGTGCATGAAGCTGCGGACATCGATGACGGCGCTGCCGTCCCTCCAGGCGTCGAGGGTGTTGTAGAGCTCGGCCAGGGGAACTTCTGTGAGGAAGCCGAGGGAGCCGAGGTTGACGGCGAGGATGGGGGTGGTGGTGAGAGCGAAGGCGCGGGCGGCGGAGAGCAGGGTGCCGTCGCCGCCCAGGCAGATGACGAGGACGGGCTCGTGGGCGGCGAGGTCGCAGCGGGCGATGGCCTGGTCGCCGAGGCCGATATAGGCGGCGCTGTCGGGCTCAAGGATGGGGGATAAGCCGTGGCGGGTGAGCCAATCGAGGAGGTCGGTGAGGATGAACTCCAGCTCAGGCTTCTGCGGCTTGGAGATGATGGCTACCTTGGGCATCTTGAGAAGAGTGTACCGCGAGGGGGTGCGACGGGTGGGTCAATTACCAATTGGAGAGGGCTCTCCGCGAAGAGGGCGGCGTGCAATTGCGGATCAAGAGATGGTTTGGGGTGGACGGCGGAGAATCGTCGTTACCGAAAACGTGACTTCGTGGGAGCTAGCGGTTCTTGGCGGGTAAGCGCACTCTCGATCTGCTACCTTCAATCCCCGTCCATCGTCTTGATCAGAAGCTGAAGCACGCGGCTGGCGGCTCCTGGCAGACTCTTGTGTTCCCCGGCGAACCATGACGCGATGGTCGCATTCAGCACGGCTAACGTCACTCCCGCGAGCAGGCGAGATTCGGCATCGACGGCGGATCGTTTCTTTGTCCGCGCCGCAAACGCGCTGGCCAAACTGTCCTCGATGCTGCTGCTTCGGGATTGGTATGCCTGTCTGGCCGACTCGCTCCGAATGGCGATCTCGACCACCTGCCGGGTTCGCACCTCTGGCGCAGCCGCGTGCTCAACCCCTGCGCGCACGGTGGCCCGCATGACCTCTAGCGGTGACAACTCTCGAGGGGAGCCTTCGATTGCGCTACGAAGCGCCGCCCCATAGCTCACCGCCGTTTGGGCCAACAGGTCATCCTTGCTGGCGTAATAGCGAAAGAACGATCGTCTCGAAACACCAGCAGCCTGCGCAATCTCTTCAACCGTCGTCTCATCGAAGCCTCGGTCTGCGAACAAGTCGATTGCCGCCGCATAGATGGCGTCCCGAACAAACTTCCGCTTTTCATCTCGCCGCATTTCCGCCACCCGGTATCTCCTGTCTCGTACGTTCCAAGCGAAGTTGCCAGAATATGACACTCAGTGCCATTATAGAGAAAGAACTATATGGCACTCAGTGCCATATTTAGAAAACGGAGACGAATCGAGTGAAATCCCTTCTGCTTGTGCCAATGGCACTCCTCGCCTTTACTGGTGCACGCGCCCAAACTGGCCCATTGAGCGGGGAATGGCACGTCGAGATGGATGGTGCCGGAACCACCGACGCTCAGAGCTGTACCCTGACTCAGGCAGGAACCTCCATCGCCGGCACGTGTGTTTCGAAAGCCGGCCAAATTCCGGTTAGCGGCAGTGTCCAGGGCAAGTCGGTTACATGGACGATGAAGATGCCGAGCATGGTCGGCCCTGTCACTACGGTGTACAAGGGGTCGCTTGACTCGGAGAACCGCATCAGCGGTGTCATCAATGCCGTCGAGTTCAAGATGGAAAGCGATTTTCACGCCACACGCTACAAGCTCGTTTGGTCGGATGAATTCAACAAGGATGGCAAACCGGATCCAACCCACTGGAGATACGAAACCGGATTCATCCGCAATAACGAGTTGCAGTGGTATCAACCAGACAACGCCTTCTGCAAAGACGGGCTGCTCGTCATCGAAGCGCGTCGCGAACAGAAGAAAAATCCAAACTACCAGCCCGGCAGCGAGGATTGGACAAAGAGCCGGCCCGAGGCGGAGTACACCTCAGCCAGCCTGATAACGCGCGGCATCGCGAACTGGAAGTACGGTCGATTCGAGATGCGCGGCCGATTCGATGGCCATGCCGGACTGTGGCCCGAGTTCTGGATGCTGGGCGACCGGGAATGGCCGTGGACTGGAGAGATCGACATTCTCGAATCCTGGCAAGGGATGCTGAACGCCAACGTCATCTGGGCGGGGAAAACTCCTGGTTACAGCAAAGCTTCCTCGAAGCGAAGAACGATTGCATCGTTCGGCGATCCGGAATGGAACAGCAAATTTCACACCTGGCGCATGGACTGGGATGAGAACCGCATCGCCATCTTTGTTGACGACATCCTCCTCAACGAAGTCGATCTCAACAAGGCCGCGAATGGTGACGGCTCCAACGGCTTCCGCGATCCGCATTACATGCTCCTGAACTTAGCGGTCGGCGGCACTGCCGGTGGCGACCCCGCTGCGACGCAATTCCCCGCCCGGTTTGAGGTCGACTGGGTGCGGGTCTATCAGTGAGGGACTGCACGAAAAACGGGGTTATGGGAAAGTTGGAACGTGCCTGCCAGATTATTGACTTGCGACTGTTCGATACCCTGCCTGAGCGCGTAGTGCTGGTCATTTACTTGATGAGCCTCGATCAATCGGGTTTGCCGCTTGCCTGGCGTGAATGGCTTCCACAAGCTCAATTACTCGGACATCATCTCTAGTAAGGCAGGCGATTCTTCTGCAAGAGGTTGCTCTGTCGCCTTGTCCAGGGAGAGAGGCAATCTCAGGGCGGCAGCAAACAGGAAGGCGTGTAGTCCGCAGAGTAGAAGAAAGGCAGCGGCAAAGGCGCTGGAGAGGCTGGCGCTGGACTGTGCCATTCCCAACCTCCATCCCAGGAAGGTCGCGCAGAGCGTCGTCAAGGTCGGTCCGCCGAGACGTTGCACAATGTTGAGCGAGGTGGTCGCCATGGGCAGGTCCTGTTTCCTCACAGAAGCGTAGGCCGCCGAGATGGAGGGAATGCCGACCGTGCTGAGGCCCATCCCACGCACAAAGAGGGCAGCTGCGAGCACGGTGAGTACAAGTCCGTGACGGGCGAGCCAGATAAATGGCAGCGTGGCTGCGAAGGACAGAAATGCGCCTCCAGCCGATACCTTTCGTATCCCGAACCGCTGCGTCAGGGCTCCTATCCATGGGTAGGAACAGATCATTCCCACTCCAAGCGGAGCCAGCAACCAGCCCGTCGCACTCGGTGATTGGCCACAGGCGCGGATGAGATAGATGGGAATCAGCATCTGGCCCGCGAACGAGACTCCGTTCGACATGAACTGCGCGGTGGCGGACGCAGAGAAGGTTTTTCTCTTGAATAGCTGAAGATCGATGAGCGCCTTGTCCCCTTTTCGCATGGCCATCCTGAAGAAGGCCGCAAGCAGAACGATGGAAACCAGGAGAGCCAGAAGACCGATACGTTCGACTAGATGATCCGCCCCATACAGGAAGAGCACGAGTCCAGGCGAGAGCAGGGCGAAGCCAGGAAGATCGAGTTCTCTTGACCTGGTCTCTTCGCGATCGTTGGGCAGAAAGAGAACCGCCAGGACGATTGCCAAGACACCGACCGGCAGGTTGACCAGGAAGAGCCAGCGCCAGGAGGCGTGTTGCAGAATGGCGCCGGCGATGACCGGGCCAAGGATCGGACCCATCAGGATGGGCACAGCCGCGTAGCCCATGACGCGCGTCACATGCTTTCCGGCAGCACGCACCATCATCATCTGCGTCAACGGAGCCATCAGGCCGCCGCTCATGCCCTGGAGGATGCGAAATGCGATCAGCGAGTTCGCCGACCAGGCCAGACCGCATAAGGCGGAGGAGAGCGTGAAGGCCGAGAAACACCAAAGGTAGAGAGATTTGGCTCCAATGCGCTCCACCAGCCAGCCGTTGAGCGGGAGCATAAGAGCGAGTGCCAGAAGGTAGCCGCTGGTGACCCATTGAATCGCCGTGAGGCTGCTGTGCAGATCCACGGCGAGACTGGAGAGGGATACGTTGACGATGGTTGCGTCGAGCTGCGCGAGAAACGAGCCGAGGACCGCGACCGATGTGATCTTCCACACCAACGGGTCAAGCCGGACGGCGTCGCTGGAGTTCTTAGGCAAGGGCGGCGAGGACCTCATCGGTGGAGCGAACGCGGGCCAGACGCGGAAAGGTATGTTCAAAGGCGAAGCGGTGATGCTCGGCGTCCTGGCTGGAGCAGGCATCTTCGACGAGCACGAAGGCAAAGCCGAGGCCAGTGCCCTGGCGGGCGGTGGACTCGACGCCGGCGTTGGTGGAGATGCCGGTGAGGACGACCGTGTCGATGCCGCGGGATTTAAGCTGCTGCTCGAGGTCGGTTCCGGCGAAGGCGCCCCAATGACGTTTGGTGACGAGGAGGTCGCCGGGCTGAAAGCCGGCAGAAGCAGCGATCTCCGACGCGACGGCAGGCAGGGGTTTGTCGCCCAGGTTGTGCGGTTGGTCGACGGGAAGCTTCATGAAGTCGTTGAGATCGACGCGGACGTAGGCGACGGGAGCACCGTGAACGCGGAAGGCCTCGGCAAGTTTTTTGGAGTTTTCGACGACCTGCGCGGCGGAGTGCGGCACGGGGCTCATGCCGACGATGGCATTTTGCAGGTCGATGACGACAAGTGCGGTCTTTTTAGGGTGGAGGTGGAGTTCTGCCATGGTTCCTCTTTTTCAGAAATGTTGGAAATCGAGGGTAGCCTCGGTTTCTCTGGATTTAGAATACGAGGATGCCCTCGATTTCGTCAAATCCCGTTCGCGTCGCTCCGCAGCAGGAACGCTCGACGCGCCGGCTGGCGGGTTTTCTGGACGCGGCGGCTGAACTCATTGTCGAAGTTGGCTACGAAGCAACGACGATGACGGCGGTCGCGGAGCGAAGCGGGTCGTCGATCGGCGCGCTCTACAACTACTTTCCGGATAAACAGGCCATCGCGTTCACGCTGCTGTATCAATATTCCCAGGAGCTAGAGGCGCATTGGAAGCCGTTGATGGAGCAGGCGGAGATACTGACCCATGCGGAGTTCGCCGATCTGTTCATCGAGCGCATCACCCAATTCGTCCAGCAGCGTCCCGCTTATCTAAGCCTGTTGGCTGCGCCCATCCGTTTTCGCCGCGACCCTGCCGCCCGAAAGGCCTCGCGAATCGCAATCGCAAATGCCTTTCAGGCAAAGAACCCTTCGCTCTCGAAAGAACAGTCTCTGCTTGCTGCAAACCTGTGTCTCCAGATCGTCAGAGGCATGATGACGCTCTATGGGGAAGCAGATTCCAAAGGCAAAGTACTGGTTGTGGCTGAGTTTAAGAAGCTGCTGACGTTGTACCTGGGGAGCGTATTGTCCGAGGACGCGGTGCCAGCGAAGTAATGCCTGCATTCCCAGAGCGCCTTCGCGTCAGCTGGCAGGGGTTATCGAAAACGATCGACCTGCAGGTGCCGAAGGGACGTTGCCGGGACTTCGATTTTTAATATCGCGGTGGGACCGCTTATGATTTGCTATGGGCACAACTCCAGGGACAATTAGCCGGCGGCCGGAGTATCGGCTGTTCGATGCAGGCGCGGTGGCGCTTGCGGCATTTATTTGCAGCCCGCTGGCCGGCACGATCCTGATGGCCGTGAACTACAGGAGGCTGGGAAAAGCGGGCAAGGGCTTGCTGGCCGTCCTGTTCGGGTTGATGGCGACTGTGCCGGCCATCGTGATCCAGTGGAATGCGCAGACCCTGGCGGGGTCGCTGGCCGCGGGCGCGCTGGAGTTGTTGCTGTTCTTCTGCACGTGGCAGATTGCGATCGAGGTGCAGGGTGAGGCGGTGGAAGAGCACCTCGCCGCCGGGGGCCAACCGGGCACGAAGCCGGCGGCATTGTTTGTCGGGATCGCGACGCTGGCAGTGGCTGTGGGTGTGACGTACGTTGCGCTTTACGAGACACAACATCGCAAGGTGGTGATGTTTGGGAGCAAAGACCAGGTGGTGTACTCGGGGCTGGCGACCCGGGGCAATGCGATGGCGCTGGGGAACGCGCTGAAGATGAGTCAGTACTTTCAGGATCGCGGAGCAGCGGTTCTACTCGACAAGGGGATGGGCAGCAGAACCCTCTCGTTCGGCGTGCAGGATGATGTGTGGAACCAGGCAGGGATGATGTCTTCGTTCGAAGAGCTGGGGCGGCAAGTTGCGCCGACGGTGGGCGGGCTGCCGGTCGAGGTGCAGCTGCTGGACAGCAAGGGGGTCGTGGAAGCGACATCGACGGTGGGCGAGGTACGTTTCCGCGGCAACGACGGAGTCTTCTATGAGGGCCTGGCGACCGAGGACGAGGCGGAGGCCGTCGGCGAACATCTTAAATCGACGGGGTTCTTTCGGGGTCGAGGCGTGAACCTGATTTTGACCAGGCACGCGGGCGAGGGCACGACCATCGTGTTCCCCGTAGCCCCGGGGGTGGAGGAGAATCCTGCGAAGGTGAGCAACTTCGAAGGGGTCGTGCGCGAGGTCGCGCCGATGGTGGGCGGTTTGCCCATTGAGATGCACCTGGTCGACCAACGGCTGGTGCTCAAGAAGGACGAGCTGGTGGAGTAGGCGCTACTGCGGACTGGTTGGGGCTGCGGCGGTGGATGGAGG
>Ga0210392_10000318_pt1 | contig 32790 bp, 31 predicted proteins | sample IncBWC30OmetaG_FD_161057 | JGI IMG/M metagenome (GOLD analysis project Ga0210392, IMG submission 161057) | Forest soil microbial communities from Barre Woods Harvard Forest LTER site, Petersham, Massachusetts, United States - Inc-BW-C-30-O ... | reverse complement strand
CTCGGTGTTGTTTTCGAGCAGGCCGCCGGCGATGGTCGTGCGCGCGCCGACGTGCGTGAGGTCGGGGTAGGCGATGCCCACGCCATCGTGGCCGCGGACATTATGGCAGCCGGCGCAGGTCTTGGCCTGGAAGAGCTTGCGGCCCTTGGCGACGAGCGCGGGGTCTTCGTCCTTCTCGGGAAACTGCTTGGCGCGCCACGCATCGAGCGGCGAGACTTCGAGCTCGTCGTTGGAAAAGCCGATCTGGTTGGTTTTCCACGAGGCGAAGACGGCCTGCGGTTTTTCCACCCCGGCTTCATTGGGCACGGCCAAGGTGCGGGCATTTAGTTTTTGATTGGCGAGCCAGTCGGCAAAATCCTTTTCGCTGAGCGCGATGACCCGGAAACGCATCACGGCGTGCGAGTCGCCGCAATACTGCGCGCACTGTCCCCAGTAGTAACCGGGATGGTCGGCTTGCAGCCACATGCGGTTGCCGCGGTTGGGCATCATGTCCACCTTGCCGGCGAGTTTCGGCACCCAGAAACTGTGGATGACGTCCATCGTGCGCAGCTCGATATGGATGGGTCGGCCCGCGGGGATGACCATTTCGTTGGCCGTGGCCACAATGCTGCGGGCGCCGTACTTGTCCGGCGCGGTCTGTTCCTTGGGATATTCGAATTTCCACCACCATTGGAAACCGGTGGCGGTGATGCTGTAGGCGTTGGCCTCATCCGCCGGCGCCACGTCGTAGGTAGACCAGATGGCGCGCAGTGTCGGCACGGCGATGATGACCAGCGCGAAGACGGAGGCGGCGATGAGGCCCATTTCCACGAACGGGTTGCCGTGCGCCTGCTCCGGGGGCTCGGCGTGTTCGTCGGCCTCGGTGCGGGCCTTGAATTTGACCGTTGCATAGGCCAGCACTCCGCCCACGAAAATAAAGATCACGAGCGTGACCCACACCGTCACATAAAACAGGTGCAGTTGCGTGCGGGCCACCGGGCCCTCGACATTCATGGTCGATTGGTGGCCATCCATGTCCCACCAGCAGCCGGACAGGAAAACGCAGGCCGCCAGCGCCAGCAGGAGGCTGCCACGGCGGAAAATTGGGCGAAAAAACGGAGAAAACTTCATGGAGACGGTCGAATTTTTTTCGCGGTCATGTGAGACCGCAATTCAAGGCCAGCGTTGGCAAATCGGCAGGCAGTTCAAGTCATAAAGAGCATGTCTTGCGCCGGGGCAAATTGGCGGCACGTTATTAAAAAAACTATGCCCGGCATAAGTTTACGTATCGAGCTCGCGCCGTGGTTGCGCAAAAAAACCACCGTAATTACCTGTCCCATGCACGCGAAACTCCTGTCCATCCCGCTGTTGGCTGCCCTCCTCTTGACCGGCTGCTCGAAATCAGAGCCGGCCGCCGTGGCCGCCGCGCCTTCCGGCCCGCGCACCATCGAGCTCACGGCTGGGGACAACATGAAGTACAATATCACGCAAATCGAAGCCGCTCCCGGTGAAGTGCTGCATGTAACGCTCACTGACACCGGCACACTGCCCAAGGAGGCCATGGGGCACGATTGGACACTTCTGCAGGCCGGTTCCGACCCGGATGCTTACTCGCGGGCGGCCGTTGCGGCCAAGGACACCAACTACCAACCCCCTGAACTGGCCTATGAAGTAGTGGCGTCCATCCCTCTGCTCGGCCCGGGCCAGACGGGTGACGTCACTTTCACGGTGCCGACGAAACCCGGCGAATATCCCTTTCTCTGCTCATTCCCCGCGCACTGCCAATCCGGCATGAACGGCGTGTTGGTGGTGAAGTGACGGAGGCTGATTAGTCATCTATTAAATGACAAATTGCTGGAACGAGCCTCGCGTGAACAACAAATTTGTCATTTAATAAATGACTAACGGCCTCAGGCGGCTCAGGAGGGCTTGATGCCGCGCTCGCGGGAATGCAGCCAGTGCAGCAGAAGGAGGGTGCGCTCTGCGTCCGGGCAGGCCGTTTTGGTCACGAGCAGCAGGTGCAAACGCTGGCGCGGCACGCCGAGCAGGCGTGCGAGCTGGGCTTTTTCTCCGCGGCGGCGCAGAAACTTTGCTGAGGCAGCGGCAAGTTCGTTCCAGAGCGGCGTGTCGGGCCCGGGTTGGAGAGAGGTGTACCGGTGTGAACGCCGTCGGGCCCGTTGGAATTTTTTCGTGGCCGCGGCGGTGGCGTGAGCGGCATCAAACAATCCGTCGAGCAACGGAAGAACCTGACGAAACTGTCCAGGGAGGTTGGGTGTCATTTCAAAAATTTAGCAAACAAACCATGTTAGTCATCTAATAAATGACAAACACGGCTTATAATTGCAATCTGGAAAGTATAGTTTGTCATTTATTAGATGACTAACGGATGCTGGGCTTTCACGCGTAAGGGCTGATCTTAAGTATCAACGATAAGCCGCCAGCATCGAGTAGACGATGACGCCCGTGACCGAGACGTAGAGCCAGAGGGGGAAGGTGAAGCGCGCGAGGCGGCGGTGGGCCGGAAAACGGCCGCTGAGCGACAGGAAAAACGTGATCAGGATCATCGGCAGCGCGACCACGGAGAGCGCGATGTGGGAGATGAGCAGGGCGAAGTAGGCGGGCCGGATCGCGCCCTGGCCGTGAAAGCGCATGTCGCCGTGGAGGGCGTGGTTCACGATGTAGCTCACGAGGAAAACACTGGAAAAAACAAACGCCGTGAACATCGCCGTGCGATGCGGGCCGATCCGCTTCGCGCGGATATAACGGAAGCCTGCAACAAGGGCGATGGCCGAGAGCGCGTTGAGCAGCGCATTAAGCGCGGGAAGGAAGGCCAGGTGGGTGCCCGCGACGTCGGTGGGCTCATGGTAATAAACGAGCCAGCAGAGAAAAAGGCTGGCCGCCCCGCTGACGGCCACGATGGCGGCAATGACTGACGCGGGAGTGCGGGTCGCGGTGGTATTCAGGGCTGGATTCGAATCCATTTTAATAAAAAATCACCCGGTCCGCGACGAGGGCCCCGAGCAGCAGTGGCAGGTAAATGATCGTCGCAAAAAATAATTTCCGCGCCGCCTGGTCGCGTTTCTCGGCGCGCAAAAACACCGCCGCGCGCCACAGCAGCCAGGCGCCGAGCGCCAGCGCCACGCCGAGGTAAAGCCGGCTGCACCAGCCGGTCAGCGCGGGCAGCACACTCACTGCCACGAGCAGCAGCGCATTGATGAACGCCCACCGCGCCACCTTCTGGCCGCTCGCATCCAGCACCGGCAGCATGGGAAAATGCACGGCCGCGTAGTCGCGCCGGTATGTCCATGCCACGGCCATGAAATGGGGGATCTGCCAGAAGAACAGCACGCCGAAGAGCATCCAGCTCAACGGCGAGATGCCGTTGTCCGCCGCGGTCGCGCCGATGAGCGGCGGCAGCGCGCCGGCTACCGCGCCGATTTCGGTGGACCACCGCGACCATTTTTTCGCCGGCGTGTAGAGCGCGAGGTAGCACACGTAGGTCAGCAGCGCGAGCAGCGCGCACATGCCGTTGATCTTCATGAACAGCAGGCCCAGCCCCGCCATGCACATCGCCGTGCCCAGCACATAAGCCGAACCGGCCGGCACGCGGCCGGTCGGGATGGGCCGGTCCGCCGTGCGATCCATGCGGGCGTCCGTTTCGCTTTCCATCCATTGGTTCAGCACGGCCACGCCGCCCGCCGCCAGCATCGTGCCGAGCAGCAGGTAAAGCATTTCAAAAAAATTTCGCGGCGGCCGCGCCGCATAGTAGCCGACGAGCGCGGTGACCACGGACAGCGCGCTCAGGCGCGGCTTGGTCAACTCGAGGTAATCGTGCATCGCCGCCTTGGGCGCAGCTTCGATGGCGGGAGAAGTGGCGGAGGGTGATTGCATGCTCAAGTCTTTGCCAGTTCCCGTGCGTGCGGCACGAACGTTGCCGGTCTTGTTATCTCAACAAAAATGTCGCGGTGCATCCACCACGTCAGCCCGAAAGTCGTAGCCAGCGTGGCCGCGCCCACGATCACATGCGCGGTCGTGAAAAAAGGCGCGCGCCCGGTCCAGATGACCGAGGCCCCGAGGTAAATTTGCAGCGCGAGCAGCGACATCAATCCCGCCGTCACGTTGCGAATCGTGGCGGTCGCCGCACGATCGGCCCAGATTTTTCCCGCCAGCGTCACGAGAGCCACGGTGATGATGCCGGCCATCACGCGATGGGCGAAATTCAGCCCCACACGGAAGCTCCACACCGGTGGCAGCAGCCCGTGGTCGGGGGAGGACCACGGAAAGGTCGGGATGGCCAGCCCGGCGAAGCTGTGTCGCATCATGGCCGCGATGGCCAGTTGCAGGAATAGCAGCGCGCAGCATATCGCGCCGAGCTTGCGGGTGCCCGCCGCGAAGACTGTTTGGTTTACTCCATTCAGCCACGCGCGCGAATTTGCCAGCGCGATGGCCACCAGCACGCAGAGAAATCCCTGGGCCAGGCACGCGTGCAGCATCGCAAAAAGCCGGCCCACGCTCGTGTCCACCATCGCCACGTGCCAGTGGTCGAGCAGCACGCGCAACCCGCCCACGACCGCCTGCGCAAAAACCAGCCCGACTGCGAAGACCGCCAGGATCCTCAGCCAGGCGCGCGATTCGCGCCGCCAGGTCCACGCCGCCAGTGCGATCGTGATCAAACTCATCACGCCCGCCGTGAGTCGGTGCGAATGTTCGGCAAACATTGAGAGGTTGTGCAGCCAGCCCGTCGGGTTGAGCGAGCCGTTCGACAACGGCCAGTCGGGAAAAGCCATGCCCGCGCCGATGCTGGTGGTGAAGGCGCCGAGGCAGATGAGCACGCCCGCCCAAACAATGCTGGCGACAGCCAGCCAGGCGATGCCGGGCTGGTAGGCCGGGGTGCGCGCGGGAGCGAGGGAGGCGTTCATAAGTTTGAAATCTAACCGTAGAAGGGTTCAATGTAACCCTCGCAAAGCCTTTGACAATTTTTTCCGCAGGCAAATCTGTAGTTGTATGTATCCTTATGCCCGCATGAGCCGCCTTGCTGCCGTCTGTGCCGCGAGCCTGCTTATGCTGCTCGCTGCCTGCTCGCGCTCGGGGAATACCGCGACCATCGACGATGACGCCCCCGGCGAAAAACGCTGGTCGCTGCATGGCCAAATCGTGTCGGTTGACGCCACGCACCAGACGTTGCGTGTTCAGCATGAGGAAATTGTGGGTCTGATGCCCGCGATGACGATGGACTACGCCGTGGGCCCGGGCGATCTCGCCAATGCCAAGCCGGGAGAACGCATCCGTGCCGACCTCGTGCAAAACGGCGGCGACTTCCGCCTTGAGCGAATTTTCCCCGACGACTCATCGACCAACGCCACCATCGATGCGGCGGCCAAGTCCCTGGGCCAGGATACGATGGTGCGCGGCCCGCATCCTTTCCGCGAAGTGGGCGAGACCGCCCCCGATTTTGCGCTTTACGACCAGGACGGCCGCGTCGTGCAGATGAATCGTTTTCGCGGAAAGCAGATCATGCTGAACTTCATCTACACGCGCTGTCCCATCGCCACGATGTGCCCCACGTCCACGGCCAAGATGATCATGACCCAAAAACTCGCCCGCGAAGCCGGTGTGAAAAACCTCGAGCTCATCTCCATTTCCCTCGACCCGGTTTACGACACGCCCGGTGTGCTCAAGGATTACGCCCAGGCGCGCGGCATCGACCTGGGCAATTTTTCGTTTCTCACCGGCCCGACCAAGGCCGTGCAGGACCTGCTCGCCCAGTTCGGTGTCATCGCCGAATTCAAGGACGGCATCCTCAACCACACGCTCGCCACGTTGCTGATCAATGAAAACGGCACCATCATCTGGCGCGCCGACGGCGGTGAATGGGAACCGTCGGAATTTGTCGGAAAGATGAGGAAATGAGTTTTGATGATCTTGCATGTAGGAGCGAGCTTGCTCGCGATCAGGACCAATCTCGGCCTTGTAAATCCTATATCGCCTGCAAGCAGGCTCCTACATCTGACTAGACCCCATCTTCCATGTCCGCCACCCTAACCAAACCCCAGCGTCGGCAACTCGTGCTCATCACGCTCGGCGCGGTGGCGCTCTTTGTCGTGGTGCGCCGGCTGCCCACCGGCACCAACATGCCGCACTATGATTATGTGCCGGCGGGCCAGAGCTCCGTGCAGTTCTGCGATCCGGGCAACCCGCAGTTCCTGCCGGCCACGCAGGTGCAGTCGCCGGTGACGATGACGCTCGCCACCGCCGGGCCGGCGGTGGCCGGCCAGCCCGTGCAAACCATCCTCACGCTCCAAACTTACAGCGGCAAACCTCTCGGCCCGGACGACCTGGCCACCGCCCACGCCAAAAAACTCCACCTGCTCATCATCGATCCCACGCTCACCGACTACCAGCACGTGCATCCGGTGCCAACCGGCGCGCCCGGCGCGTGGGCCTTCACCTTTACGCCGCGCGCGGGCGGCAGCTACCGGCTATTTGCCGACTTCGTGCCGATTGTCACCGGCAATGGCCTCTATGCTTGGGCGGATATGCCGGTGAGCGGAGAGCCGGCGCAATCTGAGCGCGTCGGGGACGCCGCGCTCCACCCGCCTTGGGTGAGCGAGCGCGATGGGTATCGCTTCACGCTCACGCCCTCGGCGCAGCCCATTCGGGCGAACAAGCTGGTTGATTTAAAATTCACGATCGAACGCATTGGCGGGGGGCTGGTGCCGCTCCAGGTGATCATGAATGCCTTCGCGCACCTCGTGGCCTTCGACGACCAGCGCAGCGGGTTCGCCCACATGCATCCGCAGGAATACGACATTACCAAGCCGCCGGATGCGGTGCATCCGGTGCTGACCTTCAAACTCCAGCTGCCGCGTGCCGGCCGCTACGTCATCTGGAGCCAGGTGCTGATCGCCGGCCACGAAATCTTTGCGCCGTTCTGGTTTGATGTGACAGAGTGAGCACTGGTGACATTATTTATCACCGAGCTTCTTAATGATGCTTTTCGCCAGCATCTCGTTTATTTCCGAATGCCTTGGGATCGGCTGTGAAACCTTGGTCTTCGGATTCTGAAACCAATCATGCTTGCCGCCATGCCGGATGAAAACCGCGCCCAATTCCTCGACCTTTTTGATCAGGTCACGCCGTTTCATGCCATCTCAAGTTCGGCGTGGCGGCGGACGTTGGGGATCACACCCGAGGTCAGGTCTTGGTATAAATCGGCCAGATGAGCCTTCAGGTCTTCCAAGCTTATACCTTGGGTCAGATAATCGGGAAATTCATCGAGGTGGCCGATCCATTGATCGCCGTCCTGCCAGTAGGTGAATCCTGTTGATTTCATGCCCCTTAAAATAACGAAACTGCACGTTGCGTCAACAACACGGGTGACAAGTCGGGCGTGACCGCCGGGCGCGCCATTCGGGTGGCTTGTTAGGCGTCTTTCTTCCTGTCGATGAGCCTTGTTAGTTTTCGCTGACCAATCCACCAACCAAATCCGAAAGCCAAGACTATCGCGACATTTGAAGCACATAACCATATCCAATCCCACAGCGTGAACTCCTCATAGAGTTTCCAATTAATTGGATTCACGAAGAGCACGAATACGGTCGCCGCGACTGTGCTGAGAAAGCTTATCGCTCGAACGCAAAATGCAGTAAGTGATCCCGATGTGCTTTTTCTTTCTTTCGACATGGCGGTGAAGAAAAGTGTCTTCTTTGCCTAACAGTACAGCAGTCTCAGTCCACACCTCACGCGCTCGCAAATGCGTTCGAGGTGTTGAGGTGTTCCTCGCCGGTGTATTTGAGCGATTGCTCGTCGGCGTGGTAGCTGGAGCGCACGAGCGGGCCGCTTTCGACGACGCCGAGGCCAAGGCCCAGGCCAAATTCTTTCCACTGTTTAAACTCTTCCGGCGTCACCCAGCGGTTGATCGGCAGGTGCTTCGGCGTGGGCTGCAGATACTGGCCGAGGGTGAGGATGTTGGTCTGATCCGCGGCGATGTCGCGGAGCGTCTGCTCGATCTCGTGCTGTTCCTCGCCGAGGCCGAGCATGATGCCGGTCTTGGTCGTGAAGCCGCGGCTCTTGGCGTGGCGCAGCACGGAGCGCGAGCGATCGTAGCGGGCCTGCACGCGCACGGGTTTTTGCAGGCGTTCGACGGTCTCGACGTTGTGGTTGAAAATGTCGGGCTTCGCATCGAGCACGGTGTCCACGTCCTCGAATTTGCCCTTGAAATCGGGCACGAGCACCTCGATCGCGGTGTGCGGATTGCGGTGGCGCACGGCGCGGATGGTCGCGGCCCACACGCTGGCGCCGCCGTCGGCGAGTTCGTCGCGGGCGACGCTGGTGATGACGCAGTGCCGCAGCCGCATCTTGGCGACGGCGTCGGCCACGCGGGCGGGCTCGCCGAGGTCGAGCTCGGTGGGGCGGCCGGTCTGGATCGCGCAGAAGTTGCACGAGCGCGTGCAGATGTTGCCGAGGATCATGACGGTGGCGGTGCCGCGCGACCAGCATTCACCGAGGTTGGGGCACTGCGCGCTCTGGCAGACGGTGTGAAGCTCATTTTCATCCACGAGCTTGCGCACGGCGGCGTAACCGGGGCCGCTGGGCAGTTTGGCGCGAAGCCAGGTGGGTTTGCGGGTCGTATCCATCGGGAGCAGAAAGTGAGTTTTTTAACCGCTAATGCACGCTAATCCACACTAATATGACTGAATAGGTTTTATTCAAATTAGCGTCAATTAGCGCGGATTAGCGGTTTCTCATCCCAAAATCCGACAGAGTTTTCCGTTTGCGCCGGGGCGGGGGTCGGCCACGATTGCGGGTTTCATGAGCGATATCCCGACCGACATCAGCCACGACCAGCACGCCGTACGGCGGCAGAAGCTCGCCGACCTGCGCGCCGCGGGCACGGATCCATTCCGTGCAAATTTCGCGCCGACGCATTTCTCGGCCGATGCGATCAAGCTCCACGTGGAAGGCCAGGACAATGCCGTGACCGTTGGCGTGGCCGGGCGGCTCGTCGTGATCCGCGACATGGGCAAGAGCCAGTTCGCCAAGATCCTCGACCAGCAGGGCCAGATCCAGCTGTACCTGAAAAAAGACGTGATCGGGGACGAGGCCTACGCGGCGTGGAAGAAACTCGACCTCGGCGATTTCCTTGGCGCGGAAGGCACGCTTTTCAAGACCAAGAGCGGCGAGATCACCGTGCGCGTGACGCGCTTCGTGCTTGTGGCCAAGGCGCTGCGCCCGTTGCCGGAGAAATGGCACGGCCTGACTGACCCCGAGCAGGTTTACCGCCAGCGCCACCTCGATCTCATTGTCAACGAGGAGTCGCGCCATCGGCTCATGCTGCGTCCGCGCATCGTCTCGCACATCCGGCGGTTCCTCGAGGAGCGCCAGTTCATCGAGGTGGAAACGCCGGTGCTGCAAACCATCGCGGGTGGTGCGGCGGCCAAGCCGTTCACGACGCATCACAATGCGCTCGGGATGGATTTTTTCCTCCGCATCTCGCTCGAGCTCTATTTGAAGCGACTGCTCGTCGGCGGTTATGACCGCGTATTCGAGATCGGCCGCAATTTTCGCAACGAGGGCATTTCGCGCAAGCACAACCCTGAGTTCACCATGCTCGAGGTTTACCAGGCCTACAGTGATTACCGCGGCATGATGACGCTCGTGCGCGACCTGTTCCAATCGCTCTGCCGCGACGTGCTCGGCGCGATGAAAATCAAACACGCCGCGAGCGGGCAGGAGATCGATTTTGGCGGCGAGTGGCGCGAGGTGCGCTACAAGGATGTGATCCGCACGACCACGGGCGATGCGGACTGGTTCAGCCGGAGCAAGGCTGAAAAGATCGCCGGCGCCGAAAAGCTCGGCCTCAAGGCCGAGCCGCACTGGGAGGAGTTCGAGATCACCAACGAGATTTTCTCCAAGAAAATCGAGCCCACGCTCATCCAGCCGACCTTCGTCACGCATCTGCCCAGGCAGCTCGTGCCGCTGGCCAAGCTCTCGATCGACGATCCCGACACGGTGGAGGTGTTCGAGCTTTGCATCGGCGGCATGGAAATCGCCCCGGCTTACTCGGAACAGAACGATCCTGACGCGCAGCGGCAGATGTTCGAGGCGCAGGCCGGCGAGGAGCAGCAGAACATCGACCAGGACTTCCTGCTCGCGCTCGAGCACGGGATGCCGCCCGCCGGCGGCATGGGCATCGGCATCGATCGGCTCGTCATCCTGCTGACCGGCGCGGAAAGCATCCGCGACGTGATCCTTTTTCCGCAACTTCGTTCGGGAGCCTGATTTGATGGGAACGCAGAGGGCGCTGAGAATGACAGAGGACACAGAGGTCGCATCCTGGATAATCCTCTGCATCCTCACTTTACCTCTGCGGCCTCTGTGTTTCAACTAACCGTCTAATGCCTTGGTATTTATATTTAGCGTTAAAGCAGCTTTTCCCCAGCGGGCGGCGGTTTTCATTTTTCACTTTCATCTCGATTCTCGGCGTGGCGTTGGGCGTAGCGTTGCTCGTCGTGGTGACGAGCGTGATGGGCGGCTTCGGTTACGAAATTCGCCAGATGATCGTCGGCACCGAGGGCGAGGTGCAAATTCGCGCGCAGGGCGTGATCGAGAATTATCCCGAACTGTTGAAAAGAATCGCCGCGGTGCCCGGCGTCGCCGCGGCCACACCCACGGCGAGCGGCGTGCTCATGCTTCAGTACCAGGGCAAACCCGCATTTCCCGCCATGCGCGGCCTCGATCTCGCCACGGTCGAGAATGTCGTCCATCTCAGCCATTACCTGATCGCCGGTTCGTTCGATGCCCTCGATGACGATTCGGTTATCCTGAGCTCCGAGCTGGCGCAAAGCCTGGGCGTGTCGGTCGGCGACACGGTGGAGGTTTATTCGCCGCTCATGATTGAAAAGCTCAAGAGCGACGAAGTGTTTCTCCCACGGCAGGTGCGCGTCGTCGGCGTCCTGGAGATCGGCCACCAGCAGCTCGACAGCGCCACGGTCTATTGCACGCTGCGCCTCGCGCAGGAGCTTTACGGACTCGGCGCGGACGTGCACGGCATCAATGTCCGCCTGCAGCCGGGGATGAACGAGGATGATGTCGCCGGCCGCCTCAATGCCGCGCTGCCGTTCACCGTGCATGCATTTTCGTGGGAGGACACGTTCAGCGATTTTCTCTGGGTGCTGCAGCTGGAGAAGAACATGATTTTTTTCCTGCTGCTCTTCATTGTCATCGTGGCGGCGTTTTCGGTGACGAGCTCGCTGCTCATTTCCGTGGTACGCAAGACGCGCGAGATCGGCCTGCTCGGTGCGCTCGGCGGCGAGCCGCGGCAGGTGGCGGCGTGCTTTTGCGCCCAAGGCTTGTTCATCGGCGTGTTCGGCACGCTGCTCGGGCTTGGGCTGGGTTTTGCCGCGCTGTATTTCCGCAACGACGTTGTGCTTGGCCTGGCGCGGATGACCCAGCGCCAGGAAGTGCTGCAGCGGTTCTATAATTTCAGCCAACTGCCCTCGCATGTATCATCGGGCGACATCATCCACATCGTCGTGCTGACCATCATCATCTCGACGCTGGCCGGCCTGCTGCCGGCGTGGCATGCGGCGCGGCTCAAACCGGTGGAGGCTCTCCGCAGCGAATGAACTTCATGAACGTTCAACATTCAACATTCAACATTCAACGTCCAACGTCGATCGAGTTGGCGCCTTTTCTGTTCATTGGATGTTGGATGTTGAATGTTGAATGTTGGATGTTCACGGAGGCAAGCTATGCTTGACTCCGTGGTCACCGTCCGCGCGCTGCGCAAAACCTACCTCAGCGGCGACCGCCGCATCGAGGTCTTGAATGGCGTCGACCTGGCGATCGCTCCGGGCGAGAGCGTAAGCATTCGCGGCGAATCCGGCTCGGGAAAATCCACGCTGCTCCATCTCCTGGCCGGCCTTGATGCGCCCGATGGCGGAGAAATTCTCTGGCGCGGCGAGAAAACCCTCGTGGCCACGCGCCGGGCGCGCCTGGTCGGCCTGGTGTTCCAGGCTTTTTACCTCGTGCCCGAACTCGATGCGTTGGCCAACGTGCTGCTCGCGCGCCGCATCATTGGCCGGCTGGACGCGGCGGCCCACGCCCGGGCGAAAGAACTGCTTGGGCGAGTCGGCCTGGCGGAACGCGCGCATCATTTGCCGTCGCAACTTTCCGGCGGCGAGCGCCAGCGCGTGGCCGTGGCCCGCGCGCTCATGAACCAGCCGCCGTTGATCCTGGCCGACGAACCGACCGGCAACCTTGACGAGCATACGGGCGACGCGGTCATCGCGCAGCTCCTCGGTCTTTGCGCCGAGACCAGCACCGCGCTCGTGCTGGTCACCCACAGCGCGGTACACGCGCAGAAAACCAGCCGGGCGCTTTTTCTGCACGACGGAGTTCTTAAGTAGGAATACCCGGATTTTCTACAGAAGATAACGAAGGTAATGAAGCGATCAACGTACCTTGAGTCCAATTTCCAGACATGCTCGGTTAGACAGACTCATGACGGGCGAAAGTGTCATTCCGAGCCGTGCGAGGAATCTCCGGAATTTAAATCATAAGAACCGCAGAGATTCCTCGCACGGCTCGGAATGACAAAATAAAGGATTTGTCGCATATGCATGCAGAAGGGACCAATTAACCTGAAAACGCTCTAACCGGAAACAAACAGCGCTTCGTTTCCTTTGTTATCTTCTGTAAAAGCTCCGATATTCCCGTCATTTTTTCGATTTCATGGCTAATCCAAAAATAAAGTGCGGAGTCGTTGGCGTCGGCTCGCTCGGGCAACATCATGCGCGCATCTATGCGTCGCTGCCCGGGGCCGAGTTGGCCGGCATTTTCGAGACGGACAACGCGCGGGCGAAGGAGATTTGCGCGAAGTTCAACTGCCGGCGGTTCGCCACGCTCGATGAACTGGGCGAGGGGTGCGACGCGGTTTCGGTCGTGGTGCCGACGGACAAGCATGCCGAGATCGCGCTGCCGCTGCTGGCGAAGGGCTGCCATCTGCTGATTGAGAAACCCATCTGCGCCTCGCTGGCGGAGGCCGAGCAGGTGCTGGCCTCCGCGCAGAAAAACAACTGCCTCGTGCAGGTTGGCCATGTCGAGCATTTCAACCCGGTGATGGCGTTCCTTGAAAAAGAGGCGGGCCGCTCGCGTTACATCACGGCCGAGCGGCTCGCGCCCTACCAGACGCGGGGCACCGAGGTCGGCGTGGTGCTCGACCTGATGATCCACGACATCGGCATCGTGCTCGCGCTGGTGAAGTCGCCGCTGGCGCGCATCGACAGCGTGGGCATCCAGGTGCTTTCGAAAACCGAGGACATCGCCAACGCGCGCCTGCAATTTGAAAACGGCTGCGTGGCCAACCTGAGCGCGAGCCGCCTGAGCCTGAAAAAAGCGCGCGAGATCCGCATTTTCCAGGACAACGCCTACCTGTCGCTCGACTTCATGAACCAGTCCGGCCACCTGGTGAAGAAGAGCGACCTCATCACCTACGGCCTGAAAATGAAGATCGGCCTGGTGAAAGCGGGCGACCACAGCTCAATCCCGGTGCACCAGATCCCGATCGAGAAAGGCGAGCCGCTGGCGCTCGAGCTGGCGCATTTTGTGGAGAGCGTGGCGAAGGCCCGGCAGCCGAAAGTCGGCGCGGCGCTCGGCAAATCGGCGCTCGAGGTCGCCATCACGATCACGGAGCAAATCCGTTCGGCGAAAAAATGAATTTTATTTTTAACGCAAAGGTCGCAAAGGCCACGGAGAGGCCGCAGAGAAAGACCTGCTTCAGATCGGAATGACAGCAAGTGCTACCGATGACTGAGTTAAAAAAACTGCCTTTGCACCTGCCGCCGCCGCGCGACGGCGGCGTGGACTTGCTCATCATCGCCGGCGAGCACTCGGGCGACCAGCACGCGGCGGAAATGCTGCGCGGCGCGCTCGCGCAGCGGCCGGGCCTGCGCGTGGCCGCGCTCGGCGGGCCGGAGCTGGCGGGCGCGGGCGCGCAACTGCTGCACGATTTGACGGCGTCCTCGGTCGTCGGGCTCGTCGAGGTGCTGAAAAACTATTCGTTCTTTCGCGCGTTGTTTCACGAGACACTGCGCTGGATCGACGAGCACCGGCCGGCGGCGGTGTGCTTCATCGATTATCCAGGTTTTAACCTGCGCCTCGCGGCGGAGCTGCACGCCCGCGGGTTGAGCGTGAAGGGTGGGGGAAAAATCAAGGCGCTCTTCTACATCAGTCCGCAGATTTGGGCCTGGAAGGCCCGGCGGCGCTTCACGATGGCGCAGCACCTCGATGCGCTCGCGGTGATTTTTCCCTTCGAGGTAAAATGCTACGCCGACACGTCGCTGCCGGTCGAGTTCGTCGGCCATCCGTTCACGGCGGGAGATTACGTGGCGCCGGTGCGCTACGACGCGGCCGGGCCGGTCTTGCTGTTGCCGGGCAGCCGGCGACAGGCGGTGGCGCGGATTTTCCCCCCAATGCTGGCGGGGTTTCGCACGTTTGGCGAACGCGAGGCCGTGGTGATTTTTCCGAGCGACGAGATTGCCGCCGTCCTGCGCGCGGCGGACCCGCCTCCGAACGTGCATTTACAGGCGGCGGGTGCGCCCGTCGCGGCGTCGGCGGTGCTGACCAGCAGCGGTACGATGTCGATGCACTGCGCGCTGGCGGGCATTCCAGGCGCAATCGTGTATCGGGCGAATCCGCTCACCTATTTGCTTGGTCGCGCGCTGGTGAGCGTGCCGTTCCTCGGCATCGCGAATCTCTTGCTCGGCGAGCCGATGTACCCGGAGTTCATCCAGGGAAGGGCGACGCCAAAGAATCTTTCACGTGAATTGGCGGCCTGTGTGGGCGATACTGTGCGCCGGGAAAAGACCGCGGAGCAGGCGGCGCGCCTGAGAAAAATTTTGCAACAACCGTCGAACGGTATTGCGGTTTGGCTCTTGCGACAGTTAGATGGCGATTGAGCTAGGGTTATTACCCTGTTTAGGTGGATTTACTTTGAGCCTACTGTAACTTTTTCGTCAATACAGGGTGCACCCCGCAGGCTTTCAATAGGCATTTTACCCACATGACCATCCCGCAAAAGGCTGCCTTGGCCAAGCGCACGTATTCTTTTTGGTCTGTTGTCATCATTGTTTGCGGCATGGCGCTTTCGATCGCTGGGTTTTTTTATGCGCGCAATCAGTCGCGTACGGCCGATGCGGAGCGTTTCTCGCGAATGACCGACCGTCTGATGGGGACGGTAAAGGATCGGTTGCTTGTCATTGAATCCGTTTTGCAGGGTGTGCGGGCATGGTTCGATGCGAACCAAGTGCCCGAACGGAAAGAGTGGGAAACCTACGCCGATGGCGTTTTGCCGCAAATACAGCAATACGTGGCCGGGCTTACCTACATTGAACCCGTGCCGCGCGAGCGGTTACCGGCGTTTCTCGCAGAGATGAAGGCCGATTACGGGTCGGATTTAAAGCTACCCGACTATGACGATCTTCCGGAGCATTACTTCATTCGGTACGCCAAATCGTATAAATATCCACCTGGGATCGGCTTGGACGTGGCCACGGATCAGACGCGACGCGACGCACTCGAAGAGGCGATGCGCACAAATATTCCCGTGCTTTCGCGGCATACCTTTTTGTTCCTGGAAAATACAAAACTTCCAGCGTGCCTCATGTACATACCGGTTTATTCGAAGGGCGTGGCGCCACCTACGCCGGAAGAGCGCCGCCAACGCTTGCAAGGATGGGTCTCGGCCCGGATCCGCCTTAACGAGGTTTTCAGCGACTGGAATGATTTGTCGCAGAAACAGCTCGATTATGAGGTTTATGACGGCCGGGACAAAACTACTCCCGAAACCTTGGTGTTAAACACCACCCAACAATTGGTCGCACCCACGATAGGGCCATCCATTCAACCGTACATCCAGGATGGAAAGTTTGTTGGATTTAGGCACATCGATATATTTGCCCATGGGAACAAAGGCTGGACCATATGTTTTGTCGCAACGCCTGCCTTCGACGCTGCCGGCAGTCACTCGTTACAGTACAGCATTCTTATCGGCGGCTTGATGGTAAGCTTGCTCAGCGGCTGCGTGTTTTGGTCGATGGGGTCCACGAAAAGCCGGGCGCAGGAGATGGCGGAAGACATGACGGTGCAGTTCCATAAGACGGAGGCCGAGGCGCGCAAGCTCGCGCACATTGCCAGCCGCACCAACAACGCCGTCATGGTCGTGGATGCCGCCAGCCAGGTGGACTGGGTCAATAAAAGCTTTACCCGGATCACAGGCTATTCCCCGAACGAAGTGCATGGCCGCGAAGCAGCCAAGTTTATCACCAGCCCGAAAACCGATCCGGCGGTGGCGGAAGAAATCAGGAAGTCCCTGCGGCTCGGCGAAGCTTTTCATCAGGAAATTCTGCTCCAACACAAAACCGGCCAGCTCTTCTGGCTCGACCTAGCGATCCAGGCCGTGCGCGACACGACCGGCCGCTTGCTCTATAATCTCGTCATCGGGAATGATATCACCGAGCGCAAGAAGGCAGAGGCGGAGATGGCGGCCAAGGAGGCGGAGTACCGCTTTATCTTCGAGGCGTCGCCCATCGGCACTTCATGGCGCATTGTGCGCCCCGATGGGTCCATGACGCGCCACGTCAACGAGGCGCATCTGGCTATTTGCGGACTGACGCGCGCCCAAATCGACGAGCCCGGCATCTTCGTCCGCATCACTAACCCGGAAGATCGAAAGAAGCAGGAAGAGATCTATAAGAAAATGGAATCGGGTGAGATCACCAGTTTTTCGATGCCGAAACGCTATCACCGGCTCGATGGCACCACTGTATGGTCAACCTTCAAGATGATACGTCGGAACAATCCCGACGGCAGCTTTCAAGAGCTCTCCCTCATCAGCGACATCTCCGACCTGAAACACGCGGAGGAGGACCTGGCGAGCAAGGAGGCGCAGTTCCGGTTTATCTTTGACCACATGCCCACGGGCATGTCCTGGATCCAGGTGAAAGACGGCAAGAAGCTGGATCATACCCGCGTGGTGAATCCCGCGCACGTCCGTATCACCGGCGTGTCGGTGGAGAAATCCCTCGACACCCAAAATTACGTCGAGGTGTCTTTTGCCGAAGACCGCGAAAAGCAGCGCCTTGAGGAAGAACGGGTCCATCGCGGCGAGATCGACAGTTTTTCGATGGAGAAACGCTACCGTCATCCCGACGGTGAGATCGTGTGGGCGTTGTTTACCTTGCACGGCTTCCTCGATCCGATCACCAAGGGCCGGCAGGAGGTCACCACGTTGGTGGACATCACCGAGCTCAAGCGTGCGCAGGAAGACGTTGTGAGCAAGGAGAGGCAGTTCCGGTTCGTCTTCGACCATGTCCCCGTCGGCATCACATGGCTGCAGGTGAAGGATGGAAAGAAACTGAACCACACCCGCATTATAAATCCTGCGCATACCCACATCACCGGCGTGACGAAGGAACAGTCCCATGATTTTCAAAACTATCTCAATACCACCCATCCGGATGATTGGGAAAAGCAGCGCGCCCAGGAAGCGCGAGTTCATAGCGGCGAGATCGAAAGCTTTTCGATGCAGAAACGCTACTTTCGTGCCGACGGGCGGGTCGTGTGGGGTTTGTTCACCATGCATGGGTTCCTTGATCCGGTCACGAAACTGCAGCAGGAACTCACCACGCTGGTGGACATCACCGACCTTAAGAAAGCGCAGGAAGAAGCCGCGCGGGAGCATACGCGCATGCGTTATATCTTCGAATCCGTGCCGATCGGCCTCGCTTGGACTGTCGTCGGCCAGCCCGAAAGCTGCATTGTCAATGATGCGCAAGTACGCATCACCGGGGTGAACATTGAAGCCGCCCATGGTGATCCTGACGCCTATAAAAAGGTGACGCACCCTGAAGACCAAGCCAAACAGGATGAACTCACCGCCCGGGTCGAGCGAGGCGAGATCAACGTCTTCTCGATGGAGAAACGCTACCTGCGCCCGAACGGCGATATCACCTGGGCCTTGTTCACCCTCCGGCGTTACCTCGATCCGGTCACCAATCAAATCCAGGAAATCAACGCGCTGGCCGATATCTCCGAGCAAAAGCGGCAGGCCGACGACCTCCGCCTGGCCAAGGAAGCCGCCGAGCAGGCCAACGTCGCCAAGAGCCAGTTTCTCGCCATGATGAGCCACGAGATTCGCACGCCGATGAATGGGGTCATCGGCATGACTTCGCTCCTGCTCGATTCGCCGCTCACTTCCGAGCAGCGCGAGTTCGCCGATACCATCCGCAACAGCGGTGATTCGCTGCTGGCCATCATCAACGACATCCTGGACTTTTCCAAGATTGAGGCCGGCCGCCTCGACCTGGAAAAGGAGGTTTTCAGCCTGCGCGAATGCGTGGAGGGAACGCTCGACCTCGTCTCCGCGGGTGCCGCGAAGAAAGGCCTCGACTTGCTCTATGAAATTGCGGCCGACGCCCCCAGCCAGGTGCGCGGCGATGTCACCCGCCTGCGCCAGATTCTCGTCAACCTGCTGAACAACGCCCTCAAGTTCACCGAACGCGGCGAAGTCGTGCTCACGCTCACCACGGTTTCCCTGGGCAATGCCGCGATCGAACTGCACTTCGCCGTGCGCGATACCGGCATTGGCATATCGGCGGCGGGGATCGGCCGGCTTTTCCAGTCGTTCAGCCAGGTGGATGCCTCAACCACGCGCAAATATGGCGGCACCGGCCTCGGCCTCGCCATCAGCCAGCGCCTGGCCGAGCTCATGGGCGGGCGCATGTGGGTGGAGAGCGAGGAAGGCCGCGGTTCGACGTTTCACTTCACCATCCGCACCGAGGTTGCGTCCAGCAAACCGTTGCCCTATCTCAGCGGAGTCCGCACCCATCTCACGGGCAAGCGCCTGCTCATCGTGGACGACAACTCGACGAACCGCCGCATCCTCGCCACGCTCGCCCAAAACTGGGGTCTCGCTCCACGCACGGCCGACTCGGGCCCGGCCGCCCTCCAGTTGGTCGATTCCGGCGAGACCTTCGACGTCGCCATCATCGACATGCAGATGCCCGGCATGGACGGCGTGCAGCTTGGGCAGGAATTTCGCAAACGTCCCGGCAGCGAGAAGCTGCCCATGGTGCTGCTTTCCTCGGCTGGCATGCACAACGAGATACCGGAAAGCCTCTTTGCCATTCGCCTGACCAAGCCAGCCAAGGCCTCGCAGATCTTTGATGCCATCGCCGGAATTTTTCCGTGGGAGGAAGAATCGTTGAAGGCGCAGCGTCCGCACGATCCCACCGTGGTGGCGCCGGCGGCCGTGCCCACGCGCGCCGAGCGCATCCTGCTCGCGGAAGACAATATCGTGAACCAGAAAGTGGCGCTGCACATGCTGGCCCGCCTCGGCTACCGGGCCGATGTTGCGGCCAACGGCGTCGAGGCGCTCTCCGCCGTGCACCGCCAGCACTACGACGTTGTGCTGATGGATGTGCAAATGCCCGAAATGGACGGCCTCGAAGCCACGAAACGCATGGTAAAGGAATTTCCTTTGCGCAAGGACCGGCCCTGGGTCATCGCGCTCACCGCCAATGCCATGCAGGGAGACCGCGAGCTTTGCCTGCACTCGGGCATGGACGACTACATCAGCAAACCGCTTCGGCTGACCGAGCTTTCCTCGGCGCTCGAGCGGGCCCGCATCGCGTTTGTGTCCTGAGTCCGGCTTAGCCTGCGTTGGGTGCCGCTGCTGACCAGCGCTTGTCATCCACCGTTTTGCTGCCGCACAATTGTTCCATTCTTGGCCACAGCGCGCCGGCTTTTTCCGCGACCAGCGCCTGCGCCCGCGTCACCTCGTTCTCGCGGGCGGCGCGGTTCTCCTCGGCAATTTTCGCCAGGTCGTCGAGATTGTAGAGAAATACGTTGGGCAGCCTGGTCACGGTTGGCTCCACATCGCGCGGCAGGGCCAGGTCGATGCAAAACAGCGGCCGCGCCGGCCGCCGCCGCATCGCCGCGGCCACCGCATCATGCGTGAGCACCACGCCGGGCGCCGAGGTGGCGCAAAGGACGATGTCAAATTCCGCCAGCCGACCGGGCGCATGTTCAAAGGGCAGCGCCGCCGCGGCGAGGGCTTGGGCCAGCTCCATCGCGCGTTCCAGCCGCCGGCTCGCGACCGTGATCGCCTCCGCCCCGCGGCTCTGGAACGCCCGCGCGGTTTTCTCGCCGATCTCGCCGGCCCCGAGCAGCAGCACGCGCACTGTGCGCAGCCCGCCGAAAATTTTCAGCGCGAGATCCACCGCCACGCTGGCCACGCTGACCTGGCCCTCCGTGATGGCGGTGTGCGTGCGCACGAATTTTGCGGCTTGGAAAGTCTTTTGAAACGCGCGGTTGAGCACCGGGCCAGCCGTGCCGCGGTGCAGGGCGGCGGCATAGGCGTCCTTCATCTGGCCGAAAATTTCCGTCTCGCCGAGCATCTGCGAGTCGAGCCCGGCGGCGACGACGAGCAGGTGGCGGAGCGCCTCCAGGCCAAACGTCCGCCGCGCCGCGCGGGCGAAATCCGCCGGGGAACATTCCAGCAGCGCACAGAACTCCGTCTGCAGGTGGTCGATGGCGGCAGGCGACCCGGCCACGCCGTAGAACTCAACCCGGTTGCATGTGCTGAGCACGGCCCACTCGCGCAATTCGCCGGCCACCCCGAGGCGCGCGCCGAGCGCGGCGGTCTTTTCCGGCGTGAGCGCCAGTTTCTCGCGCAGGGCGAGTGGCGCGGTGTGGTGGCTGGCGCCGAGATGAAAAAAAATGCCGCCGGCCGGGCTCATGGCTGGTTCGAAACTGCACGGGTGGCCGGCGCGGGATGGCTGCCGTGGTCCACGGTGTCGAGCGAGACCAGGGCGGCGACAAACAAGACCGTGCACGCCCAGGCAAAACGTTGGGCGATGAGTGCGCCGCGCAGCCGCAGCCCGAGCGCAATCGCATAGGCCAGCCACACCGCGATCGTCACCGCCACCATGTGCACGCTGCCGGGCGGGTCGCGCAGCCACCACACGGAGCCGACCGCCAATGAAGCTGTGAGCAGCACCATGCCGGCCGCGAGCAGCCGCAGGCTGATCTGGTCGAGCTCAATGATCGACGGCAGGAAGGAAAACCAGCCGCCCAGCCGCTTGTTTTTCAGTGAATAATTTCTCAGCAGGAAAAGCAGCGAGGTGAGGGCGAGCAGGGCAAACACGCCATAACTGAAAAGCGCCAGCGCCGCGTGCAATTCGAGCCAGGGATTGCCGCCGAAAACATTGGCCCGATGGGTGGCGTCCCACGCGGGAATGGCCAGCGACACGACGGTCAGGGCGGCCATCAGCGCCGAGGTGAAATAGCCGAGCAGGCTCACGCGGAAGGTTGCGCCGATGACGAGGAACAGCGTCGTGGCCGACCAGGCGGTGAACTGGAAAATCTCAAATTGATTGCCCAGCGGGCAGCCGTGCTCCGCCTGCCCGCGCAGCCAGAGGCCGACGTTTTGCAGCCCGTAGCCGGAGGCGATGAGGATATACATGAACACGCGGGAGTGCCGCCGCTCGCGCAGCAGGGCCATCGTGCCCAGCGCGAACCCGGCGAGGTAAAATCCTGCGGCGATCCACAGCCACTGGCGGTCGGTGAGGATGGAAAAAAGGTCGGTGAGCATGGGCAACACGGAACTTTACAGGCTACCGCTGCATCCGCCGCCCGGCAAGCCCTTGCTTTTGTAGGTCGGGGTTTATCCCCGACGTGTCGGGCATAATCCGCCTCCGCTAAAGCTACGTCGGGACAAGAGCCAGACCTGCTTTTAGTAGCGATGGGAGATTTTAAAAACCGTCCTGACGGGAGCCTTCCCAGGCCACGAGCGCGCGCTTGCGAACCGAACCCCACCGATAATCGCCGATGATGCCTGTCTCACGAATTACGCGGTGGCAGGGAATGAGATAGGCCAGCGAATTCCGGCCCACGGCTGACCCGACGGCCCGGGCCGCCGCCGGTTGGTCGAGGGCCGCGGCCAGGCTTCCATAACTGACCAGCGTGCCGGACGGAACTTTCAATAACGCCTGCCACACGCGCACCTGGAAAGCGGTGCCGTGAACCAGCACCCGCAAGGGAGATGGCGCGCGGGTGAGGCGGTTCCTGGAAAAAATGCGGGCGCTCAGTCGCAAGGCCATCGCATCATCCCGGTGCAGCCGCGCGTTTGGCCAGTCCGCTTGCAAGGCGGCGAGGGCGGCCGGAAAATTTTCGGAATCAACGAACGAAAAATGGCAGATCCCGCGGGGACTTTGCCCGACCAGGCAGCGGCCGAATGGACTGTGCGCAAACCCGGCCTCAATGACCCATCCCGCGCCGCCGGACTTTAATTCGCCCGGGGAGGCGGCTTCCAGGTTGACGCAGAGATCATGCAAGCGCCCGGGACCAGAGAGGCCCGTATCCATGGCCACATCCAGGATGCCTTTTCCCTTGCGCAGCAATTCCCGGGCGTGGGATTGCGTCAGGCATTGGAGGAAATCTTTCGGCGTGATACCCGCCCAGGTGGTGAACAGCCGGTGAAAATGAAACGGGCTCACCCCGACGTGTTTGGACAAAGTGGACAAGTCCGGCTGCTCGGTGTGGCATTCATCCAGGTACCGGATGACGCGGGCAATTCTTTCATAATCGTTCACGCCGATAACCTATCACCAAAGCCCGTCCGCGCCCACCCGGTTCTTGCTACTAATTACCGGTAAATTCTTCATAGCGGGTTCCGAGATGACGGAAGGCCTTGCGGTCGCGACCAACCACGGCCGCCCGTGCGCATTCGGCAAACGCGAGCTGCCAGGCATCATTTTCACCAAAGCGCGTGCCGTTTTTGCGTGCACGCCGCTGCAGTTCGGCGCACTTGGTGGCGTGTTGGAAGCCGATGTTCTGAGGTATGTAACGCGAAATAAACTGCAGGCCAATGTGTGGATCGCGGCAGCCCTCCAGGAATTCGGCAACGGAGACGCAACTGACGAGGAGCGGGCGTTGAGCCAGGCCACGATTCCGCCGAAGCCAGGCCATGGCCGGGCCGGCCACGCCGGCCTCTATCTCACGTTCGAGATCAATCAAGAAAGAGGAATCAAGCAGCGCGGAAGCCACGGCGTGCCTTTCGTGCGGCGCTCTTGGCAAGTTCTGATTCGGCCCAATCAGCAAGTTCGTGGGTCGTCACGACCTTGCCAAGAGACCGGGCATGGATCAGCTCGGACCGGGACACTTGGCATTGCCTGGCGGTGGCATCGAGCTGCTTCAATTCTTCAGCCGTATACCGGGTGGAAATGGGGAATTCTTTCATGGCGAGGTCACGGTAAGTTTAACTACGACCGTAGTCAAACACGACCGTAGTTGAAAAGGCTGGGCGCTAGTAGGTAGGGGCAACCAACGGGGTCGGTAAGCTATCCGGCCAATGTCATCTTGGAGTTTATTTCTACGGTGCGACGGTCAGTCCGACGGCACTGGCCAGTTTTCGCTGGTTGGCGTCAAAGCTGAGAAAGGCCGTCGCTTTGATGATCCGCGCGGTGGCGACGTGCAAAATATCGAACGAACGATGTCCGCCGGTCAGGGTGTAGCGATCCGACAGCCGGCGGGCTTCTTCGATGATAGCCGGAAAATCACATGGCGCGATTTGAAGATAGCTGGCCTGTAAATCCGCTTCAAGTGCAGCCAGGGAGGCGAGGGCGTCGGTTGGGGAGATGACTTTGCGGAAGGCGGCGAATCGCAGCGCATGACCCAGTTCATAGCGACTGAGCGCGGTAATCGTGACCGGCCGATTTCTCTTGCTCCCCCATGCCCTGGCCGACGCGGTGTGGGTATCGTTTCCGTAGAGGGAAAACAGAAAACTCGTATCAGCGATGCTGATGGCCATGTCAGATCCCCCTTCTTCGCTAAAGCTACGCAGGGCGGGCTTGGCTGTCCGCGAGCACGGCGGCGCTTTCGGCCGCGCTTAGTTTGTGCGACCAATCCGCACGCTTGAAGGCGGCGCTTTCCTTCCAATTCAGCTTCCGCGGCGAGACCGGCTGTGGCGGGACGACCTTGGCGACAATTTTGCCGCGCTTGGTGATCTGGACTTCCTCGCCGGCTGAAACCCACCGGAGCACCCTGGAGTAGTGGTTCCTAAGCTCGCGGATGGTCGTCGTCTTCATTGTGCTACAATCATGTAGCACAATGAAGATTAGGGCAAGTTTTCTTCGCACCGGAGGGGCTCCTACATCAGCTGGCCGCCGTTGCCGAGCGCGCGAAACCACTGGATGAGAAACGGCGTCAGGCCCAGGCCGGCGCCGCCCCCTGCGCAGGAGAAGGCGGCCATGGTGTTGCCGTGCTTGAATTTGATCCAGCCGATGCCGAACGTGATGGCGGCGATAACCCAGAAGACCCCGTAGATGATGGAATAGACGGTGGAGACGCCCTGCCAGAATCCGGTGGAAGACGCGCCGCCGTTGTTGGCTTGGTTCCAGTCGATGGTCTGGGCCAGCAGCGTGCCGTTGGTATTGGTGATCAGGAAGAAGGCCATCGTGGCGAAAGCCAGGACGCGGTAGCGGTGGGCGGAATCGGATTGTTTCGGGAGCTCGTATGTTTTCATAGGATGGAAAGGACATCTCCAGTATAGCGTGAAAAACGGCCCTCGAAAAATTTTCCTGATCCGCGCAAACGGGGCCAGAACGATGCTAGACTGGGCCCATGCGCATCGCGAAGTTGATCCCCCTGCTATTGGTCGGCACTGCGCTCGCGGCCACCGGTTTCGCCCGGGAGCGCATGGCACCGCTCGATCCCATCGACGGTTTCGAGTTGAGGCTGCTCGATAAAAAATTCCCTGTTCAAATCACGGCCGGTGGAAAAACCGAAGTGCATGGCGCCCCGGTTTGGGTGTTCATGCCGGAGGCGGGCCGGGCGCAGGCGCCGCTCGATGATATCACCCAACCAACGGATTTGGATGGTGGCACCACGTTGCTGTCGGCGCCGCCCGACGGATTTGGCCTCCGCGCGCTGAAGCTGCCCATTCGCGAAAGTTTCATCCTGGCGGACGGGCGGCAGGCCATCGTCGAAATCCCGGTTTTTGTTTATTTTCGCCGGGTCGAGGTTCGGGCCCGACTGCCGGATCCATCGGAAAGCCCCCAGCCATGAACCCAAGCTTTCCCTATAGCCGGCAGCTCAACCGGCCGATCCGTTACTTCAAGTATTTCACCATGGTGGATCTTTTTTGTGTGTGCATCAGCACGGTGGTGATCCCGCAGATCTTCGGTCTCCCGTTGCTCCTGGTCGGCTTTGCTTTCTGGTTTGCCTATAATCTGGCCTTCCGAATGGGCCGCCCGCCGGGATACGGCTGGCATTATTTCAAGAGCCTGACGCGGCCCGAATGTTTCAATGCCGGGCGGGGCCGGCGGTGCCGGATGGTGAGGAGGGAATTGTGAGTCAGCCGGCCGCATTTGAAGAGCGACCGTGGGTGCGCAACAATCGCCTTTCCGGCGACCTACTGGCGCCGCTGCTTCCCAGCGTGGCCTTTGAGGACAACCTCATCGTGAACGTCGATGGCAGTTTCGGCCTGGGTTGGCGCTGCGCCTTTCCCTACCTCTTCACCCTGGGCGGTGGCCGCAGCGGCCAGCTTTTCAACCAGCTCAAGAAGATGTTTAATGTGCTGCCCGGGGATTTCGACGTACAGGTGATTTTCTCCGGGAGCCAGCGAACAACTGAACTGCAAAAACGTCTCGCCGAGGCGCGTCCGGCCGAGGGCATTCTGGCGGACTACGGTGAGGAGCAGAAAAACGACCTGCTTAATCGCTTTCAGCAAAACGAACTTCGCTGGATGGAGGGGTATGTCGTCCTGATCCGAAAAAATCCCTTCGCCCCCGAGCACTTTAAGCGCCCGGCGAAAAAATCCGCCCTGGCCCGGCTGCAAAGTTTGTTTGGCTCGGCCGAGGCGGAAATTTGCTACACTGAAGCGGAGTGGGAGCGGCTGAAACAAGAGTTCTTCGACTACGCCGACAGCCTGCACGCAGATTTGGAGCAGGCCGGTTTTTTGCCGCAGGTGCTCGATCCGAATGGATGCCTTGAACTGCTCTTCAGTTACTACCATGGCGAAGCCTGCGACTCCGGTGGGCGCCCGCGCAAGTTCAGCCCGATCGAAGGGCTCCCGTTGTCGGATCACTATCTGCCCAGCCCATGCCAGTGGGATCGCGATTCGGGCGAGATTAGACTGGGCCGAAGGCTGCTCAAGGTTTGTGTCGTGCGGACGCCGCCTGAAAGCGTCCAGTTCAGCCAGTTTGCCGGATTGCTGCTGCACGGGCACCTGCACAAATCGAAGTATATTGTCACTTGTCGCCGCGCGGACATCGAGCAGCGAAAGAAACTGGTCAAGGATCGCATTCCTGAACTGGAGGCCCGTGCCCGGAAGGATCCGGAATTCGTGGTTGCCCACGCGGAAGCCGTGCGCGAATTGTGCGAGCTCGGTGCCGGCACGGAAAAAACCTGGATGATCCAGCAGGTGTTCGTGGTGGGGGGCGACACGCGCGAGGAATTGGATCGCAATGTCCTGGCGGTGAGGAAGGCCGCCGAGGAGGCGAACGGCATGCGCCTGGACGTCGAAACCCATGCGTGCATCGACTTCCTGATCGCGGCGCAGCCTTTCTGGACACGGGACAAGGACAGACACCGGTTGAATGCCTTCAACACCTCCCAGCTCGTCACCCAGTTGCCCACTTGCGGCCAGAGCACCTACTTTCACTTGTCCGATGACACCCCGGCGAGGATGGGCGCCATTTACGAGACCACCTCGCAGACGCTCGTGAATTTTTTCCCGCACGAGGACCGTCGCTTCGGCAATGCCAATATCATGATCCTGGGTGCCTCGGGCTCGGGCAAGGGCATGACCGTGAACGATCTCATTGCCCAGATGCGCCTGCGCCACCCGGCCCGCTTTGTGATCATCGACATCGGCGGGTCGTACCGAAAAACCAGCGAAGCACTTTCCCCCGGCGGCTATTTTGACCTGACGCTGAAGCAGACCGGCCGGGTGATCAATCCGTTCTACATCGCCGACCTGGAAAAGCGTTTTCCCGATGCGGATGAGATCGACGGGATGGTCCGATTCGTTGAACGGATTCTCATCGGCCCGGATGAAAAACGGCTGGAGCCCGAACAGATGGCGGTGGTCGAGCAGACGATCGTCCAGCTGTTCCGTGCGGCCCAGGGTGTCCGCGAGGTGACGCTCGGCGATTTTCGAACGCTGCTGCAGGAAAATCCGCGCGGGGAAAAGCTGGCGCAGCGGCTGGCGCGCTGGGTGGGCACGGGAAGCTTTGCCAATATGTTCGACGGGAAAAACCAGCTCGACACGGGCAACTGGCTCACGGTTTTCGACCTCACGGCGATCAAGGAGAACAAGCTCGTCTGTCCGGTGATGTTCGGCGTGATCTTCTCGGTCATTGCGCAACTCGCCGCGCGCTATCCGCACGACTTGAAATTTGTGGTCTTCGACGAATGCGCCGACTTTTTGCGCGACCCGCTGGTGGCCGCCTACATCGAGACCTGCTACCGGCAGATGAGAAAATTCGGCGTCTCCGTCGTGGGCATGTCGCAAGGTTTGGAGGAATGGCTCTCGACGAACTCCAAAACGGCCTTCGTGAACAACACCACGCACTTGGTCGTTCTCCGTCAGGATGTCGGTCAGGCGGCGGATCTGATCCGTGACACCTTCAACCTCTCGGAACACGAGCACGGCATCATTATGCGTTTGCAGAGCATCCCGGGAGAATTTTCCCAGGCGTTGCTTTGGCAAAAACTCGGGGAGGGGAAGACCGTCTCCAGCGTGATCGTCAAGCGGCCAACTCCGCTCGGTTATGCCATGGGCACGACGAACCCCCGCGACAAAGCGGCGTTCCAGGAACTCCGCGATCGTGGTCTCTCCTACCACGAGGCCATCCGCCAGTTCGCCCAAACCTATCCGCAGGGCGTGTCCCGCGGGAAAATAATCCAAAAACCATGAGCGCACGCGTCTTCTCAATGCCTGCCCTTGCGATCCTGGCCGGGCTGGTGGCCGGCTGCGCATCAAGCCCGGTCGGCCAGCCGACCGCCTATCCCACGCCCGGCCAGGCGGTCGTGCTGGCCGGTGAGACGGCCGGGGGCGCATTCCTGGGCAATTCCGTGAACAAAAAAATCGGCGGTCCCATCGGCGCGGTGGTGGGACTCGGTGCCGGGTTGCTCACCAACAAATACCTCACGGACAATGAACGGCAGGCGTATGACGAGGGATATGCAGAGGGCGCACGCGAAGCCCGGGCCGACCTGCTCAAGCAATATTGGGAAGAGAAAACCACGGAAAAACGCAGCGCCGGCGAAGCAACCGGCGCGCAAGCTCCGGTGGAAACGAGCTATGATGCGGGGGTGGTCGAGGGCGTGCGCCTGGGCCCGCGCACCGCGGCCGCCCAGGAACTGACCGAACCCACCCGATAACTCCAGAATCCATGAAAAAACTGCGTCAGATTGTTGCCATGGCGATGTTGATCATCACCACCCGTGGGCTGCATGCCCAGGGAGTACTGACCTTTGATGTTCAATCCTTCCTGCAGCAACTGGCGCTGAAAACGATTGGCGAAAATCAAGTCTCGGCTCTCGGCCAATTGGTGGGCTTAAACAACCAGCAGCTTTCCGCGGCCAGGGAAATCTATTCGGTACTGGGCGATCACAATGCATCCGGGTTGGCCAATTTTAATCTCAACGACCTGCAAACGGTGTTAAGGGGAGTGCCAGGGCTCGAGAACACCGACCTGGCGTCCTTGTTTCCAGCGGGCGTGGGCAGCGCCTTTCTCGGTTTGTCGCTGGCGAACTGGCAAAACACCATCGGCAATCCATCGAGTCTGTTTGCGGCCCAAATGGCGCACATGGCCATTGGCGACATCACCCAGCGGGCGGGATTGGCGCCGGACGAAAGCGCTTTCCTGGACTATCTCGCCACGCCGGGAAACCTTCTCGCGAAAAATCAAATAAACCTGGCCCTGTCCGTCAGTCGCTTGCTCACGTCGCACCTGCTGGAGTCGATCCAGACGCAGGCCAAACAAGCGGCCGTGTATGCGACCCAAAGGCAGCAGTTCGACGACCAGGCCAAACAAAACCTGACGCTCGTTGACCGGGCGAAGCTGAATAACAACCAGAACACCCTCAGCCTGGACATGCAGCTGCAGCAGATGCAGGCGCAGTCCTTGAGTAACTCGGCGCAGGCGGCGCAGCTCGATGCGCAGAACCAGCTTTTACAGCAACAAATGGACCGCGAGGACGTGGACCGCGCCGCACGGTCCAACAATGACTGACCCCAATGTCTAAAAATAATTGGACTTTTCCGATGGTAGGGCGGGACCGCTGGGCCCGCCGGAAAAGTGTCGGCGCGCCCGGCGGTCGCGCCCTACCTCAATGTCCAAATATTAAGAGGTGTTGGTGTAAGAGCCTACTGAACAAAGGTGCCAGATGAAAATCCATGCCTTTAAATTAGCCGCCGTCTGCGCGATGTTGCTCATCATTTTGCCGGGCTCTTCGCGCGCCAACTGGTGGGATTATTACGTCATCATCCAGGCCGGTGGGCAGGTACAGGATGTTTCACGCATTGAAGACGAGGCCCGGCAATATGTGCAGAATTTGAACAAACTAAATCTGATCGCTTCCGCCACCGGTAGCGCGCGGGAAAAATTTGTGGCCTGGCAGGCCATGGAGAAAACCATCGGCGATGGCAGCGGTGTGCCGGCCTACATCCCAAGCCAGATTGCGGCCTCACCAGCCATGCAGCAGGAAATTGCCCGCTATGCGGAAGATCTTCCCCATACCCCGGAAGGCGCCTGCCTGCAGGATTACCTGCAAAGACAACGCCAGCGCGACCAGGTGATCCAGGCTTACTCCGCCCGGCTTCGGGCCCAAGCGCAGGCGGCCGGCCAATCTTCGCTCACCCTCGAACAGTGCGCGGTCACGGGCAATTCCCTGGCCAATCTCGGTTGCGACAACCGGCTTCTGCATATCAACGAAGAAGCGGAGTCTAATTCCGTGAAAGGCATCGAGCGGGATGCGCAATTGAAAATGCGCGAGTACCGCCTGTTGCGCCAGGAGTCCGATGCAATCTGGCCGCAAAAATGAGAACATTATTTTTGCTGTTTCTATTCATGGGCTGCGCCACGGCTTGGGCGCAGGTCAACCAATCCACGGCGTTGGGGCAGATCGAACTGGCCGAACTGGAACGGGGCCGGGTCGATCCCGGCAACAACATCCTGGAGCAGCACATCGCCAACTATCAAAACTCCAATGGCGGGCCGATGCTCGCAAAAATCGGGGTGCAGCTGGGCAATATCATTCGCAATCCCTACGCCGGGCTGGTGATGACGGTGATCATGACGCTGATGGTCGGCGCCACCTGGCTTCACGCGATGCGCGAATCAGCAGCCTTGGGTGAACTGGGTGCCTCACTTGCTTTGAAATTTATCATCGGCATCGCCGTGTTTCACATGCCGTCGCTGGTTTACGGCGTGGGAATGACCGTGAGGGATTTGGGCGCCACCATCGCAAAAATGGCGTTCACCAGCCCGGTGGCCGGACCGACCTTGAGCACCATGAGCATCACCGGTTCGCCCGAGTCGCTGAGTTTTGAGCGGGTCCGGGCCACCGCCATCGACCGCGCGATCCAGGATTTGGGCCAGCCGATGAATGGGGTGGGGGCTAATGTCGCTTACCTGCTTTATGACCAGTTGGTCGCGCGCGCGGTGTCCCTCGCCGGCGATGCCGGCGCCAGTACCGCGGCCGATCTTGAGCTGCAAACTGCCAACAAGGAGGGCACTGCCATTGAAAAAAGCCGCATCATCGATGGAAATATTTCTCGGCTCCTGCAGATGCTCGACCGCTCGGACACATCGGCAGCATTTGCCTATAAAACCTATCGTGTCGGGCCGGACGGCGTGCCGGATACGCAGGCCGGCTCGGACGGAGGGAATTTTGACAACGGAAAGGCAGATGGCATGAACGCATTAAGCGATAGCATCGACGCCTCCACCATCACCATCACGACGGCCACGCTTCACACCTGGCTGGGCGAGGCGGATGCGATCCGGAAAAATTTCGAGCAACAGGCGGCGCAAGGCAGCTTTCCCTCCCAGGCGGCGTATGCGGCCGCCTACCGGTCGGCCCTCGCCGACTACGGCAATGTGGTTTACATTCGCACTGGCGGGTTCATCAAAAAGACCTTCTGGGAAAACCTGGGCTTTGCGTGCGGCGCGGTGGGCGGGGTGAATTGGTCTTACCTCAGTGGTTATGCGGAGAACGACCGCCAGGCCATTGGCGTGGCCCAGAAAAATCTTTCGACCTGGTATGAGAACACCACGGGCCGGCCGGCGGCCAGTTTTTCCCCGGCCCCTCCGGCCGACAACAAGGAGAAGGAGTTTTCAAAAACCGTCATCGATACATTGGCCTATTGCCGGGACCAAGTCATCACCCGGGGCGCGATGTACGTGTTCGACCTCATCATCGAGGTCTATGTCTTTGTCATCTGGCTGGCTTATCCGCTCTGGTTTTACTCGGGGACCGAAAAGGCGTTCACCGGCGCGCTGAATGTATTTACCGTGGCCTGCCTGACCCCTGCGGTCTTCACGCTCCTTTTCGTCATCTGGGATGCCTTCATCGGGTTCATGATCTATTGGTGCAACGGCGGGGCGATCACCTCCTTATAATCCATGCTTCCGTTTCCTATCATGGCTTTTTTGACCGGGATGCTGGTTTCGGCCGTATACTCAGCGGCCATCGTCATATTTTGGGGCCTGGTGTATATGATCGGCTGCATTCTCATCGTCGTTAAGTCCCCGAAAATCTGCAAAGGGATCTTTGCCGGTTCCTGCGGTTTGGGTGCGATGGTGGGTGGTGCCCTGACATCGGTTACCGCGGCGGCGATGGGCATGGGGAAGCTTGGGGTGGCCACGGGAGCATTCGGCTCTGGAAAGGTTGGGCAGGCCGCCAGCGCGGCCTTCGACGTGCCTCTTTCAGGAGGTGCTGCAGCTGGGACTCGCAAGCGGGCGGATACTGAATCCACAGTCGGTGCAAGCCAGTCAGATTCGAAACAGCCACCGGCCTCGATGGAAGCAATCCTGGCCACGAGTGCGCCAGCAACAAATCACCGGGCAACCGGCGGCGTTTCGCAAAGCGTCATGAGGCGCAAATCGAATCACCCGCCGGCGGGAACTATTCTTGGCGCCGATAGCCAGCCGATGGCTGCAAGGAGCAAAGAAATAGCCGATGACCAGTGCTGAACATTGGGCTACCAACTACCAAATACAAACTACCAACTACAATGTCCGCTTACGACTTGCCGGACCGCTCGAACCGTTTTCTTTCGGTCGCACTGAGGATGCGTTTGCGCAGGCGCAGGCTCTTCGGCGTCACTTCCACGAATTCGTCCGCGGCGATGTATTCGATCGCGCGTTCGAGTGAAAGCTTCGAGGCCGGGATGAGGCCGGTGGCCACGCCCGAGCCTTGCGAGCGGAAGTTGGTGAGCGCCTTCGCGCGCACCGCGTTGCAGGAAATGTCCTCGTTGCGAGGGTTCTCGCCCACGATCATGCCTTCGTAAACTTCCTCGCCCGGGCTGACAAAGAGCTTGCCGCGTTCCTGCACCATCTCGAGGGCATAACCGGTGGTCGTGCCGGCTTCCGTTGCCATTATGGTGCCGGTCAGGCGCGTGAGCACCTCTCCCGCGTAGGGGCCGTATTCCTTGAAAAGATGGCTGAGCACGCCGCGGCCGCTGGTGGCGTTGACGACGTCGATTTCCATGCCGATGAGGCCGCGCGTGGTGATGGT